>JACCDG010168941.1_pt1 | contig 18008 bp, 17 predicted proteins | sample 7442471 | NCBI WGS metagenome assembly JACCDG01 (sample SAMN15323444, study PRJNA562643) | freshwater metagenome | isolation source: river surface water | place: USA:Blue River Watershed | collected 2017-08-17 | reverse complement strand
CCGCGCAAGCCCTGAGGGCGGTGACCTGGAGGAGGGCCGGAGAGTCTGTTAAACTCTTTGGCTCGACATGCCGCGGAGCGGTGGCAGAGTGGTCGAATGCGCCGGACTCGAAATCCGGTATACGGTTTCACCGTATCGAGGGTTCGAATCCCTCCTGCTCCGCCAACAAACAACCCCAAGTGATTGAATTGCTTGGGGTTTTTTGTTTTTTAATCTCGATGAGTTACCACATGAGTCACCAACTGGTGGGTGTCTGCTGTGTCAGGGGTCGGCGCCAGAGCGCCTCCTGTTCCTTTGGAGTGCTGGCTTTTGCGCGATGCCTCCCTATGCGGCGGCGTAGGTGCTCCGTCTCGGCATGCCGAAAACCTCGAGCCTGGCTGCCCACGCGCGGCACAATCGCGGGAGCTTCGATTGCCCCTGATTGCTCATGCCGCTCATCGATCGCGAACGCCTGTTCCAGCTGCTGTTCACCCAACAATGGGAGTTGTTGTTTGAACAGCTTTACGAGCACCGCAAGGAACTGCACCGCGATCCGATCCTGCAGCAGCTCGAGCAGGTGTGCACCACGGAGTACGTCTCCTACCTGACGGCATTACCGGCTCCGGAGCAGGTCGCAAGCACCCGGCACGTTGGCATGCTGGTGATGACCGACCGAAAATTTTTTCCACCCCAGTTCTGGAAGCCGGTGATGGCTGTGCGCATCCAGGCCCTCTTCGATGTCCAGGATGCGACTTTTGCCGGCTTGGCCTCCGAGTTTTCGGCCGAACTGCCTCTGGCGGGACAGCTTCTTGAGGCTTTGCACCGCCAGCGTCCCGAAGAGCTCGCCGACGCCCGGCGCAGTGCCCTAAACATCAAGGCCGTCGCGGTGGCCACGTCAAAAGCCGCTCCGCCTGCGCCGCGCCATGTAACGCCGTTGTTTCGCTCGCCGCAGGAACGCGCTTTTTTCGATGCCGTCGAGCGCGCCTACCCCGAGCTGATGGCGTTTCCAAACGCCCCCTTGAGTGTCGCCCTCGCCTATGAACCCATCAAGGCGGCGCTGTCGCAGGATGCCCGCGATTTCTTCTTCAAGGGTCAGTTCGACTGCGTCATTTTCGACCGCGAAGGGCTGGGCCTGCCTTTGTACTTTTTTGAGCTCGACAGCAGTTGGCACAACACGCCCGAGGCTCAAGTACGCGACCGGCTCAAGGATCAAATCTGCCGGGCCGCGGGTGTCAAGCTGCTTCGCATCCGCGCCTTCGAGGCAGAGCAGGCCACCACCAGTGCCTTTGAGCAATTGGTGCGAGAGCTGATCGATCCGCTGGAGCGTCCGCGACTTGCGGCGATGCCCATTTGAGAACCCGTAGGAGCGACTCCATGAGGCCGTGGCCGCGTCTGTCTACCCCTGAGTGCCCGTCAGTGAGCCATGCTTACGGTCGCTCTTAGGGCGTCCGCCGCTTCACCAAGATTGTGTCGAGGTGCGACATCACCGTCGCTCCCTCCTGGTTGATCAGTGAAAACCGTAAGACAACGATTCCTCGGTCAGGCTTGGAACTTGATGCACGCCGACTAATCCACTCCTGCCGCAGGGTCACGGTATCTCCAGGACGAATTGGGGCGTGGAAACGTACTTCGTCATATCCCAAGGATGCGATCACGTTCTGCACCGGAAGTGTGTGAATGAGCCGCTGCTTGATCGCCAGCATGTAAAGGCCGGGACTCGTGAGGCTCCCGAACACCTTTACACCGATGTCCTCGTCCACATGAATCGGCAGGGGGTCCCACGCTTTCGCAAAGGCCACCAGCTCCTCCTTGCTGATCAACTCGGGTCGACTGGACATGGACTGGCCGGGCTCCATATCCTCGAAGAAGAGCGACGACTTCACCGTCGCGGAGCCGTCTTGCGCAGTTGAAGTAGAACTAGCCATCAGGAGTGCTGTCACTGCTGTATCCATCCGAACACCATCAACCTGTTGCAGGCGAAGAAGTCAGTCGCCCTTGAAGCCAGTTGCGCGCACGATCGCTCCCCAGCGATTCGCCTCGGTCTTGAGCATGCGATCGGTTTCAGCCAGCGACGCGCCCGTAACAGTGAACCCAGCGTCCAACAGCTTCTGTCGCACTTCCGGGGACTGCACCGCCTCTACAAACCGCTTGTTCAGGGTCTCCATCACCGCGTTGGACGTTCCTGCTGGTGCGAGAACACCGAGCCAGGCCGAGAACCGAAGCTTGGGCATACCCGCTTCCGCCGTGGTGGGAACGTCGGGCAACAAAGGCGAGCGGCCAGGCGCCGTGATAGCCAGTGCCTTCATCTTGTTGCCCTTGATCTGGGCACTTGCCAGCGCAGTCGAGACCCAGGCACCGTGCACTTGACCCGCGATGATCGCGGTAACCGCATCGCCGGTGGACCGGAAGTGAACCGGTTCCACCTTGACGCCGGCCTGCTCACCGAACTCCGCCGCGCCGAAGTGACCCGGCGTGCCCGCCCCGAAGGTGGCGAAATGAAGCGGGTCGCTCTTGCCCTTGTTGGCCTGGACCAGATCCGCAAGGGTGCGATACGGCGAATTGGTCGGCACGACCAGCACAAAGTCGGCGAATGCCAATTCGGCGACGCCCGCCAAGTCCTTGGACGCGTCATAGGGCAGCTTGGTAAATGCTGCCGGGGCGATGCTCACAGAGCCGGCTTCTGCAAGCAGGATGTTGTAGCCGTCTGCCGGTGACCGCGCGACGGCTTGCGTCGCGATCTGGGCGCCTGCGCCGGGCTTGTTGTCGATGATGACGGGCTGCTTGACCTGTTCAGATACGCGTTGGCCCACTAGGCGTGCCAGGACGTCGGGCCCAGTGCCGGGAGGAAAACCAACGGTTAGGCGAATCGGCCTGTCGGGAAATGACTGGGCCGAGACGGACACTGGGGCGATCGCAAGGGCTGCGAGGCCGAAAAAGACCAATCGGCCGAGCCGACTTTGCAGGGACAGGGGTTGGCGCATGGTTGTCTCCAGTTCTTCTTTTGAATCCGTGATGGCAAGGCGCGATCAGGGGTGCGTCGATTCCACTCGCACCTTGTCCGGCGAACCTTCGAGGCCGCCAAGCAGTGCGCGTTGGTCCCCAGGGATCACCATGCGGAACTTGCTTTCCACCGACGTGTAATCGAAGTAGCCCATGCGGGCGATGGGACGGATCTTGAGGATGTCGACCATGCCCTCGGGATCGAGCACTTCATCGTCGATGTGCACCGCGACCACCTTGCCGAACACGACGTCGGCACTGCCCATGGCGCCGTTGCCGGGGAAGCGCAGCGTGTTGAGGTAAGTGCACTCGAACTGGATCGGCGACCCCATCACGCGCATCGGCTTGACTAGGCGGGAGGGGAGCCGCTGCAGGCCGGCCCGTTCGAATTCATCGACGTCGTGCGGCAGTTCCTGCGCGCTGATGTTGACAGCCTCGCGCAGGTCCCAGGTCGCCATGTTCCAGACGAATTCGCCGGTGTCTTCCACGTTGCGCACGCTGTCCTTGCGCACGCCCTTGCTGTCCTGGTTGGCCGCGAACATCACGATCGGCGGATCGAAGGTGACGTTCTGGAATTGGCTGTAGGGCGCGAGGTTGTGGTTTCCCTCGCGGTCCACGGTGGAAATCCAGCCAATCGGCCGGGGAACGACACACGACTTGAACGGGTCGTACTTGAGGCCGTGGGGAGTTCGGCCGGGTTCGTAGTACATCTTGTCTCCTTGGTCTTATGGGGGCTACGACGGTGGGGACTCAACGTCCGAGGAACTCGATCACCATCCGGTTGAACTTGTCGGCATGCTCCCACTGCGCCCAATGTCCGCAGCGGCTGAAGACGTGCAGTTCGGCGTCCTGCAGGCCCGCCACCAGGCGCAGGCCAGTGTCCAGCGGGACGAAGCGGTCGTCGCGCCCCCAGATCACCAGCGCCGGGTTGGCGATCTCGCCCAGTCGATGGCCCACGTCGGGGAACTGCCTGGGGTTGGCCTGGGTGCTCTTGACGAAGTTCTCCAGGTGGTCGCGGCGCGTGAGCATGTTGTCCAGGCGCGCCTTGAACAGGTCCTCGGTCAGGGTGCTGGTGTCGTACACGAAAACGCTCATCATCCGCTTGAGGTTCTCGATGGTCGGCTCGCGGTACAGCGCGCCAATGAGCTTGATGCCCTCGGTGGGCATGGGCACGAAGGAGCTCACGCCCCCCGTGCCGCCGCCCATGAGGACCAATTTGCCGGCACGCTCGGGATAGGCCAGGGCGAAGGCCACCACGCTGTGCGCGCCCATGGAATTGCCCACCAGGTGCGCGCGCGCGATGCCCAGCACGTCCATCAGGCCCTTGAGGGTGCGGGCGTTGAGCTCGGAGCGCGAGCCGGTGCTGACCACCGGGTCGCTCTTGCTCCAGCCGAGGCAGTCCATCAGGACCACGCGGTAGCCGGCCGCCACCAGCGGCTCGATGTTTCGGTGGAAGTTGGCCCACCCGCTGGCGCCGGGGCCCGAGCCATGCAGCATCACGACGGTCTGGTCGCCGCTGCCGCAGTCGTTGTAGTGGACCTGGACATCGAGGTCGCCCTCGCGCACGCGCGCCATGCGGCTGCTGGAGGCTTCGGTCATTGCAGTTGCAGTCATTCGGTTGTCTCTTGGAGTCTCGCTGGGCAGTGCGCCCGGATTCAAGCGGCCTCGCTGGCCACGGGCTCGGCGTGTTGCAGTTCGTGCTCGCGCTGCTTGAGCAGGTCCAGCGCCACGTCGACGATCATGTCTTCCTGCCCGCCCACCATGCGGCGCTTGCCCAACTCCACCAGGATGTCCACGGCCTTCAGGCCGTACTTCTTCGCGGCCACTTCGGAGTGGCGCAGGAAGCTCGAATACACGCCGGCATAACCCAGCGCCAGGGTCTCGCGGTCCACCCGCACCGGGCGATCCTGCAGGGGGCGCACGATGTCGTCGGCGGCATCCATCAGCTTGTACAGGTCGGTGCCGTGGTTCCAGCCCAGGCGCTCGGCCGCGGCGATGAACACCTCCAGCGGCGCGTTGCCAGCGCCCGCGCCCATGCCGGCCAGGCTGGCGTCCACGCGGTCGCAGCCCACTTCCACCGCCACGATGGAGTTGGCTACGCCCAGGCTCAGGTTGTGGTGGGCGTGCATGCCGGTCTGGGTCTCGGGCTTGAGCACGTCCTTGAAGGCGCGGAATCGCTCGCGAACGTCGTTCATGCCCAGCGCGCCGCCGGAGTCCACCACGTAGCAGCAGGTGGCGCCGTAGCTCTCCATCAGCTTGGCCTGCTGCGCCAGCGCCTGGGGCGTGGTCATGTGGCTCATCATGAGGAAGCCCACAGCTTCCATGCCCAGGTGGCGGGCGTACTCGATGTGCTGGCGGGAGATGTCCGCCTCGGTGCAGTGGGTGGCCACCCGCACCACCCGGGCGCCGGCGTCGTAGGCGGCCTTGAGGTCATGCACGGTGCCGATGCCAGGCAGCAGCAGCGTGGTGATCTTGGCGTGCTTGACGACGCTGGCCACCGCCTCGATCCACTCCAGGTCGGTGTGGGCGCCAAAGCCGTAGTTGAAGCTGCCGCCCTGCAGGCCGTCGCCATGTGCCACCTCGATGGAGTCGACGCGGGCGTCGTCCAGCGCCTTGGCGATCTGTCGGGCCTGCTCCACGCTGTACTGGTGGCGGATGGCGTGGCTGCCATCGCGCAGCGTCACGTCCGAGATGTAGATCTTCTTGCCGTTCATGGCGGTCTCCTTCAGGCGGCCACAGGCGTCGCGAGCATGCGCTGCGCCATGGCCTCGGCTGTGCGCAGCGCGGCGCTGGTCATGATGTCGAGGTTGCCGGCATAGGCCGGCAGGTAATGGGCCGCCCCCTCTACCTCCAGGAAGATGGAGGTCTTGAGGCCCGCGTGGCGCCCCACGCCCGGGATCAGCAGCGGCGTGTCGATGCGGTCGAACTGCACCTTCTGCTTGAGGCGGTAGCCCGGTACATAGGACTGGACGGCAGCGGCCATGCGCTCGACCGACTCGGCGATCTGGTCCTGGTCGGCCAGCTCGCTCAGGGTGTAGACCGTGTCGCGCATGATCAGCGGCGGTTCGGCCGGGTTGAGAACGATGATGGCCTTGCCCTTGGCGGCGCCGCCCACCGTCTCGATGGCGCGCGAGGTGGTCTCAGTGAACTCGTCGATGTTGGCGCGCGTGCCGGGGCCGGCACTCTTGCTGGAGATGCTGGCCACGATCTCGCCGTAGTGCACCTTGGCCACGCGCGAGACGGCCGCCACCATGGGGATGGTGGCCTGGCCGCCGCATGTGACCATATTGACGTTCGGCGCGTCCAGGTGTGCCTCGCCGTTCACCACGGGGATGCAGTACGGGCCGATGGCGGCGGGCGTGAGGTCCACCAGGCGGATGCCGGGCTTGAGCGAGCGCAGGAATGCGTCGTTCTTGACGTGCGCGCCGGCGCTGGTGGCGTCGAACACGATGTCGATGTCGTTGAACACGGGCAGCTGGGTCAGGCCGGCCACGCCTTCATGCGTGGTGGCCACGCCCATGCGGGCGGCGCGGGCCAGGCCATCGGAGGCCGCGTCGATGCCGACCATGGCGCCCATCTCGATGTGCTGGCCGTGGCGCAGGATCTTGATCATCAAGTCCGTGCCGATGTTGCCGCTGCCGACGATGGCAGCCTTGAGCTTGCGGGTCATTGCAGGTCCTTTGGGGTTCAGGCGGCGGCGAAGCGGGCGCGCACCGTGCCCACGCCCTCGATGCGGGCCTCGAAGCGGTCGCCCGGGTTGACGGCCACCATCGGGCCCAGGGCGCCCGTGAGCACTAGGTCGCCGGCGCGCAGGGGCTGGCCCAGGGACGCCAGCTTGCGGGCCAGCCAGACTGCGGCGTTCAGCGGGTGTCCCAGGCACGCCGCACCGTTGCCGGTGGACACCGTCTCCTCGGCACGGGTCATCGCCATGGCGCTGAGCTTGAGGTCCAGGCCATCGAGCCTGGTGGGCACCGCGCCCAGTACCACTAGACCGCTGGAGGCGTTGTCGGCCACGGTGTCGGTGAAGCGGATGTTCCAGCCGGCGATGCGGCTGCCCACGACCTCGATGGCCGGCAGCACGTATTCGGTCGCGCCGATTAGGTCGACCAGCGTGGTGTCGGCGGCGGTCAGGTCGCGACCGATGACCAGGGCCACCTCGGCCTCTACCTTGGGCTGCAGGGTGCGCGCCAGCGGGATCTCCTCGTCGTCGCCGTAGACCATGTCCGCGTACAGCGTGCCGAAGTCCGGCTGGTCGACGCCCAGCTGCTTTTGCACGGCGGGCGAGGTCAAGCCGATCTTGCGGCCGACGATGCGACGTCCCTGGGCCACGGCGTGGCGCACGTTGGCCAGCTGGATGGCGTAGGCGGTCTCGCCCGTCGGGTCGGGGCCGATTTCGTCGCGCAACGGGCCGATCGGCTCGCGGTGGGCCTCGGCTTCGCGCAGGCGCGCGGCCCAAGATTCGATCAAGTGGCTCATTGGAGTTCCTTCAATGGGGCTGCTGCAGCATCAAGATGCCGAAGCCAGCGATGTATTCGGGGATGCATTGGTAATGGCGCAGGGTGCAGGTCGGTGCGCCCTGGCCCGGCAGGGCGCTGCGCGCCACCAGCCAGCTCTTGGACTCATGGGCTGAACGCCCGCCCTCTTGCGCGATCGACGCCTCGGACAGTGCACACAGCCGATCCAGCGCGGCGCTGTCTCCGGCCAGGGCGTCCATCCACTGCTGGTCCCAGGCGGGATTGAGCGGCTTCATCGCGCTACTGCCCGAGGCCAGCGCCATCCCGGCGGCCATGACACGCTGGGTCTTGGCATCCCGGTCGGCCTGGGTCGGGTTCTGGCGCAGGGTAATGCGTTCGCGAACGGCCGGGTCGGGATCGGCCAGGGTGGGAACCGGCGGCTCGTGCGAGAGGCCGCCCGATCCGATCAAGAGCGTGCGTCGCGGTTCATCGCGCAGGAACCGGCCAATCGCCTGTCCCAGCGCACGGCAACGGCGCAGGCGCGGTATACCCGGCATCGCCACGGCGTTCATGAACACCGGCACCACAGGGGGGGTGTCGAGGTTCCCCCACATCATCTGCAAGGTCTGCGCGAAGCCATGGTCGACCTGCATGCGGCGAGACAACGCGATGTCGAAGTCCTCGTCCATCAGGCGATCCGCCAGGTCGACCGCGACACGCTCGTCCACGTTCAGGTCACCCGCGGGCGTTAGGTAATCCCCCACCGAGCGTGCCTGGGTGCCGATGCAAAACGGCGGCATCAGCTCGTTGAAGAACCCGTTGTAATGGTCCGGCGCCACCAGCACGACCAGCTCGGGATCGAACGCCAGGACCTGCTCGCGGGCTTTGGCGATTGCGCCTTGCAGTTCGCCTTCGACCGCTGCGCTGATGGGGTTGAGCCCCATCAGCGGCGAATGCGACATGCCCAGGAAGGCGCGGGCGCCGCTCACGCAGCCTCCAGCGGCTTGGCCAGCACGTTGCCCAGGGCCTGCGCCAGGGCACGGCGGGCCTGGTCGGCATCGGCGACGCCATGCATGCTGCGCCAAGCCACCACACCGTCGGGGCGCACCAGCAGGGCGCCGGCTTCCTCGATCTCGCGCACGGCATGCCATTCGCAGTAGACGTCCTGGGCACCCGGCTCACCGACCACCACCACGTCGAGGAACGGCAGGTCTAGTGCCTTGACCGCCTGCGCCCATGCCTGGCCAGCGATGCCGGTGACCACGGTGGTGCGGCCCTTGCCAACCAGGTCCAGCATGGAGACACGGTGGCCCTGGTGACCGATCAACCAGGCATGGGGCACCTTGGCGCCAGGCCGGGTCGTGGCCTGCAGGTACAACTGCTGGTCCCGCTTCCACACCTCTTCGCCTGCCTGGGGGTCGGGGATGACCGCGTCGGACAAGCAACGCTGGTTCAACTCGACGCCCTGGGCGTTGAACTCGTAGTTCTTCAACTCAAGCGCCTTGGCCAGCGCATCGCGGCGGGCCACGCCTTCGGCGCCCGGGTCGGCCAGCGTGGCCAGGCCAGCGGCGACGGGGTCGGCTGCCTGCTTGTCGCGGAAGCACTCGTTGAGCGGACCGTAGTCCACGCGAGACTGGTTGGCGCGCTTGACGATCTGTGCCCCCACGGGGGCGCGCTCCAGCGAGTACGAATCCAGCAGGTGCTCACCGGCATGGCCCTTGACCACGTAGGCCAGCTTCCAGGCCAGGTTGAAGGCGTCCTGCATGCAGGTGTTCGAGCCCAGGCCACTGGACGGCGGGTGGCGGTGGACGGCATCGCCGCCGCAGAAGACGCGACCCTTGGAGTAGACCGGCGCGTGGGCCTGGTTGACGTACCAGACGGAGGTGTTTTCCACCTCGATTTCCAGCTCGGGATCCCCCACCAGCAGGCGTACCTTGCGCAGCACCTCCTCGGGCGAGAAGTCGGGCTCGCCCTTGTTCATGTCGAAGCCCCAGCCAGCGATCCAGCGGTTCCACGGATCGATGGCGCGCAGCAGGCCCATGCCGATCTCACCGAAGGCGGCATTGGAGGTGACGACCCAATACAGGATGCTCGGGCGGTGCGCCACGTAGCGGGTCAGGTCGGCCTTGAACAGCACATAGGCCGTGGCGGCGCGAGCCAGTTGCCCTTCCACCTTGAGGCCAGCGTCGTCCAACACCTTGGAGCGGGCACCATCCGCGCCGACCAGGTACTTGGCGCGCACCTGGCGCTCGCGGCTAGTGTGGACGTCGCGCAGGGTCACAGTCACGCCATCGGCGTCCTGCTCGTGGCCCAGGTACTCGGTGTTGAAAGCCAGCACGGCACCTTGGGCAGCCGCGTGCTTGACCAGGATCGGCTCCATCTTGTTCTGGGGGATGTCCAGCATCGGGCAGGGGCTGCCCTGCATGTAGTCGCCGATCCGCTTGTCGCCCGTTCCCCAGGTGCGCAGGCGGGCAATCTCCGGGCCCGCCAGGCTGGTGGTGAACAGGGTGTCTCCCATCCACTCCCAGGGCGTGGCTTCGCGGCGGGTGTCTTCCTCGACGCCCAGGTCGCGCAGCACTTCAACGGCCCTTTGGTTGGTAATGTGTGCTCGCGGGGTGTTGGCCGTCCAGTTGTAGCGGTTCACCATCGTGACCTTCACGCCCATGCGTGCCAGGGCCAGTGCGGTGGTGGCGCCCATCGGGCCGGCGCCCACGACCAGGACGTCGGTCTGTTCCATTGCGTTCATGATTGGCTCGGACGATTTACTTGACGGTGGCTTGGATCACAGCGCCGTAGGCGTCGATGTCGCGGCGCAGGCGTGCCGAGAGTTCAGCCGGGTCTGCCGGGTAGGGATCGCCCGAGGCGAGCATCTTTTCGCGCATGGCGGGCAAGCGCAGGGCGGCGTTGATTTCGCGCGAAAGGCGGTCGACCACCGGCTTGGGCGTGCCCGCAGGTGCGACGAAGAACAGGTAGTTGGAGATGGTCAGGCCCGGATAGCCGGATTCGCCCAGCGTCGGCACTTCGGGCAGCAGCGGGTGGCGCTGGGCGCCCAGGGTCGCGAGCGCCACGAGCTTGCCCGAGCGGATCTGCTGCTGGGCGTAATGCACGGGCATCACCATGGTGTCGATCTGGCCGGCCAGCAGGTCGGTCGCCGCCGGGGCCAGGCCCTTGTAGGGCACGTCGACGAAGGCGCCGTGGGTCAGGTTGTTCAGCTGGTGCATGTGGATGAACCACGGGCTGCCAGAACCCATCGAGCCGAAGTTGATGCCCTTGCCGGTATTCGACAGAGCCACCAGTTCCTTGACGTTGCGGGCCGCCACCTTGGGGTGGACCACCAGGACCAGGGGCACCTGGATCATGCCGGCGACGGGCACGAAGTCACGCACGGCGTCATATGGCACGCGGGCACCCAGGATGTCCGAGGACTTGGGCAACTTGGCCATCGCGTGGTTGATGGCATGCGAGTCGGACACCACACCCAGGGTGTAGCCGTCGGCGGGCGAGCGAAACACGGCCTCGGTGCCGATGATGGACGAGGCGCCCGGGCGGTTGTCCACGATGATGGACTGCTTGATGTTGGTCGAGACGACTTCGGCGATGGCGCGAGCCGCGGAGTCCGCGTTGCCCCCGACCGGGTACGGCACGATGATCTTCAGGGGGCCACGGGCCGGCCATTCCTGGGCCATGGCGGGTTGGCCCAGCGCAAGGCCCAGGCCCAGGGCAGCCATGGCACACAGTTCGCGTCGATTGATGGACATCTTGTCTCCAGTAGGGGTTCGTTGAGTTCGTTCCCGCAGGGATTGCCTGCAGCGGATCGCAGTGTTCCGGGGCCTGCGGATTCCGTATAGTGTGTGCACAGAGTGCACCATGAAGCGTCCAATGCCGTCTGATGAGGTCTCCACCTATCGTGAAGTTCGCGGGTTAACCCGCGGCTTAGCCGTCCTGCGGGCGCTGAACATGCAGCCGGGCGGGATCGGCAGCGTTGCTGGATTGGCGCGAGCTACCGGCATTCACCGCACAACGGTCAAACGCCTGCTTGAAACACTGCGCACAGAGGGCCTCGTCGACCAGAAGGACGAGGGCACGTCTTACTGCTTGGGGTTCGAGGTGCGGCGCCTGTCCGAGGGCTATGTCGCAGCTGACTGGATCGACCAGGTAGCAGCGCCCGCTATGCGAGAACACCTGCGTGCTTTGTCCTGGCCAAGTGACTTGGCCACCCCCGATGGCGGCTTCATGATCGTGCGCGAGTCGACACATCGTGCAAGCCTGCTGTCCCAGCACCGCGCCACCATCGGGATCCGCATTCCGATGCTGGTGTCTTCACTGGGAAGAGCATGGCTAAGTTGGTGCGCAGAAGAAGAACGCGAGGCGACGCTGGCCCTGCTTCGTGAACGCCCCGATGCGATTGGCGAGATGGCGCGCGATGCGGACTATGTGCGCCGGGTCATCCGCGAGACTCGCAAGCGCGGCTACTCAATGAACAAGGGCGAATGGGCGGCCGAGCCTGGCGTGGTGTCCATCGGCTTTCCCATCCTTGTGGGCCACCACGCGATTGGCGCCATCAACCTGGTGCTTCAGCGGTCGTTGGTGACTGAGCGCGAGATAGCGGTGCGTTACGCCCCACTGCTGCGAAGCCTGGCGCAAGAGATCTCATCGGGGGTTGCAGGCTCGACGAGGGGTTAACCCCACGACATACAAGGATTAAGGGTAAACCCGCAATTCCGTCGTCCGCTACTAATGCTCGGTCAAGGACTTAGTCCACCCACGGTCCAACGGCATGTTGGCAAGTATGCGAGCTTGCCTGACCGTTGGGGCGGTCTACATCGCGCCTTCTGCACCTGCACGGTCTCCGCGATGCCACCCTGGCCCATTTCGATTGGTGTGTATGAATCAAGCGAGGCAAAAGGCAAGCGACGCAGTCAAGATCCGGCGGGGGAAAAACTCTCGACCGTCATGCCTCAACGTGCCCCTACGGCTATTTCCCCTGCCAGGGGCCCCTATACCCTTAGCCCTGCGCATTCGCGGCCTCCTGGGCCCTGTAGGCGCTCACTAGCCGGGGCATGTCGGGAAATACGCCCAGTGAGCTGCAGTCGGCACGCATAGATGCCGCGACTGCAGGATGGCCACCGCAGCGACCACCGGCCCGAGGAGCTCCTCCAGCCGCATGCGGGCCAGAACAGGGCGGCATGGTGCGCCTCGCCCAGTACCGCGTCACGCTGTGCCCTGAGCTTATCCACCTCGGCCTGCTTAGTGGTGCGCTTGGCGCGCAGCTGGCATGCGGCGCGGGCAAGGATGTTGGCACGGTGCTGGTGGTGCCGCGCACCCGAGTCCATGATCTTGTCCTCGACTAGCGCCGCACCCTTGACCACCGAGCGAAGGGCATCGGCCAAGCCTTCTCCATCTCGGCCAGCCGCTGGCCGTCCACACGATCGGCTTCGATCCGGATGCTCACCAGGGTCTCGATGGCATGCTCCCGGGCCTGTGCCCGCGCGGGCTCCTCGTCGACGCTGACCTGCTTCTCCAGTTGCGCCAATTCCTCGATCTCCCCACCCGGTCGCTGTACACACAGAACATCAATCGGTGGCGACGCAGTGTCGCCGCGCGCGTGCGCTATGCTTGTCCTTATTCACCTGGGCTAGTCCAGATTCAGTGCAGGATCTTGGGTGTCTCCGGCATAAACCCCCTCCCCTAAAGGGGAGGAGGGGTTTTTGCCGGTCAGTACACCGGCGGGTGATCCTGGTTTTTGCCGTTTTTGCCTGCCGGTGACGTATTTGCCGGTTGGCCGGTGACACGCCAATTCGGCAAGTGTGACTGACAGTGCTCAAGCATCCACGACAGGTGCGACCGGCGGAACCCGCAGGGTGTAGGAGCTGTGGTCCCTGTCTTCGATCACCTGGTTGGCGTCTCCCTCGCACAGCGACGCCAGCGCCTTGCGCAAGGAGCCCCGGGGGTCTCGGATATTGGTTTCAGGGTGTTGGGTGGCCAGCTCAACCGCTTTGTCCAGCAGGCGCTGGGCATGAGCAGGCTTGTTCGTGGAGCCACACAGGCACTCCAGAGCCTCCATGACGATGCGGGCCCACTTGCCCTGGGCCTTGGGCCTGCCGCTATTGGCCCTTTTTGCGGCAGCGGCCGCTGCTTCAAAGGCTGCTTTGGCCTCCGGGGTCACGATGGGTTCCACCACGCAACTGGTGATGGGCGAGCTATCGGGTTCGAAGTCCACGACGATTTCGGACAACTTGAACATGTACTTTTCGCCCTCGCCCTTGCCGTCCTTGAGCTTGGCAATGGTGGCGGCGCGGTAAGTCGCGGTGCGGGTGACCTCGATCTGCGCATCCAACGCCCCCTTGATGCCGCTCCAGCCGCGCTGGCCCGCACTCGGGTTCTTGCCCGAGTGCCCCACGAGCACGATGGTCGCAGACAGAGTCTTGTGCAACGTCTTGCAGTGGGCCAGGGCTCTGCCCATATCCTCCGAGGAGTTTTCGTTGGCGCCTGGCGTGACCTGGGCGATGGTGTCGATGATGACCACGTCCACCTGACCCAGTGTCTTGATGTCGGAGATGAGCTTTTTCACGTCCTCGACCTGCAGCAAGTTCGGCTGGGCCGGAATGACGAAAAGGCCCACATGGGCGTCTTCGAGCTGGTATTGGGTGCGAATCGCCCGCACGCGCAATTGCACCCCGACGGCGCCTTCAGCCGCGACGTAGACCACCCTGCGTTTCACAAGGGCCTTGCCCCACCAGTGAACGCCCGCAGAAAGCGCCACCGCCATCGACAGCACGAAGAAGGACTTGCCGGCGCCGGATTCGCCGAAGATCGAGCAGATCTCGGCCTTGGGCAGAACGCCCGGCACCAGCCACTCCAGGCGCACTTGCCGATCGGCATATTCATGGAAGCCGAAGATGGGGTAATGCGTCTTGGTCTTGGGCATCTCCGAGGGCTGGATGCGATCCTCGGTGTTCAAGTCGTCACGCGTTTCAGCTTCATCATCCTTCCCAAGAGGTGACTCCTCGCCGTCATCGGTAGCAGATGCTGCTTCCAGCTGCTCCCAATCCGAGGCCGACAGAATCTTGTTCGCGGCCTTGCCCTTGGCCGCAACGACGTGGTGCTGCCACAGGTACGTCAGCGCCTTGTCCTCGATCTGGCGACGGTGGTCGAGGGCCACTTCGAAGCTGTACGGGTTGTTCACCAGCACCGACAGCACCTCGGCCTCGTTCAGGCCAGCGGCGAACAGCGCCACAGCGGTGGAGTGCAGCACCCGGCTGCGGTCGCCGCTGTCGCCCACGTCCCCCGAGGTGAGGAAGTCGTGGGCGCGCGGGGGCAAGCCCAGTTCGGCGATGTCGGGTGTGTCGCGCTCGGCCAGCACCATCGGCATGTCGGGCACTTCGCCCTTGGCCTGTTTTTCCTGGGCGGTTTCGCGGTAGGTGTCGGCCAGCCAGGCCAGGGCGCCAGGCTTGGGCTCGACCACGTCCTTGGGGGTGCCAGGCAAGTGGCGCCCGGTCACCGTGAGGAAGCGCGGGTGGTAGCCCGCGTAGACCTCGACGCCCACGGTGTGGTTCGTCCAATCGCCCTCGATGGTGCCCAGCACGAAGATGCGCAGGCCGGTACCGCTGGGCGAGAACTCGGCGTAGCCGCCCACGCGCTCGACGATCTCCTGCGCCCACAGATCGACCACGCCATCGGCCACGGCGTCGTCCAGGTCGATGCCCACGATGCCGTGGGGATTGGTCATCACGTAGCCGATGCCCGTGGTGTAGCCCCGGGCCGCGCTGTGCGCGTCGTACGCGGCCTTGAACGACACCCACTTGTGCGGGTTGGCCGTGGACAGGCCGCGCTGGACGTTGCCCGGATGGCACGGGATTTTGTCGTGCTTGCCGCGCTTGGCGTCGAAGACGCCGCGCCAGGGCGCCCATCGGTCCTGGTCCTTCAGAAGCGGCGGAATCTTTTCGCTGGCCACCAACGACGTGTGGGTTTTCTGAGCGCCATCCATTAGGTACGCCCCTTCGGTTGGGTCAGGGAGTCGATGCACGCGAGGGCGGAGATCAACCTCGGATCGGCCGTGGCCGAGGGCGGAATGCCGTACAGCATCTCGACCTGGATCGCCCTTTCGACCGGGAGCCAGCCCCTGATCACCCACTTGCTCACAGCGGCTTGGCTAACCCCGAGGGCGTCAGCCAGGACCTGTTGGCTTCCCGCCCAGAGGACGAGGGTCTGGATCATGTTCTGATGTTGGCGTCGCTGCTTGGATGCCAGATTCCGGGGGGCATGACGCTTGGCGGACACGGCGTTCATGCGACCTCCTTCGTCACGCGGGAGGCAATCCACTGTTCAATCACGTCGGCGGGCCAGCCAACAGCGCGATCGCCGAGGCAGACCGGGCGAGGAAAGCGGGCTGCGGCGATGTAGCGGTAAAGCGTTGCGGGGCTCAGGCCGGTGATGCCGTTGGGCCCGACGAGTTGGCTAAGGCGATAGATGCGGGTAGGAGCGGGGGAGGCGGACGGTGCGTCGTCTTTCATTGCTTATGGCTCGTAGTCGATCGTCGACCTGCCATGCGTGCATGGACGGGACGACGGGTTAACGAGCCACTCAGCACTAACAAGCTCGCACTGCGCTCCGGGTCTGCCGTCCTGGCTGTAGAGACGGGCTTTCCTCAGAGCCGCCCAGCCAATCACCAGAGTGGTGACTGCCTGGCGGATTCCCTCCGGCGGGTGTCGGGCCTCCGCAGCCCTTGGGCGCACTGAGCGGCGCCACGTCTGTTACCTTCACCGTGCTGATGTTCTTGGTGTCGGCATTGGTACTTTATCGCACCTGCTCGCTGCCTATCAAGCCATTGCAGGTAGTCCAGTACCTCTGCCACAGATAGATGCGAAGCGAAGGGAGGTGTCCGAAATGTCGTGCTCAGATGGCGTCTTCCTGGGGCGCATTTCCAGTCCTTTCGGTGTTGGTCCGCTTAAGGAATGCAGACCACTCTTCCATGAGTGCTCGTCGCTTTTCAATGAGGTCTCCGCGTCTATAGGCGGCCTCCACGGCGCTGCCTACCGCATGGGCTAGAGCTTGTTCCGCGACGATATTGGGGTAGTGCGTCTCCTCGGCCGCCCAGTCGCGGAACGTGGAACGGAATCCGTGCACGGTAAGGTCGGCGTGCCCCAGCTTCCGCAGCACCATCGTCATCGACATGTTGGACAAAGGACGATCCTTGCGCGCACCCGGAAAGAGGAGCCCAGCCGATTGCTCCGGGTGCGATTTCGCAAGCTCTTTGACCAGGGAAGCGGCCTTCTTGGATAGTGGGACACGATGAGGCTTGCCGGCCTTCATTCGTTCCGCGGGAATGGTCCAGATGTTCGCATCGAGGTCGAACTCCTCCCTCCTCGCCATCAGTACCTCAGATGTGCGGCAGGCGGTCAAGATCGTGAGTTGCAGCGCGAGGCTTGACTTCGAATCCCGCTCTTCGACCAGGCGTTGGAAGAATCGGGGTGCAATGCTGTATTCCATCGCAGCATGGTGGCCCTTGCTGGTGGCGGTTCTCTTGGGCAGCAGCTTGTCCAAATGGCCTCGCCAGATTGCAGGATTGGGGGCGCTGGACAGTCCCTTCGCGCGGGCGGCGTTGATCACCATCTCTATGCGGTTGCGAACTCGCCTCGCTGTCTCCGGTGTTTTCGTCCAGATTGGCTTGAGGACATCCAGGACATCCTCGGTCGTGATTGACTCGACCAGCTTCCCTCCCAATTTGGGTTCCACGTATGCCTTAAGCGTGTTCGTCCACTGCTGCGCGTGCTTGGCGTTGCGCCAGCCGGCCTTGTGGTCTTCAATGAAGTCTTTGGCGACCTTACTGAAGGTGACTGCGCGCTTGTCCTTTGCGGCTGCATCACGCGCCGCGATGGGGTCGACGCCCCCGGTCGCTTTCTTGCGCGCTTCGGCAGCCCTTTCGCGCGCCTCTGCCAGGGAGACTTGTGCGCAAGCGCCGAGGCCCATCAAACGGCGCTTGCCCGCGATCTGGTACCTGTACGCCCATGACGCAGCGCCGCCCGGCGACACCTTCAAGTACAGCCCATTGCCATCCGGCGTTAGCCCTGGCCTGGCTTCGCGCACCAGTTTTTCGACCTGCTTCACGTTCAGCGGCATCGCATCTCCGAGTCACCATATGAGTCACCACTTGGGCTGAGATGTCACGATACCTACTGATCTATTAAAAGACAAGAAATCTTATAAGTATTTGATTTGTATGTATAAATATGAGTCTCATGAGTTCTCGTGAAATCTCATGAATATTCATATTGGCGGACTCCTGCTCCGCCAAGACAAGTCCCCCGGTAGCTCCGCCGCGTTGGGACCCCTGAAGAGCCCCGCACCCTGCGGGGCTTTTTGCTTTCAGCGCCTGGCCGATGTGACCAACATCCCGTCCCTGTTCGCCCGCGCCCCCGACTGGGCGGTGGTGTTCGACATGGACCCCAACATGGCGCGCGCCACCCGCCGCCGCGTGTTCGACAGCATGGTCAGGGACCGGGCGTTGACCGGGGGCTTCCATTTCCCCTTCCCCGCCTTCGGCACGATGGAAAACGCCGGTAACGGCTACCAGTT
>JACCDG011647292.1_pt1 | contig 18010 bp, 17 predicted proteins | sample 7442471 | NCBI WGS metagenome assembly JACCDG01 (sample SAMN15323444, study PRJNA562643) | freshwater metagenome | isolation source: river surface water | place: USA:Blue River Watershed | collected 2017-08-17 | reverse complement strand
GGGCCATTCTGGAAACTCTTTCACAAAATTGCCATCAATCACCATTACCTTACTTCTTGTTGGGTTGTTGCCAACTTTAGTTAAGATTTCATCACTGTAACTATCCACGTAAATCACATCGAATGTCATTGTGTCAACCTGTGTCGGAGGAATCCAATTAACACCACTGAGAAACGGTAGTTCTGCTTCATCCGCAAGGGGATTCGCACTACTGCACATGAAAATTTCCAGTCCCTCTTCCGAGAAGGCCTCTATGAAAGCTCGAGATCTTGAAACATGCCCAAAACCCGACTTTTCATCGTAATCCAAATACAAAAGTACTCTGAAGGTCAAAATCAAGCCCTTACTAAATCAAGAGTGGTGCAATGTAAACCACCCAACATTGTGTATGCGTGGCGCATTCTGATTGGTACAACTAGAAATCCATTAGATTCCAAAAATTCGATCAGACTTTTCTGATTGGACTCAACCATAACAGTTTTTGTGTCTATCGAAAGAACATTCATTCCAGCCCAAGGACTACTCATTTCTTTCAAATTTGATTGAAAACCAATGCCTTCTAATTCAAGTGCGGCTGGTATCCGAAATTCCCTATGAAATTTAATCTCCGATTCGGGAATTCGTGCAACATCCTGAAAGTAGAGTATCTTTTTGTTTTCAAGGTTGGAAGGTATGTTAGAAGAATTAACTCGAACAGAATTCACAAGAAAAGTTTCATCATCCAGTGGTAAAATTGTGGAATCAATGTGCGAAGACCGATATACGTCTGTCTTATGAAATTCAAAATCCAGGTTGACTGACTTAAGCCACTCAAATGCCTTTAGATTTCCTGTACTTGAGATCAAATAAAGAGCTTGGCGCTTGTATCTGACGACATTTGCAGCATCAAAAAGAATTTCGCTCTCCGTTAGTCGGTGCCAAATCTCTTGGTTCACAGAGCCCAACTCTGGAGCAAGCGTTTCTTCCAGATATTCTAAATCTCCAGAAGCATTCCTAATGTTTGGATAAACCGGATCAGTATGTAAATTTGGTGCTGGACATTCAATAAATTCTAAACCCAATTCTTTGGAAACGCTCTTCAGAAAATTTTTTAAGTCATAAACTTCAAGAACTCTGTTGGGTTGAGACGGAGCAGAAGATAAGATTTTTTTTCCAAAAACTACGTGGAGATCCCTCATATTGTAGAAATCTCTGCCATATGAGTACAAAGCGTTGGTTTCGTAGATTGGTTTTTCTGAAATTCTCGGGGGGCGAACGACGTCTACACCTAGTGACTTTAGTGCGAACTCAAAATCTGAAAGATCTTCTGCAACCTCATCTTTAATCTGGCTTGGTATGGCTACATCACAAATCGCTATTGCGCTCTCGAAACTCGCTGGGCTCACATTAGGTTGTGTCTTCCAAGCCCAGCATGAAGGCTTATAATCTTCTATACTTCCTAACAAAACCTTTCGCAATGGATCGTATTCTGAATAGCTGGCCACACTGCCTCCAAAAAGTTGGATTTAATTGTAATAAGCATACAATAAACCTATGGAAAAGTTGCGGGCCACTTTAGCTGGTGAAATTAGTAAGCCTTATGTTATTGCTGAAATTTCGGCAAACCATGGTGGCAATATTGCAAAAGCAAAGACATTAATTCAAGCAGCAATGTCCGCGGGCGCCGATGCTGTCAAACTCCAAACGTTTTCAGCAGACTCTATAACAGTAAATTCCACTGAGCACACAAATTATATTCCGGGTTCAAGCAAACTTTGGGGTGGGAGAAATTTGTGGGAGTTAATGAAAGAAGCTGAAACACCTTTAGAATGGCATGCAGAGCTATTTAGTTATACTACATCTTTAGGTTTAGAAGTCTTCAGTACTGCATATGACGTAGAAGCAGCAGTTTTTCTTGAGAATTCTGGTATCCAAGCCATTAAGGTTTCCTCTTTCGACTTAATCAACATTCCGCTCTTAAAATATCTTTCAAGCCGAGATTTGTTGGTTCTAATTTCGACGGGGATGTCAACGACTCAAGAAATAAAATTGGCGGCGGAAATCTTTGAAAACAAGAAGAGTACAACAGGATTTCTACAATGCACGAGCTCGTATCCATGCTCTGCAAACGATGTCAACATTAATCGGCATGATTTGCTTAAATCTTTTGGATTTGTGACAGGATTTTCTGATCACACTTTAGATTCAACGGCGTCTATATTGGCGATAGGAAAAGGGGCTCTGATTTTTGAGAAACACATCACACTTGCAGGGGAAGAAACTTTAGACTCAGATTTTTCTATGAATGAAGCTCAATTCAAAATCTATGTGGACACTATAAAAAACGCCTATTCAGCTTTGGGTAATTCAGATTTTTCGCCAACCCAAGCAGAAGCCGCTTCACTCTGGGAGCGTCCTTCGGTTATAGCGCTGACGGACATCACTTCAGGAGATTACCTGACTTTTGAAAATATCGGGATTCGTAGGCCATCCATTGGAGCCGACCCAAAATTTTTCGAACAATTGATTGGGAAACCTAGTGAGTATGATTTGGGCAAAGGACAAGGTTACCCTCAGCCATAGATTTCTCGTATTGAACTTTTTGTGAATGGATATAGAGAATGCGTAATTTATGTGTTGTCCAAGCCCGTATGTCTTCCAAACGGTTTCCAGGAAAAGTTCTAGCACCTTTTGGTGATTCGACTGTTTTGCGAGTGTTACTCTCACGACTGTATCAGAGTAGTTTAATTGATAAAGTTGTGGTTGCCACAAGCACTGAGCCTTCAGATAATGTTTTAGTCGAACACATTCCAAACCAAGAAGTATTTAGGGGAGATTTACTCGATGTTCGCTCGCGATATATCGAGCTAGAGCGAAAATACAGACCCGAAAATATTATTAGGATCACTGCAGACTGCCCGTTGGTTTGCTTTGAATTAGTCGACAAGATGATTGATTTCCATGAAGTTAAGGGTTCGGAATATACTGCAAATTGTAATCTAGATCCATACCCTAAAGGATTTGACATAGAAATCTTTAATTCAGAAATCTTAACAAGGCCTGAATTCCTAACTCAAGACTCATATCAAATAGAACATGTGACACCTTGGATGTATCAGAATAATAGATTAAAGGTAACAAACCTGATGTTTTCACAACATGAAAAAACAAAAGACTTGAATTTCTCTGTGGATACACCAGGAGATCTGCATTTCTTAAATGAGATAGAGGCAAAACACAGCGTAGCCAACCTTACCTTTAATCAGATTTGGGCTGTTCTAAAGTTAGATCGTTGATCTATTAAGTCGGTTATTCCTTGGTGCCGGTAAATGTCCATCGAAATTCAGAGCCCTCATTTCTAAATGAAGAGTCATAGTAATCAATGTATTTGGGAACAAACATATGAAATTTTTTAATCAACTTCTCTTTACTCTCTATAAAGTTATAGTCGATGTCGTAAGATACACGATCATTGGCAAATTTAACATGCCATAAGCCGTCACCGATATACTCAGCATGATTTCGGTAATACATTTGATATCCATTAAAGGATGCATAAATAACTGCTCCTTTTTTCATCTGATTATGGATATTTTGTAAGACAACCTCACAATCCGTATCAGACAAGAAATCTAAGGTCTGAATAGATATCGCAATGTCTACCCACTCTTTGCCATGGTGAACTTCTTTAAAAAAGTGTTGACCAGGCTGAGGCTTAGGATCAATCAACTCAACGTGAGCAGATGGCCTTTTTCGATATTTCCTAATTCCTAGAGTTTTTCTTGCCTGCTCAATATCCTTCTCAGCAATATCCACTCCATAAACATCAAACCCGTTATCATGGAAAAACTTTAGGGCGCCGCCTTCACCACATCCGAAGTCAAGAACTTTTTCATGGTTGCTACCATCAATTCCAAAATCAAATTTCAGAATTCGACCATAAAAACGAAATATAAAGCTTTCGACATTAGGAGCATAGTATCTGCCACTCCAGAATTCTGCATTTTTTTTATAGTCCATGGTTAAGTATCACATACTCATACGCAAAAAGTACGGAGATTAAATCTCACTTTGAATAGTGTTTGCAATCGAATCAAAGATTTCGGGTTTGAGACTTAATAAACCTGGCCACATGGGTAACGATATCTCTTGACTATAGAATCTCTCAGCATTGGGAAAGACTTGTTCACATGTGACGTGTTTTCTAAAGACCGGTTGTTGATGAACGGGAAAATAATTCACTTGCACCCCATATCCTTTTTCGCGTAACTTTATAAATATTTTTTCTCTTGAATCCGGTGGCACTCTGATAGGGAACAGGTGCCATACGGGATCAACGTAAGATTTGAAGGCTGGTAACACCACCTTCTCACGGTCGCGGAATACACTTTCATATTTAGAAAACACCAGTTCTCGATCTCGTTTAATTTTCTTCAACCGACTGACTTGACTTATTCCCAAGGCGCAAAGAATATCCGGCAAACGATAGTTAAGGCCGAATTCATGTACTTCCTGATGCCAAGGTCCTTCACTCTTTATGAGAAATTCTTCCCTATTTCTAATCAATCCTTGACGAGAGAATCTCTTGGCCCTCAGTAATAAGTCGGGGTGAATTGAAGAGACCGCACCACCCTCAGCAGTGGTCATATTCTTGGTCGGAAAAAATGAAAAAGTTGTTAAATCTGCAATTGATCCAACGGGTCGATTCTTATACAAGGAACCAAGACTGTGTGATGCATCTTCTATGAGATAGATACCATGCTTCTTAGCGATAACTTGTAATTCGTCTAGATCAGCAGGGTGGCCTGCATAATCAACTGCAACTATTGCTTTGGTCCTGGAGGTAATAGCGGCCTCGACGGCCAACGGATCAATATTTGCTGTATCTGCTTGAACATCGGCAAATACAATTTTTGCTCCAAACATTGCAGCTGTTGCTTGGGTAGCTATGAATGTAATTGGTGGAGTGATTACTTCATCGCCAGGTTGTAAATCTATGGCGGCATATGCACAATGCAATGCTGCAGTTCCAGAGCTTACAGAAATACATGGTGCACCAACCACTCTTTCAAGAGCTGATTCAAACTCTTCCACAAGTGGGCCAGTGGTGAGCCAATCACTCTTTAGTGCAGCGACAACTGCGGCGATGTCCTCCGCGCTAATGTGGTGGCGTCCATATGGGATCATGCGGATCTAAAGTCTCTTAATAAAATTCTTTATGTCTGATTCAGACATCCATAAATCATTTGTATCAGATTTATATGCCTGGCCTTCCGGCATTCTTGAGCCTATTGGGTCCTTATAGCCCCACTCGGCAACAACAGGAGTCACTACAAAACGATTTTCTAAGACAATGGTACGCCGACTGTCTTCGGCCGAGATCATCTCTTCATGAAGCTTTTCGCCTGGTCGCATACCAATTTCTTTTAGCTCTATCCCGGGTGCAATTGCGTTAGCTAAATCCACAATTTTCATGCTTGGAATTCTTGGAACATAGAGTTCGCCTCCGGTCATTAACTCTAATGAATCAACCACAAACTTGGTAGCAGCCTCGATACTGATCCAAAACCTGGTCATTCTTAAGTCAGTGATTGGTAATGGGCCCCCTTTGGAAGCAATTTCTTGAAAAAATGGAATTACAGAGCCACGGCTCCCCATCACATTTCCGTAACGAACAACACTGAAAGTTGTACCGTAAGTGTAACTATAATTATTGGCCGCTATAAAAAGCTTATCTGCAGTCAGTTTGGTTGCACCATATAAATTGATCGGAGAAGATGCTTTATCCGTCGACAAAGCCACCACGCGTTTCACGCCAGCGTCAATTGAAGCATCGATTACGTTTTGACTTCCAAGCACATTTGTTTTTATAAACTCCATTGGGTTGTACTCGCCTGTATCAACCTGTTTCAAGGCTGCAGCATGAATCACATAATCAACACCATGAAAAGCACGCTTCAACCTCGCCAGATCACGAATATCTCCCAAAAACCATCGAAGTCTTGGATCATCATGCAATTGACTGCGCAAGTTGTGTTGCTTAAGTTCATCGCGTGAGAAAACAGCGATTCTGCGGACTTGGGTATTCTTCAAGAAATATTTCAATAGAGAATTACCCAGCGAACCGGTCGCGCCCGTAATAAGCACCGATGCGCCATCTAACTGGGACATCAAAACCTCCAATTTCTTGAGCCGAACTTAGGCATTCCTTCATGGTAAAAATTTTCCTAGCTGTCAGCAATCTTACAGGTACTTCGTAGCCATCAGTTGGCAATCGCCGCATACAGAATTCGGGATTCTACGCTTATCGCTCAGCATTCGGAAAGGGCTATGTGATTTAAAAGCTTAGGTTAAGTAGTCAGTAAGTAAAGATCATCACAGTTGCTTTAGAGCCACAATTTGGGGTAAATGGAAGACTATAGGTGAGCCTCATTTAAAAGTCCCAAATAACCTCCATACGATGCGGGCGATTCTATATCTGAATTTAGTTTGTCTAAATTGATATTCAATATGGTTCTAGATTGCCTAACTACCATCTGGCAAGAACTCAGTTGTTTGGGCAGAGAAAATCTCATTCAAAGAGCAACATTTTTGATTTATTGTAAGGAACTCAGAACACGTCCAATACAATTTAGTACTTAATACATCTGGAAGGTTTTATGCCATGAAAGTTGTTGCCATCATTGAGGCAAGAATGACCTCAACAAGGCTTCCTGGAAAAGTCTTACTTCGATCCATGGGTAAATCAATGCTTGAGAGATTAATCTTAAGGCTTCAAAGTATCTCAAATATAGACGAAGTAGTTGTTGCAACAACTGTTAATCCAGAGGATGACTCAATAGTAGAACTATGTAACAACTTATCAATTCGTTCTTTCAGAGGAAGCGAACTGAACGTATTCGAACGCGTGATTGAAGCTGGAAAATCTGCAGAAGCCGACGTAATAGTTGAGATTACTGGTGACTGTCCTTTGATTGACCCAAAACTTGTGGAGCAATCAATAAATTCCTTCTTAGCCAACGAGCCTGATTATCTCTCTAATTGTGAAAAACAAACTTTTCCTATGGGAATGGAAATTCAAGTATTCAAACTATCAAGCTTGATACTGAGTTATTCCATGACAAAATCAAAATTAGATAGAGAGCATGTGACTCTTCATATACGAAAGAACCCAAAGATCTTTAAACAAGTTCACATAAAAGCTCCATCCGAATTAACGGCACCTCACTTAAGCGTCACTCTTGATGAGATTGCTGATTACGAATTAATTGATTTTGTAATTAGAAAACTAGAGCCAGATGATTTCTATTTTGGATGTGCTGAGATTATTGAGCTGTTAAATGAAAATGCGTCAATTGCTAAGATAAATTCTGGAGTCAAGAGAAAAGGTGATTCTTGAGGAAAATTATTGGAGTTGTTTCCCACGATGCTGGTGGTGCAGAAATAGTCAGCCGTTTGGTAAAGAAAATAGAAGCCGATTTTTTATTTGCAATTGCCGGACCAGCCATCGAAGTTTTTAGAAGAAATCTCGGAGTAATTGAAAACTCAACAATTGAAGAGTTGACTGAAAAAGCAGATTATTTGATATGTGGGACTAGTTGGCAGTCCACACATGAAAATCTTGCGCTCAAAATTGCCGCTAGAAGTGATTTGCCCGTTATTTCTGTTTTGGACCACTATAGCTTCTACATGGAAAGATACCTAAAAAATGGTTTTGATATTGTGCCGAAGGAAATTTGGGTTACAGATTCGCGAAGTTCGGAATTAGCGCATCAGTTTTTTCCTACCTCACAAATTACCATCGTGGGAAACCCATACCTCGAGGATTTAAAGGATCTATATGGGAAAATTGAAAAGCCAAAACTTTCTTCAGAGTACACAGAAATTTTGTACCTCACGGAACCAACTTCTGCTCAGGCTCGAATCCAAAGTGGTCATGAAAATGCCTGGGGTTACACAGAGTTCGATGCTCTCAAGTACTTTCTTGCGAACCTCTGGTGTTTACAGACGAACCTTCCTGTCCGTATTTATCTCAGAACACATCCATCTGAAGCACATGACAAATACCGCCAATTTCTGGGTAAATATGATGGATATCAAGTTTTGATGTGCGAGGAAAAAGACTTATTGTTCTCGATAGCAAATGTTCATGCAATCGTTGGGTGCGACACCATGGCACTTTTGTTGGGGGTTGAAATTGGAATTAAGGTCTATTCCTCCTTACCTCCAGGCGCTGCACTTGCAACAATTCCAACAAAAGGGATTATCTACATAAGGGAGTTAAGCGCTCATGAACAGTATTGACTCTGACGCTCAAGTTAGTGTTTCAATAATCGGACTTGGTAAAATTGGTGCACAATTTGACCTCAGGAATAAAACACAAAGACTGACACATGCCAGTGCTATCCTTGGAGACTCTAGATTTAAATTGATTGCAGGTTGCGACGAGAACTACCAAACTCGGAAGAAGTTTGAAGATTCTTATGCTATTCAGTCTTTTGCAACAATCAAGGATCTAATGGCGTTTTCGGTTCCGGATGTGGTGATAGTTGCAACCGAAACAGATCAACACGTAAAGAACATCTGTGAAGTTTTAGGCTATGACGCGGTTAAACTTTTGCTTTGCGAAAAACCAATTACAAGAAAGTTCGAGAATTTAGATTATCTTAAGAAATTAATAGTTGAATCAAAAAAATACGTACTAATAAATTACCAGCGAAGAACTGAAATGTCCGCACGTGAAATTCTTAGTAAATTACAGCGGAACCAATTCGGAAATTTTTTGGGTGGCTCAGGGCTTTACTCCAGAGGCTACTTTAACAACGGCTCTCACATAATTGATTTACTTGAATGGTGGTTTGAAAGTCAATTTGATTTTCCGAGATTGGTCGCAAAGACTCAAAAGGATGGTGATTTTGACGTTACAATCGCCCTGCAAATAAGAGATCGCGATTTTCTGCTTCAATCCATCCCCACATCTAGTACATCCATTCTTGAGCTAACACTAGAGTTTGAGCTTGCCCAATTGAGGTACGTTTCTGGCGGATCGACCCTATATATTGATAATGTGGCAGAACATAATGCTTTCCAGGGAATCGGTTCAATTATCACTTCAAGCATTCCAGTATTTTCTGAAGAAAACATCTCTCTTGCTAGTGTTTACTCTGATGTTTATGCAAAGTTGAAGGGCGAGAGATCTCTTTTGGTATCAGCCATTGATGCAATTGATTTAACTGAGCGAATGTATGGTTACATTACAAAGGACTGGAGAAATGATGCTAGCAATTGATGGTGGAAAGCCATGCATTACCAAAAAGTTTAAACCGTATCAAACAATAGGCAAAGAAGAAATTCAAGCTGTAATTAATGTTATGGAGTCTGGAAATCTTTCACAGTTTATTGGTGCCTGGTGTGAGGATTTCTACGGTGGACCTATGGTCCAAAAGTTTGAGACTGAGTGGGCAACATTTTTTGGTGTAAAGCACGCCATCGCAGTAAATTCTTGGACCTCGGGCTTGACTGCATCGATCGGCGCAATTGGAATAGAGCCGGGCGACGAGGTTATTGTGAGTCCATGGACGATGGCTGCAAGCGCCACCGCAATATTACATTGGAATGCGATTCCCGTCTTTGTTGACATTTCTCGTGAAGACTTTTGTCTTGACGTTAAACTAACAGAGAATGCAATTACAGAGTTTACAAAAGCAATAATGATTGTTGATATTTTTGGGCAGTCAGCCGATATGGATGCATTCCGTGCACTTGCTAGAAAATACAATCTGAAGTTAATTAGTGATTGTGCTCAAGCACCCGGGGCGATTTATAAAAATGATTTAGCTGGGACCCTATCGGATATTGGGGGATTTAGTTTGAACTATCACAAGCATATTCACACCGGTGAGGGTGGGGTTATTGTGACGGACGATCCTGATCTTGCCGAACGAGCACGGTTAATTCGGAATCATGCCGAAGCTGTCGTTGGAGACAAGAAGGAAACAAATCTTTCAAACATGGTCGGTTACAACTTCAGAATGGGTGAAATTGAAGCAGCAATAGGCCTTGAGCAATTGCGGAAACTTCCGGCATTGTTGAAGTCTCGCCAGAATATCGGCACTTTGCTTTCCAAAAAACTGTCTCACGTTCCAGGATTACACGTAACACCGCCCATGCCTGGTCGAGATAGCGCATACTACGTTCTTCCAATAATTCTGGATTTAGATAAACTAAGGGTTGCTCGGGATACTATTTTTAGGGCATTGGTAGCAGAGGGCGTAGAGGGTATATCGGAGGGTTACACGAGCCTACATTTACTTCCAATGTATCAAAAGAAAATTGCATATGGATCAAAGGGGTTTCCTTGGGTTCAAGGTATTGCAAATCGTAACTATGACTATTCTGAGGGTATCTGTCCAGTTGCGGAAGAACTCCACTCTTCAAGCTTTATTGGATTTGAAGTTTGCAAGTTTGACCTCTCAGAAGATGACATCGAGTCGATTGTCTTGGCATTTACAAAAGTACTCACTCATTTCCTAAAGTGAGGTCTGACATTGGAGTAAGCCAGAATATACTTTTTACTTTCAATGATAAGGGGTGGGTTTAAAAAAAATTGGTAGCACCTAGAAATCCTTTCTTTTTGCAATTAGTTGCTGTGATTTTCTTCTGATCATTGATTTGATGTGAACTAGATCCCATGTCGTTTTGACTTTGATCGAGATAGCAATTTCTGCATACAAGCAAGGTTTTGGTGGGCGTAGATCTTCCTTGAAATCGCCGTTTTAATTCAATAGCATCCGGTTTGGTTCGCTTGACTCCGGATATATCTAGAGATCGACCAAGGTGCTACCTAGCTAGACCCTGTAGTATAGATATCTCCAGAGCGCATCTAAGGTGATATGGGGATTAGAGTTCGCTTTATGAAAGTTTTAATAACCGGTTCATCTGGTTTTCTTGGTTCCTGGATTTGTAGAGTCTTAGCCGAAAAGCATGAAGTTATTGGTCTGGTTAGAAAAACTTCTGAACTCGGTAGAATCTCCGATCTCAAGAATGTGAGAATTATTCGGCTTGAAACAACCCTTTGGTCAAATTACATAATTGAGTCGCGCCCAGACGTTCTGATTTTAAATCATTGGTCAGGCGTAAGTAATGAGAGAAGGAATGATCCTCAACAGATTGAAAATGTTGGAGCCATTCATGAATTGGCCGCCGTCGCGGTAACTGCCGGTGTCAAAACGATAATCGGGGTCGGGAGTCAGGCGGAATTAGGTCCAGTTGAATCGGCCATTTCGGAGATTGAAGTTGATAACCCAACAACGGTTTATGGACGGGCGAAAGTCGAAACTCGATTATCAATTCAAAGCTTAATTGAAGGCTCAGGAGTCCGCTTTATATGGATGCGGATTTTCTCAACGTATGGCCCTTTAGATGATGGACCTTGGTTGATACCAAATATTGTTGATTCGCTAGTTAACAACCAGAAAATTAACCTAACTAAGGGCGAACAAAAATGGAGCTACTTGCATGCCTATGATCTAGCAACAGCATTTGCAGCAGTCATTGAAAATTCAAATGTAGATGGAATCGTGAGTGTCGGAAACCCAAAAACAATTACCATATTCGAAGTTGCGTCAATTATTGGAGAAATCCTAAAAAAGAAAAATTTGTTGGCGTTTGGTGCCTTGGATTATCGCCCTGACCAAGTTATGAGATTACAACCTTTGTGTGAAACGCTTACTGGCTTGGGCTGGCACCCACAGATTGGGTTTGTAAATGGAGTTAAGCAAACAATAGATTGGTTACAAGGAAAAAACTTAGAACCACTAGAGACTGAACTTGGAAAAATTCTGAAATTCAAAATTCCTTCAAGGCTCTAAATTTTTCAATTATCTTATTCTCATGTAGTCCATTTTCCTGACGGAGAAAGTCTTGGTTGCCAATTTGAGAGACACTTCTCTGTTCTGACGCCACAATTCCAACAGAAGCAACAATCTTTTCTTCGCTTAGGAATTCTAGAATCGCACTCCCGAAGCCACCACGACTTGCATGCTCTTCGATTGTGACTATTGGTCCCTTTCTTGAAGCAGCGATCAGATAATCTCTGTCTAGTGATGTAACGAATGGGACAGAGGCAACAGAAACTGAAAATCCTTGTTTTCGCAATTCGACGGCTGCTTTAACAGCAATTGTTCCAATCGAGCCCACAAAAAGTATAGTACCGGTATCACCACTCGTGATTTCATTGAATTTCCCGGGTCTAATAATTGGTTTACTATGGTTTAGGTTCTGTTCGTGGCTTTTTCCGAGCCTGAGGTAGCTTGGTGATTTTGTACTCATTAAATACTTTGTAGCCTCTATAGTTTCAATAGGGTCTGCAGGGATCACCACCTCTAGGTTTGGTAAAGCCCTCATAACTGCAATATCCTCCAGTGAATGATGGGTATATCCTTGAGGACCATACGCATATCCTGCACCAACAGAAACCACAACTACTGAGTTATTCATCAAGCAGACATCATTTCTGATCTGTTCCAAGCATCTCATAGTCGGAAAATTTCCAATACTGTATACAAAAACGCGTTTCCCAGTCGATGCTATTCCCGCTGCCATTCCCATCATGGCTTGTTCATTGACCCCAGAGTTAACGAATTGATTAGGAAGCTCATTTAGAAATTCATCTAACACGCCAAATCCAAGATCCCCAGTTATTAAAATAAGGTTTTTGTCTCTTCTAGCTTCTTCTAAGAGGGTTTTGACAAATGCTTCTCGCATCAATAGTTCCCCTTCAATTGAGAGAGCGCAGCTTCAACATCTTCCTCTCCTGGGGACTTATAGTGCCATAACACAGAGTTCTCCATAAAATCGATACCTTTGCCTTTTGTAGTTTCGGCAATTATGCACATTGGGCGATTAGATTTAGTGAAAGCAGTCGATAATGCTCTAAAGTCATGACCGTTTTCAATTCGTACCTCCCAGCCAAATGCTTTCCATTTATCGGGAAAAGGTTCGAGTCGCAGTGTTTCTTCCGTGAAAGTTAATGATTGAATTCTATTTCGATCGATGACAACTGTTAGATTATCTAAGTTATGATGATTAGCAATCATCGCCGATTCCCAAGTTGTTCCTTCGTCACATTCCCCATCGGACATAACTACAAAAACATGTCCGGCAACACCATACAGCTTACGTGAAAGTGCAATTCCAAGGCCATATGGCAAGCCGTGCCCAAGCGAGCCAGTAGATAGTTCAACACCAGGAACGGCTTTGGAGGTTACATGGCCACCCAGTGGCGCGTCATTTTCACAATATCTCTCCAGCCAATCATGTGGAAAAAAACCTTGAAGGCAAAGGACTGAATAGAGAGCGGCGGCGGCGTGACCTTTTGAAAGAATTACAATGTCTCGATCTATTTGTTCATGTGATTTTGGTGTGACATTTGCTGCTCCCGTGTATAGGACGCTTAAAATATCGACAACTGAGAGTGCTGATCCCACATGGGATGCTTTGGCTGTACTTGTCATCTTAATTATTTCGCGACGGGCGGCTAGAGCTAGTTCTACGGCTGAGGAAAATCGAGGAGGTTCCTGACTCAAGGGACTTTCCTCCAATTTTCGAGCATTCAACTTATATCCAGTCTAAACCAAGGTTTATCCGTTTCATTACTAGAACCCACCGATACAATTGCACAAAATTCAAAAGGTGGGGGAAGATGAAAGCAGTGATTCTTGCTGGAGGCATGGGCACTCGATTAAGAGAAGAGACTGAATTCCGTCCAAAACCTATGGTGGAAATTGGTGGACGACCAATACTTTGGCACATAATGAAAACGCTATCTACCCAAGGTATCAATGATTTTGTAATTTGTTTGGGTTACAAAGGTGACTCTATAAAAGACTTTTTTATCAACTATGAGGCCCGAACACACGACATCACAGTGAAGTTGGGTGAAAATGAAGGCTTGATTCAACACACTGAGTCGCCGACAGAAAATTGGACTGTAACATTAGCTAATACCGGTGCGACAACTATGACTGGTGGTCGCATAAATAAAATCAAGAAGTACGTCGCAGGCGAGAGGTTCCTTTGTACATATGGTGATGGTGTTGCAGACATTGACCTAAATGCATTAACCATTTTTCATGAGGGGCATGGCAAAACAGCAACTGTTACATCTGTTAGACCAACAAACCGATTTGGTGCTATGCAGGTGGATGAAAACAATTCAGTAACCGAATTTTCAGAAAAACCCATAGCCGAAAAACGAGTAAATGGTGGTTATTTTATCTTTGAGCCCGAGATTTTTAATTATCTTTCGGATGAGATTGTTCTAGAAAAAGAGCCACTCGAAAAACTTTCAAGTAATGGTGAATTGAAAGCGTACATTCATAATGGATTTTGGCAACCGATGGATACATATCGTGAAACCATAAGACTTAATGAATTGTGGGATTCGAATCAAGCACCTTGGAAAACGTGGTAGCTCCAAGGATGCTGAAGCAACTAAACGCCTTTCGGGGGAAGAAAATTCTTGTAACTGGTCACACTGGATTTAAAGGAACCTGGATATCGAGAACGCTAGTTTTAGCTGGTGCTGAAGTTCACGGGCTTGCTCTCTCTCCAGAGTCGGGTTCGATCTTTTCTCGAATTGAAGACTTAGGAATTCGAAGTTCGACAATTCTTGATATCAGAAACCGAAAAGATGTTGATGACTACTTTCTTTACAACAAGTTTGATGGGGTATTCCATCTTGCTGCACAGCCCATTGTTTTAAGGTCATACCAAGAACCTGTAGAAACTTTTGAAACTAACGTGATGGGAACCGCCCATCTTCTAGATGCAATTATAAATAATGAATCTGCCGATTGGGTTTTAACTGTAACTACAGATAAAGTTTATAAGAATATTGAAGTTCAAGTAGGTTATTGCGAAGAAGATGCATTGGGTGGAAAAGATCCCTACAGTGCTAGCAAGTCGGCGACTGAAATGGTTGTTGAAGCTTGGCGATCAATTGCGGCACACAAGGCGTCCAAAGTAATCCTCTGCACTGCCCGGGCAGGAAATGTTATTGGTGGTGGGGATGTAGCCAAAGATCGGTTGCTACCCGACTTAATTCGAAGTTTTCATGAGAGTGTACCGGCAATCATTCGTAATCCGAATTCACTTCGTCCATGGCAGCATGTTCTTGACCCAATAAGTGGCTATTTAAAAATTGGGGAACGACTCCTTTCTCAAAATTCTTTAGCAGCCGCATATAACTTTGGGCCGGGTGAAGAATCACGACTAAATGTTGAAAACATGGCTAAAGTTGCATGTTCCTTGTGGGAAGGAAATAAGGGATTCGTCATTAAACCAAATCGAAATCAGCCACCTGAAGCTGTGCTCTTGTGGCTTTCATCCGATCTGGCCCATCATGATTTAGGCTGGAAGAATAAACTGGATGCAGCAACTTCGATTAGGTGGGCTATTAACTGGGAAATAGAATCAAATGAAACTGATGCGAAGACAGTTACAGACTTGCAAATTAGAGAATACTTCGAGGGCTTAGCATGAAAAAAATCACTGTGATAACTCCTTGCTTCAATGAGGAAGATAATGTTGAAATTTGTGCCTTAGAACTGAAAAAAGTTATGTCAGAAAAGTTGCCAACATACGAATATGAACACATTTTTGCAGACAATGCTTCAACAGATGCGACTCTTCACAGACTTCGAGAACTGGCAGCTGTAGACCCGCGCATTCGCGTAATATCTAATAGTAGAAATGTTGGGCCTTTTCGAAATATGTGGAATGCTATGAAAAGTGCAACTGGGGATGCTGTAATCCCGCTACTACCCGCGGATTTACAGGATCCCCCATCAGTTATTCCTGATTTAGTTACGAACTGGGAACAAGGCTACTTAGTAACGTACGGCGTTCGAACAAATCGTGAAGAGGCACTGATGATGCGCTTGGCTCGCGGCGCCTACTACCGAATTATCCGGAGATTTGCTTCGGCTGTGATTCCCTTGAATTCGGGAGAGTTCTTACTTGCTGACAAACGAGTTGTTGAATCTATTCTTAAAGTTGATGACCAGTATCCATACATAAGGGGATTGATTGCACAGACTGGTGTTAAGAGTGCCTCAGTGCCCTACACATGGGTAAAGCGTGAGCGAGGAAAGTCAAAAAATAGTTTTATTTCTCTCATTGATCAGGCAATTAATGGCTTCGTGTCTACTTCACGCGTTCCAGCTCGACTCACACTTTTGGGCGGATTTGTACTTTCAATACTTGGCGTTGGATACGCCGCATTTACCGCGTTTCTAGTTTTAACTTCCGAAACCCCTACTCCCGTCGGAATACCTACGATTATTGTTGGAATTTTTCTTTTAGGTGGAATTCAACTTCTTTTTTTGGGTTTAATTGGGGAATACATTTTGAGTATCCATGGCCAAGTGCGCAGAATCCCACCAATGTTTGAAACTGAGCGAATAAATTTTCGGGAGGAATGATGGAAGTGAAAACAATCTGTCCAATTTGCGATACTTCTGGCAATTCAAAAATCATTTTTCCATCGAGTATAGGTATAGCAACTTTTAACGCTGATGTTTTCTCGGCAAGGAGACTTCCTGATCGTCAGCATTATCAGTGGGTTAGGTGCTTGTCTTGTGGACTTTTAAGATCAGATCCAGTTATAGAGGTTAATCTGACTCAACTTTATGAAGAATCAAGATTTGATTATTCCTCTGAGGTAAATGGATTAAAAAAGACCTACCTGGGGTTGGTGAGGAAGGCGATCGGAAAGAAAGCTCCTACCCGTTCTATTTTTGAGGTTGGTGGCGGCAATGGTTTCTTTCTAGAAGCAGCAAAAGACTTTGGATTTAAGAAAATTGCGGGAGTTGAGCCGAGTCGTGCGGCTCTAAATGCTGCACGTGAGGATATAAAACCTTTTTTGATTTCAAGCATCATGTCTAATTCTGTGCTGCCTAAGAACTCGTTTCAGGTCGGCGCAATGTTTCATACTCTAGATCATTTGCAAGACCCAATTCAAACCCTAAAGGATTGCCTAGATGCTTTAGAGCCTGGTGGCACACTTATAGTTGCTGTTCATAATGAGCGTTCTTGGTCGGCACGTCTATTAGGCATGAGATCTCCAATCATTGATGTAGAGCACACCTACCTGTACTCATTAAACACAGGAGTTCAAATCCTTGAAAAGGTGGGCTTTAAGAATGTTCGGTCGGGCACTTACAATAATTGTTATTCACTAGCCTATATTCTTCATTTACTTCCAATTTCAAGAAAATTCAAAAAATTTGTTTTGGAAAGTTGGATCGGAAATCTCTTGAGTAAAGTCAAAATCATTTTGCCACTTGGCAACATGTGGATCTCAGGAAACAAGCCTTAATCATGCGAAAACCTAGATTTTAGTCAACTCTCACAACACCACTTGGTGTTGCTAAATGCACTGCAACAATTCCGTATTCACCATCATTAGTTGATGGATCAACGAAATCAACTGATGCCCCATTTAATCCACCGAGGATCTCTGCCTTAAACCAAGAATCAGCTAAGTGATCAGTATCGGCGATCGTAATCTTTTCAATTGCAGCTACAGCTTTTCCATCTTGTGATGGATGGTCTGCGGTTAACCACTGGATAAAGAATGGAAGTTCGCGAGAATCGGTAATCTCATTAACTCCGATTTGCTTCCACTTTAGATCACTACCGTCTGGACGTGTGCGGTGACCTTCGATTGCGCTTCGTCCGAACTTCTCTTCAACCTTTGAAATATCTTCAGTTGCAAAAACCCAAGTGAGCCAGCCTCCGCCTTCTTGTGCTTTCTTGCTAACAGCTTTACCCCAAGGGGTTTGCTCTGTTGCAGGGTGATCTAGTGGGCAGACAACTTCGATGTATTGGCCGTTTTGAAGTGGCATTGTGAAGTTGCGAGTGCCAAAGCGTGGGTGGACTCCGCCATCAACAAAGGTGCTGCCTAGGCGAGCGCCAAGGCGTTGAACGGTGTCGGCGAGCTGATCATGGGAGGTTACATATGAGACAT
>JACCDG010430105.1_pt1 | contig 18011 bp, 10 predicted proteins | sample 7442471 | NCBI WGS metagenome assembly JACCDG01 (sample SAMN15323444, study PRJNA562643) | freshwater metagenome | isolation source: river surface water | place: USA:Blue River Watershed | collected 2017-08-17 | reverse complement strand
TAGTAAAAATACTAATTGAAGCTGGGGCAAATGTTAGTGCTGTAAATAAAGATGGAGAAACTCCTTTGATATGGGCTTCTCGACATGGCGACATCGACTTAGCAAAGATGTTAATTAAAGCTGGTGCTAATTTTAATTCAGAAGATGCGACCAGTAAAGCTTTATTTAGAAAGGCTGTGGATCGAGGAGAAATCGACCTAGTAAAAACACTGATTGCAGCCGGTGCTGATGTTAATGCTGCAAATAAAGATGGAGAAACTCCTTTGATAGTGGCTTCTCGCCATGGAAACATCGGGATAGTACAAATACTCATTGAAGCCGGTGCTACTGTTAATGCTGCAAATAAATATGGAAGCACTCCGTTGATATGGGCTTCTCATGAGGGAAGAATCGAGATAGTAAAAATACTGATTGCAGCTGGGGCAAATGTTAGTGCTGTAAATAAAGATGGAGAAACTCCTTTGAGATGGGCTTCTCGCTATGGAAACATCGAGATAGTAAAAATACTAATTAAAGCTGGGGCAAATGTTAATGATGTATATAAAGATGGGGAAACTCCGTTGATATGGGCTTCTCGCTATGGAAACATCGACCTAGTAAAAATACTAATTGAAGCTGGGGCGGATTTTAATGCTGTAAATAAAGATGGAGAAACTCCTTTGATATGGGCTTCTCGACATGGAGAAATCGACTTAGTCAAAATACTGATTGCAGCCGGTGCTGATGTTAATGCCCTAGATAAAGATGGTTACACTCCTTTGAAATTGGCTTCTCGACATGGAGAAATCGACTTAGTCAAAATACTGATTGCCGCGGGTGCTAATGTTAATGCTGTAGATAAAGATGGAGCCACTCCTTTGATATGGGCTTCTCGAGTCGTAAAGATAGAGCTAGCCATAATGAAGCTAGCTAAATTACTAATTGAAGCTGGCGCTAATGTTAATGCTCAAGATAAAGATGGGGACACTCCTTTGATAGTGGCTTCTCGCCATGGAAAAATCGAGATAGTAGACATACTAATTGAAGCTGGTGCTAAAGTTAATGACGTTAATAAATATGGAAACACTCCTTTAATAGTAGCTTGTCGCTATGGAAAAATTGACTTAGCAAAAACGTTAATTAAAGCTGGGGCAAATGTTAATGCTGCAAATAAAGATGGAGCCACTCCTTTAGCATTTGCTTCTCTATTAAGAAAACCCGAGCTAGCTAAATTACTAATTGAAGCTGGGGCGGATTTAAATTCTCAAGATAAAGATGGTTACACCCCTTTGATATTGGCTTCTCGAGTAGGAAAAATAGAGCTAGTGAACTTACTAATCGAAGCAGGGGCGAATGTTAATGTTAATGGTAAAACACCTTTGAGCTTAGTTATATCTATGGAAGAAAAAAATCAAATTGATCTGATGCAACAACTACTTAACCTATGCGTTAATCCAAATGATGCAGATGAGTTAAATCAATCCCCGCTACATCTTGCAGCTGCGAGAACCAACTTAGAAGCTATAGACCTTTTATTCAAATATGGTGCTAATCCACATGCTTTAGATCATGCTAGAAACAAGCCAATCAAATATGCAGCTAACAAAGAGGTTGAGAACTTTATAGCGCAAAAAACTATAGAGTATGATTCTGGTTGTTTAGTCAAAATAACATGTGGTGAAGATTAAGACAAAAACATAGTTGATAACAACTCTTCGCGGATTCAGCTCAAGCGATGCTCGAATTAAGCTAACATAAATGGCGCTAGACTATGGAGATTTATATTTATCCTTGTTTTTCAAGTGCTATATAGGGTATATATCTATAAAATAACTTGTGATTGTCAGATAAAATGCGGATAAACGGGCTTTCAGACCTAAATAACAAACACGATAGTTTCATAATAGACATATATGGTGTTTTGCACGATGGCAAACAACCATATGATGGTGTATTTGAAACTTTAGATTATCTAAAAGATTATAAAAAAGTATTCTTGTCCAATGCCCCAAGACCTAATCATATTATTCATAAAAAATTAGAAGAAATTGGAATTCACATTCCTTTAAATGAAATACTAACTTCGGGAGATTTTTTCATAAAACAAATTTCTGATGGGATATTTGCCAACAAAAAAGTTTTTGTTATGGGCGAAATAAGTAATACTGATTTACTTCGCGGAATAACAATTAATAGAGCCAATTCTTTAAAAGAAGCAGATTGTGTTTTAATGCTAATGTTCGCTGAGCATTTGGAAGAAGTGGAAGAATCATACGCACAAATAAAAGAAGCTTTGTCATACGGTTTAGAATTCTACTGCCCAAACCCAGATAAAATTGTAAAGCATGGCGATAGCGTTAGATACACAGGTGGCTATTTTGCAAAAATATATGAAGAGTTCGGTGGTAAAGTTCATTACTTTGGCAAGCCATATAAGCCTATATATGATTATGCCATTAAGAAATTCGGACTTAATAACCCGCTCTGCATTGGTGATGCTTTAGAAACTGATGTCAAAGGCGCTATTAATTCTGGTTTAGATTCACTGATGTTGCAATGTGGCATCCACGAAAAAGAAACAGATGTGGAAAAATTATTCGAACAGTATAATATACGACCAACGTATATTACAAAATCATTTAGGAAATAAGTTAAGCTTTGCTTGAACTTAACCTTTGTCATCCTATTACATGACACTAGGTTCTATATTGAAATGAGATCCTCGTGTTAAACACGAGGATGACAAAAAACAGAAGAATTCCGTCATACTCGCGCTTGACGCGAGTATCTCGCTTAAAGTCTGATCATCGGGTCAAGCCCGATGATGACAAATACTTGTTCGTTTTGTAGAACGATTCAGCAAGCGATAAAAACTAAAAACTTATATTTAAGTTGCAATCAGATGTTTGTATTTTAATCGTCGATGCTAAAAGCCCCATACCTACAAAAACTCCTAACTCAACTGACATGAGGTTAGCTATCATAAACTTTTCTGAGCTTTCGTAGCAAAAGTCCAACCTTGACTTTAGACATAGAAAAGTACATGAGCCTATAGCAAAGTTTACTAGTAAAAATAATGCATATGAATCATTCTCGAGACACAACACTGTTTTGCACAAATAACCTGAAAAAAGAAATGATGTTGGAGCTACAATAGCAGCGATCACAAATGAACTGGCTACCACTCCCATTTCATCCTTATAGACTGAAAAAAAGTTTTTCAAATCTTTAAAAGGTGACGAACTGTTTAGCAAGAGTTTTAACATCGTTTTAGGCTGCCAAGCTTCGAAAGCTCGATTAAGCATATTTTTGCCATCCCAATCCAAAATTGAAATAGCTTCTCTACCACTTTCTGTTTTTACAACTGAATTGAGAACCAGTGTTGAATTCGGGCTATTTACCTCAATACATTTACGAAGAATACTATAATAATCTTCAGGTCTTACATAATGATTAGGAGTAATTTCTGACAAAATAACTCGATCTCTATCTAGCGCTGAGCAAACTTTAACCCGATATTCACTACTTGGAGTGCGGGCGCTTGTCATGATCGTAAGAAAATCTCTACGTGCTTGAAACACTTTTTGTATGTTGTCGAAAATATCAAGATCTACTTCTCCTTGAAAAATTTTTTCAGTTATTCTTTCTATTGAAGCAGATTCCCTTTTCTTTCTTATGCAACTTTGAATTTTTTCAGCAATAGCCGTCTGCCTTGTCGTTGCTTGTAAAAGTTGCTTCTTCAGGTAGTTACGTTGCCAGTAACCAAGTAAACCTGTATCCCCCAATAACCTTGCCATGTGATTAAGGCAACTTGACGAATAAAAGCCATTATCCCAAAGAAAATCTGCCAAATCCATATACCACATCTCGATAGCAAATACTAAAAGCGGTGTTTTAGAATCAAAACCATCATCAATTCGTAACTCTCGTTTTTTGGGGTAAAATGGGGCTAAAGCTTTAACCATTTCAAGATCATTTATTCTTGCAGCCCATTCTATTGGCAAGTCATTGAAAACCCTAGTCTGCAAAACACTTGGATCTGCTTTAATTAAAGCTCTTACTGCTTCAATTCGCCCTGCAGAAGGTTCAATTCCATCTGGAGAGCAAAGTGGCTGAATACTTGGAAAGACTTCAGCATGTCTAGTAATTTCATTTAACATATACCCCTCTTATGCAACGAGCATTATACATGACTACTCAAGCCGCATCAATAAAAGCCTAAACATCGCTGGAAATTTTCTATTAACAGTATAATATACGACCAACGTATATTACAAAATCATTTAGGTTATAATAAATCATGCCAAATACCGCTCTATCTAAACAACTTGATGTAATCAGCAAGAAAACATTCATCGATGAAAAGGAGCACGTACAAAGCTTAATCAACGCAATTAAACTGTCTCCAACCCAGTTCGCAAAAATTAAAAGAGACGCCTTACACTTCGTAACCGCTATAAGGAATAGCAAAGGTTCTGCAATAGAAAACTTTATGAAGGAATATGGACTTACAAATGATGAAGGTGTAGCAATTATGTGTTTAGCGGAGTCTTTATTAAGAATCCCCGATAAAAAAACAGCACAAGCCTTAGTTGAAGATAAGTTAAAATCAAAAGATTGGAAAAAGCACATTGGCAAAAGTAACTCACTATTCGTAAATGCATCTACATGGGGACTGATGCTAACTGGCAAGGTTATCAATTTGTCTGATTCTAATTTCCTAATTTCAAAATTGATTAACAAACTAGGTGAACCTGTAATTTTGGCGTGCCTAAAAAAAGCTATAATGATTATTTCGAACGAGTTTATTATGGGTGCAAGTATGCCAACTGCACTTAAAACAGCGAAAGATTACATCAAGAATGGTTATAGGATTTCGTTTGATATACTTGGCGAATCCGCAAGGACCGCAAAACAAGCGCAATTTTATTACGATGCGTACATCAAAGCCATTACAGATATTGCAAAGCATAAGAATGATGGAGACTTATATGATCAAACCAATCTCTCTGTAAAACTCACAGCATTACACCCAAAAGTAATGCTACGCAAAGAAGCGAGAGTAATGGAAGAGTTAATGCCTCGCCTTATTGAAATTACAAAACTATGTCGCGATGCAAATATTACAATATCATTCGATGCCGAAGAATCATATAGACAAGATATATATTTAAAAGTTTTAACTGCTTTAGTTTCGAATAAGGAATTTAAGGATTATAACGGCATTGGATTTGTAATCCAAGGTTACCAAAAAAGAGCTTTTGATATAATTGACTACGTTGCGAATCTTGCAAGATCTTTGGAAAAGAAAATACCAGTTAGACTTGTAAAAGGTGCATATTGGGATAGCGAAATAAAACATGCGCAGGAACAAGGTTTAGAGGGATATCCTGTATTTACTCGCAAAGAATTTACCGATGTTTCATACTTGGCATGCGCTCAGAGAATCATCGCGAATGCCGATGTGATTTATCCTCAATTCGCCACACATAATGCTTATACAATTGCAGCGATCAAAGAAATAGCAGGCCGCACAAAATTCGAATTCCAAAAACTCCAAGGAATGGGAAATGCATTACACGACAAAGTAATTTCAGATGGGAACAAGTGCAGAATCTATGCACCAGTTGGAAAATACGAAGATTTGTTAGCATATCTAATGCGCAGACTTCTAGAAAATGGAGCTAACACCTCCTTTGTAAACCTTGTTGGCAAATCTGAAATAAACTCAGATGAGTTAGTAGCAAACCCAGTTGAGAAATCGAAGAGGTTTTTAGAAACACCATTGAAAATTTCTTTACCATCAGATATTTATGGTGCTGAACGTAAGAACTCTCAAGGTATGGAAGTTGGAATGAAAAATCAGTACGAGTACATTATTTCTCAAATTAACAGTTTTAATGACAAGAAGTATGACGCTGCATCAATAATTGATGGAAAAGAAAAAGTTGAAAAGGGTTCTGATTCTAAAAAAGTTAACATGCCTAATGACAACTCAATTGAGATTGGTGAACTACATAAGGCTTCTGAAAAACAAATAATTCAAGCCCTGGAAAGCGCTTGTTCGTTCTCTCATGAATGGGGCAATACCAATGCAGAAATTAGAGCGGATGCTGTAAGCAAAGTTGGTGATGTTCTACACGAAAATAGATTCGAACTTTATTCATTATTAATGCGTGAAGCAGGAAAGAATATTGATGATGCTATCTCAGAAGTGCGAGAAGCAATCGATTTCGCTCGCTATTATGCAGCTCAGGCCTTGAGGCTATCTGAGCCCATAAAAATGCCTGGCTATACTGGCGAATCTAATCATATTTCACTTCACGGGCGTGGAACATTCGTATGTATTAGCCCATGGAATTTCCCACTGGCAATTTTTGCTGGGCAAATTCTCGCTGCACTTGCTTCTGGCAATACTGTAATTGCAAAAGCTGCTGAAAATACCACGCTAATTGCAGCATTCGCAGTAAGGCTGATGCATAAAGCTGGCATACCGAACAAAGCGTTACAATTTGTAATAGCTGGTGGTAGGCAGATCTCTGAAGTGTTGCTTAAAGACAATAGGATTAAAGGTGTTTGCTTTACTGGTTCTACAGATACTGCGCAATCAATAAATAGAACTCTCGCAATGCGTAATACAGCAATTGCTCCACTTATTGCAGAAACAGGTGGGCAAAATGCTATGATAGTTGATAGCTCCGCATTGCTTGAGCAAGCTGCAGACAGCATTATAAACTCGGCATTTGGGAGCATGGGGCAGAGATGCTCTGCACTTCGTGTTGTATATATTCAAGAAGAAATTCATGATGCATTACTTGAGCTTATAATAGGCTCAATGAATGAATTAAAAATTGGCAATACATTGGATTTAGCCAATGATTTAGGGGCTGTAATAAGTCAGGAAGCAAAAGCTGAATTAAAAGCACATGTTGATGAAATGAAAGATAATATCATCGCGATACATAATTCTGCAAAATCGAAAGAGCTAAAAGCTGGCAGTTTCTTTGTTCCACATATTTTGAAATTAAATCACATCAGCGAACTGAAGAAAGAAAACTTTGGGCCGATATTACATGTCATTTCTTATAAGTCTAAAGACCTAGATAAGATGATTGATGAAATTAACTCAACAGGATTTGGTCTAACATTTGGCGTGCAATCAAGAATTGAAGAGCGCATAAACTATATAGCAAGTCGCATTAAAGCAGGAAACATCTATGCAAACCGTACAATGATTGGGGCGCAGGTTGGTACACATCCGTTTGGTGGCGAGAATAATTCAGGCACAGGCTTTAAAGCTGGTGGCCCACATTATTTGCTAAGATTTATGACTGAACGCACAACAACAATCAACACAACTGCTATTGGTGGTAATATTGAATTGTTGAGTTGAGGGTTTAACGGATGAGCATCGCCAAACACAAAAGAAATGATGTTCAAGGCTTAAGAGCGCTGGCAGTTATATCTGTAATGCTTTTTCATATAGATGAGTCATGGTTAAGTGGTGGATTTATTGGCGTAGACATCTTCTTCGTGATTTCAGGTTTTGTTATAACCTCTCTAATAACAAAGCAAGATAAGAGTTTTTCATTTCTTTCGTTTTACGGAGCTAGAATTAAAAGAATAGTACCTGCATATTTATCTGTATTGATTGCAACCACTATATTAGCTTCTTTTCTTTTTGTTCCAGAGGACAATTTAAGATTTTTAAAAAGTCTTAGGTCTTCTCTAATGTTTTTAAGTAATAATTATTTTGGAGGATACCAAGATTATTTTTCTCCAAAATCTTACGAACTACCCTTGTTACATACATGGTCTTTGTCTGTGGAAATGCAGTTTTACTTGTTCTTGCCATTATTATTAGTTTTTATAAATAGGAAGTACTTAGTAAAAGCTTTGGTATGCTTGATAATAGCGACTTTGCTTATAACTCAGGTGCAGCTGTTAAGTGGGAAAAATATTTCGGTATACTTTTCTTTGCTAGCTCGCATTCCTGAATTTTTAATTGGATGTCTAGTTGCTATATTCCCTAAATATAAAGGCAAGTTCAACGAGCATTTAGCTTTGATAGGAATTATTTTTGTTACATCTAGCTTGTATTTTATAAATAGTAATTCTACGTTCCCAGGCTTATTGTCAATGCCGGTATGCATTGGAACAGCTTTAGTAATATATGCAAACAACTCAAGAGTTAATTTGTTTTTCTCAAATAGATTCTTAGTATTTATTGGAGATTTGTCATATTCATTGTATCTATGGCATTGGGTTGTTTTTTCAATTTATAGGTATGTACTTCAGTCTTACAAACTATCAATTTTGGAAATAATAATTTGCTTTTTTGTGACTTTTATTACTTCTTACGTTTCTTATAAATGCATTGAAAATCCATTTAGAAAACTTGAATGTAAAAAGTTTATTATAAAATTCTCACCAGTTTGTTTATGCTTGGTTGTCATCTATTATTTTTCTGAAAGCATAAATGATAAATATATGACTCTAATGCCTGAAGCTTGGACTAGGTATGCAGATGAATCGGCAATTTGTAATGATAAGATTATAGGAGAATGTATTAGAGGTGATAAAATCGCCCAAGACGAAATATTGCTAATTGGAGATAGCCATGCTGCGCAATTGAATATTTTTGCCGATTTAGTAGGAAAAGCAACTAAAACAAAAATACGCGTGATTACTGCTAGTTCATGCGTGACAATTCCTACTTTCGATATGGATGGCTTGCCAGATTGGTCTAAACCAGCATGTGAATTACAAATTAAAGAAGTGGAAAAGCATTTAATGTATGTCAATACTATAATTTTAGCAGGTATGTGGCAACATCATGCTCAAAGACCTTTATTTTTAAAAGCTCTACATGACTTTTTATCAAAGAATAAAAAACCTGTCATAGTGCTCGCGCAAGTACCAATGCTGAATCAGAATATTCAGAGATCATTAAGGCTACAAAAATTCGGCATTAGTAACAACATTACCTTAGATCCTCTTTGGCATTCTTCAAATTTAAAAATTCAAGAAATAACAGAGCAGTTTGACAATGCAAAATTTATTGATATTTCCAGATGGGAGCTGTTTTCTAACCCTCCTTTTTATAAAGATGATATAATCTATAAAGACAACAATCACTTAAATGAAGTAGGCTCAAGAAAGTTAGGTGAATTTTTCCAGCAATATTTATACAATCATCACGACAATTTTATGTTTATAAATTAGTTGTAACTCACTTTAACACTTCCTTACTCTCAGAACCTAAATCCAATCGAGATAAAATGGGCGCAGGTTGGCACGCATCCGTTTGGTGGCGAGAATAATTCAGGCACAGGCTTTAAAGCTGGTGGACCACATTATTTGCTAAGATTCATGACTGAACGCACCATAACAATCAACACCACTGCTATTGGTGGGAATATTGAGTTGTTGAGTTGAGAGAGTCTTTATAGTTTTTCATACTTCATTTTAACTACTCACTAGCTGTATTAAATATAAAATCATTACAGGTTAGTTCAAGGTCGTCTTCAAAATATATTTGAAAATTATTTTTATTAGGGTAATGCATACTAGGGACAACATCTTCAGAAGCTAGTGTTACGACCGAATGGTAATGATAATGATTATGAAATTTTAGGTCGCCGCATGATTTGATATTGAATTTACGTAAATCGATAACGTCATGTCCCTGTTTAAAACCTAAAATATTTATTTGATTATCTTTTTCAACTATATTTGGAACCTTGATAATCCACTTATCAAATTCTTTAAGTTCAGGATCATAAGCAGTAGAACCAACGCAATAAACTGCATTTTTATTCTCTGAGACTGTTCCTGAAAAATAACTTTCTTTAGTGCAGGATTTTTTGTAATAATGTTCTTCTTTATAACACTCTGCTGAATCTTTTAATAGCAAGGCATTTGAATTTTTTTCTGGGTTGTTATTAAATATAAAATCATTACAAGTTAGCCCTTTTGTACCAATAAAGCTTACTTCAAGCTGTTGCACTTTATTTGTTGCCGAATTTTTTATTGATATATTAATTCCTGACTTCGTATTTTGTGTAACTTTAAGATCTTCACAATTGGTATTGAATTCTCTTAAATCAATTTTATCTGTTCCTCTATGCAACCAGTTGATTTTAATTTTATCATCAACATTTGGCACTTTAATAAGCCATTTCTGTAATTCAGTTTTAGGCTTGCCTTTATAGGGCTCTCTAGATCCTTGGCATGTGACAATTTTTTCATTGGCATCATGGGCGCAACCTAATGTGATAACTTTAGAGTTATCATAATATTCTGGGTCAATTGGTTTTTCATTTTTTAGAGTTGGACATTTATAATCTGAGGATTGTGGCAAAGACTTTTCTGCAAAATAACTATTAATAGCCTTTGAAGAGAAATAATCCAAAACTGCTGCTGGTATAAGTGCAGATAATGTTAAGGGATTGATATGATGGTAATAGGTAGGTACTAAAGATTCTTCCCACTCCATTATTGAGTCATATATAGATTTTAATAACTTTTGATCTGCTAGCTGGCCAAATTTTCTGTAGAGGTCTTGAAGATCTTTAAATCCACCTAATCCAATTGCATGTTTTATGGCACCAATTTGCTGTGCATTCTTTGAATATTTGAAATATTGATATCCAGCTATTCCTAAGACAGTTGATGTTAAAATTGGTAACATATTCAATACATTGTATGTTTGTTGTGAGTATTATTATACAATGCCAATGTTAAGGAAATATTAAGCTTGAATTAAGGTTATATTAAGTTTTTTGTTTAATAGCATAAGATAATACAGTGTTTGTATCATTGCCGAGAAATTTGAGGTCTAAGTTTCTCGCAGCGTAATAAAGCCCTTAGCCTAAGTTCAGGGTTTTTGCGCTGCTGAATCATCAACTAACATATGTTTGTTGTCATCCTCGTGTTTAACACGAGGATCTCATTTTAAGATAGACCAAGTGTCAATCACTAGGATGACGACTGCTTACGGATTAAGCAGTAGCCTTATTTGCTCTTGCACCATCACTTGAATTATCAACTTTTAACATCTTTGTTTTAACTTCTTCTGAAATTTTTATATCAACCTTTATCTTATCAGAGTTGTTTTCAAGCCTTGTCATTACCTCTTCCTTCCCCAAAACTTCCATAACTTCATAAATACCAGGGGCGGCGAAGGTGCCAAGCACACCAGCGCGAAGCGCCATCATAGCTGCGGCAGGTTTTTTGCCTTGTGACTCTACATGTTTATTACAAACATCTTTAATGGATTCATGGTTCCAGTCTTCTAACTTACTAAGAATGTCTTTCAGCTCGACCAGCAGTTCCTTGCCTCCTTTTTCCAAAACTTCCTTAGATTTCTCATCCAATTCTTTAGCTTTGGCAACGTATATCTTAGCGCCTTCAACAATCTCATTTAAGGTATGCGCACGATTTTTTAACCCACTCAAACCTTTTCTAATTCTTTGCAAAACTACAGGGTTAGTAAAACTTGGCGATATCATGTCAAACAACTTATCTTCATCCATGCTACGCATGTAATGAGCATTGATGAAGTTGAGTTTATCAATGTCAAAACGTGCGCCTGATTTTCCGCAATGATCCAAACCAAACCATTCAATAGCTTTATCCATTGGTATAATTTCATCATCACCATGTCCCCAACCTAATCGCAGCAAATGATTGTTCACTGCCTCAGGTAAGTAGCCCATATTTCTATATTCAAAAATTCCTAATGCGCCTTTGCGTTTAGAAAGTTTTTTTCCTTCTTTATCTAATATCAATGGAATGTGCGCAAACTCTGGCACGTTCCAGCCCATCGCAATGTAAATTTGTTTTTGCCTGAATGCATTAGTCAAATGGTCATCCCCACGAATGATATGCGTAATGCCCATATCATGATCATCCACAACCACAGCCAACATATATGTAGGAGTGCCGTCAGAACGCAGCATTATCATGTCATCAAGTTCCGAATTCTCAACCGTAATCTCACCCTGAATTAGATCTTTAATGACAGTCGCACCATCTTGCGGCGCTTTTAACCTAATGGTTGGTTTTACACCTGCTGGTGATTGTGATGCATCCTTATCTCTCCACGGGCTTCTGAATTTCGCATTTGGGTTTGCCTCACGAAACTTTTCAATTTCTTCCTGTGTGCTATAACAAAAATATGCGTTGCCTTTTGCTACCATATCGCGAGCAACTTCTTCATGGCGCTTTTGATTTTTTGCTTGGAAAACAATGTCACCATCATGCTCCAAGCCAAGCCATTTTAAATCTTCTAAAATTGCTTTTGTTGCTTCAGGGGTTGAACGTTCTTTATCGGTATCTTCAATACGAAGCAGGTATTTGCCACCATGGTGTCTTGCGAATAAAAAATTATATAATCCAGTACGTGCACTTCCAGTGTGCAAATATCCTGTTGGTGATGGCGCAAAGCGAGTAATTACTGTCATAGAGCAATTTCACCTTCGAATACTTTTGTCGCAGAGCCAGTCATGAGAATTGAATTATCATTCGAATACTCAATTTTCAGAACTCCTCCTTTGAGATTGATGTTTGCTGAATTGCCAACCATACCTAATTTATTTGCCACAGAGAATGTTGCGCACGCCCCACTTCCACAAGCAATTGTTTCACCTGTGCCGCGTTCCCAAACACGTAATTTTATATTTTGGTTATCTACTACTTGAGCAAAATCGACGTTAGTTCTATTTGGAAATAGTTTATCATTTTCAAATTTCGCACCAATTTCTTTAACACTATATTTGTCTGAATCTTGAACAAAAACAACGAAGTGCGGGTTCCCCATACTAACTGCATGACCTTTTACACCGTCTTTCCAAATATCCATTGGGTCAACTTCATGACTTAATGGAATTTTATTCCATTCAAAATTAGGCTTACCCATATTCACAGTAATTTGTTCTGGGCTTTTATATACGGTCTCAAGAATCTTTTCACCAACTTGCACAGTCGAGTTTGGTTTTCCAATTAGCATTGAAACACAGCGCGTAGCATTTCCACAAGCTTCAGCGCGGCTACCGTCTGGATTATAAATTTCCATCTCGCAATCAGCCTTGCTCGAGTTTTTAAGAACAATAAATTGGTCACAACCAATTCCAAAATTACGATCACATAATTTTTGGATATCTGTAGTTGATAGTTTCTGTTGGTTTTGGCGAAAATCTACGATTATAAAATCGTTTCCAAGCCCATGCATTTTTACAAATTTTAACATCACAGCGATTCTTCAATTCTAATTAGTTCGTTATACTTACACACCCTGTCAGTCCTGCACAAAGAGCCTGTTTTAATCTGGCCAGAATCTGTACCAACTGCCAAGTGAGAAATTGAGGTATCCTCAGTCTCTCCAGAACGGTGCGAGATGATGGTATTATAACCATTTTCTTTAGCTAATCTAATGGTATTTAATGTTTCAGTGAGTGTACCAATTTGGTTTAGCTTTATCAGAATTGAGTTCGCTAAACCTTTTTTGATGCCATCCCTTAAAATTTCTGTGTTTGTAACGAACAAATCATCGCCAACTATCTGAATTTGCTTGCCTAAAGCTTTAGTCATAATCTTCCAGCCATGTTCATCATGTTCAGACATTGGGTCTTCGATAGAGACAATCGGGTATTCATGCACTAGTGTTTCATAATACTTCACCATCCCTTCTGGCTTCATGGAAAGTCCCTCGCCTTTCATCTCGTATTTGCCATCAATATAGAACTCGCTTGCAGCACAATCCAAAGCCAGAGCAATATCTTTGCCCGCTTTGTAACCAGCTTTCTCAATAGCATTTAAAATAAAATCTAAAGCTTCTTTTGCAGATCTCAAGTTAGGTGCAAAGCCACCCTCATCGCCTATGTTTGTATTATATCCCTTAGTTTTCAGGAGTTTTTTAAGAGTATGGAATACTTCCGCGCCTTGCCTTACTGATTCTCTAATTGACTGATTCTTCATCGGTACAATCATGAATTCTTGAATATCAATTGGGTTATCCGCATGCGCGCCGCCATTAATGATATTCATCATCGGTCTAGGTAAAGTCTTCCCATTGCCAATATATTTATAGAATGGAACTAACTGTAATTCGGCTTTTGCTTTGGCGAAGGCTAGTGAACAGGCCAATATTGCATTAGCGCCTAACTTTTCTTTATTAGGGGTGCCATCCAAAGAAATTAGTAAATTATCGAAAAGTTCTTGGTCATTAAATTCTTTATTTATAACTGCATTCTTAATAACTGTTTCCACATTTTTAACTGCTTTAAGAGTGCCTTTTCCTAAATATCTGTCGCCACCATCTCTTAGCTCAATTGCCTCTTTGGTTCCAACAGATGCTCCACTCGGCACGGCCGCTCTACCAATGCAGCCACCTTCAAGTTTTACATCGACTTCAACCGTTGGGTTGCCTCTACTGTCTAATATTTCGCGTGCTTTAAGATTTACAATTTTTGCCATTTTTTCCTCTTGTTTCTGTCATCATCGGGCTTGACCCGATGATCCATATATTAAAGTGGATCCTAGTGTCAAGCACTAGGATGACAGTTAATACGTTTTTCAAGCACCATTCTTGTGCATTACATAACTAATTGCAACTTTAAAATCTACTCACGACCGTTATTGCTTTGTCCATGAACTCTAAGAGTTCCACCCGACCTATACATAGTTTCATATGCTTGCCCAGCATGTTTTACCTTCGCGTTTACAGGAACAGTATTTGTGCTCACTGCTACATCACCTTCAGGACATTGCACAAAGAAATTCTTAGCTGCTTCTGTAACAAATTCAAATACTAACTTTTTAACATTCAGGCTGGCAATATGTTGATTAAATTCAGAGAATTGCTCTATTTTATCAAGATGCTTGTGCACAAACCCACCTGCTGCAGATAAGGTATCGAAGAAAGTTTGATTGTATTTTTTGCCGAATCCTAACGAGAACATCATAAATTGGTCATTTTGTCTTCTTAGGTTTAGTGAAGCATCTTGAACTTCCTGAGCTGTTTTTTTCTTTTCTGTATCGCGACCATCTGTGAATACAACTAAAGTTGAGCTCTGTTGCTGACTATGCAATGCCTTTATAGCGTCGTACATAGCTCCGTGTAAATCTGTACGCTGCTTAGCTTCTAAACTGTCTATAAAATCGTATAAATCATCTAAATCATTTGAGTCTGAAGTTGTGAAAGTTTGGCTGTTTGAAAAATCATTAAATGATGTAAGTGTTATTGTCCATTCTTTAGAAGACGCTGTAATTTTCTGAAGAGTTTCTTTTATTTTCTTTTTATATTCCTCAAAATTTTCCTTCATGCTTGAGCTAACATCAAGCAGCATATGTAAATTCAAAGAAGCTGGGTTTGAGTTTTCAGTTTGTCTTTCTTTAAACATAACTGGACGAAGCTCACCATTTTCTTCTTTAAATATTAAGTTACTACTTAGTGCATCATGTACAAAACGTAACAAAGCATCTTTCTTCAAGGTAAATCTACCTTGTTGCGCAGTAGATGCTGCAATAACAGGTGAACCACCCATTCCAACTCCATGTTGGTTCTGCATGAATGCTTGCAAGAATCCATAATTAAAAACCACATTAGCTGAAGTTTTGCTTGTGTTTAAAATTGCAATTGCAGATTTTCCAAAATCTGCAATCTCACCAGTTATAGGTTCTTGAGAAATAGCTTTTGTATTACCATTTAAAATGGAAGCAACTAGTTCGGGGTTGCTCAATGCTGATTGCATAAGTTCATACGTAGTTAAGGCTCTTTTTAAACGTATTGGGCTTGCTTCTGATACTGCTAAAGTTGCAGTGCGATACAATGGATTATCTAATAAAGTTGTAGGATCGAATTCTACACTTTCAAAGAAGCCGCTTGTAAATAATTTTGCGAGAATTTCTTGCCCAGATAGATCTAATAATGTTGATCTAGGTGCTAGTGGCGGCTCAGGTATTTCAGATGGATCTAAGCCTTGCTGTAAAGCTACAATAACATTCTCTCTAATTAATTCTCTAGAAGAAAAGATGTCTGTCAATGACTGCAAATCAGAATCAGTTCCAGCTGTAAAAATCACTTCATCTTCAGTAACTTCTTCCACATGAACCGATTTATTTTTCGCAACGGTTTGTAAGAATATTTCCCATTTTTCTTGAGCTTTCATTTTGAAGTACCTACTGATAAATTGATTCGTGGGCAACATATGCTTAGGTATAATTCTCGTCAAGAAATTAATTTGGATTTTTTTCACTTTTAAAAACCCTGTATTAATGCTAGAAATACCATACCGTCATGCTGAATTTATTTCAGCATATAGATCCCGAAACAAGTTCGGGATGACAATTCATTGAACAATATAGATATGTTACTAAGCCAATACTTTTTACCAATACTTAAAGAAGATCCAAAAGAAGCGACCATTGCCTCTCATAGGCTGATGCTACGTGCGGGGATGATTAGACAATTATCTGCAGGCATTTATAACTGGCTGCCACTTGGCTTAAAAGTACTTAAAAAGATAGAACAAATTGTTCGTGAGGAAATGAATAATGCTGGTGCTATAGAAGTGTTAATGCCTTGTATTCAGCCGCTAGATTTATGGAAAAAAACTGGTCGTGTTGGTAACTGGGATGATAGTCAACGTATGCTAATTATGAAAGATCGTCATGATAACGAGTTAGTATTCGCACCAACTGCAGAAGAAGTAATAACAGATTTATTTAAAAACAGTGTGCAATCTTATAGAGATTTACCAAAAAGTTTGTATCAAATTCAGTGGAAATTCCGCGATGAAACTCGCCCTCGTTTTGGTGTAATGCGTGGTCGTGAATTTTTAATGAAGGATGCATATTCATTTCACTTAACAAAAGATAGTGCACTTCAAACATATAAAGATATGCTAGTTGCCTACATGAAAGCATACACTCGCATGGGCTTAACTGCTGTGCCTGTTTCAGCATCAACTGGTGCTATGGGTGGTGATTATAGCCATGAATTCCATATCCTTGCAGAAACTGGTGAAAGCAAAATATTCTATGAAAATGCGATGATCGAATATTTGCAAGCTGGTAATGTTAACTTAGATGAGCTTAGTAAATACTATGCAAATGAAGAAGAGAAGCATGATCCAGCAAACTGCCATGTACCTGCCGATAAACTAAATGAAAAACGCGGAATCGAAGTTGGTCATATTTTCTATTTAGGTGACAAGTATAGCAAAGCGCTTGGTATGCAAGTTCAGGATAAAGATGGTAAGTTGAAATACCTAGATATGGGTTGCTATGGAATTGGTGTATCACGACTAATTGGTGCGGTGATTGAAGCTAATCACGATGCGAACGGTATTATCTGGCCAGAAAATGTATCTCCATTTGATATTGGCATTATCAACCTAAAAGCTGGTGACGAAGAGTGTGATGCAGTTGCGCTTGAAACATATAACAGACTTAGAGCGCATGGCAAAGATGTGTTGATGGACGACACCCAAGATGGTGCTGGCGCTAAATTCGCTAAAATGGATTTGATCGGCCTGCCTTGGATTCTAACAATTGGCCCGCGCGGTATTAAGGAAAATAAAGTAGAACTCAAAATGCGCCGCACAGGTGAGAAACATGAACTTAGCCTAGAGGCTGCGATTGCGATGATGAGTACTAGATAGTTAATGGGTAACATATAAAGAAACTATCTGGCACTATCATTGGACATATTGCACCAGCTAAGTTTGAACAAGTTGTGTTATATGTTAACTCTTGATTTGCATCGCAGAATCCCCAAATGCTATCGCAGTAATTAGTGATGTATTCAGGGCTTTGAATTTTACATCTTTGTGAATTTATGAAATCAACAAACTTTTTATCGGCATTTTCTATGATTTGATAAAATGAATTTTCTATTAATTTATGGGGCTGACACCTAATAAAATTCTTTTAGCAACTTTTTCAGATCGATTAGAAGAAGTTTAGGTGAACCAATATTAAACCGCCACTCACACTCTTTCAAGAACAAATTAAAGTGCTGTTTAGGT
>JACCDG010328963.1_pt1:5000-18015 | contig 18015 bp, 8 predicted proteins | sample 7442471 | NCBI WGS metagenome assembly JACCDG01 (sample SAMN15323444, study PRJNA562643) | freshwater metagenome | isolation source: river surface water | place: USA:Blue River Watershed | collected 2017-08-17 | reverse complement strand
GGGGACCTATATTGTGTTCCTGAGCGAGAACGGCCGGGCCTTCTGTCCGTTGGTGAGTGCGCAGCACGGACTCTATCCCGTGGTGTGGGATGCCGCGACGCAGGAGGAGTATGTGACGCGAAGCAACGGGCAGCGGCTGCGTGCGGTCGATGATGTGCAGACGCCGATCGTGGCGCAGTCGAGCCACCCGGCGTTCCGGCGCGGCGCGGGAATGGGCCTGTCGCGGCAGGAATTCGAAGACGCGGTGCTGGGGGAACTCCATCGCTCTGCGGTCAAGGCGGCACCGTGACCATGCGCCGCCTCGTTTTCCTCGCGTGGGTGATCGCGTCGGTCGCCCTGCTGATTGGTCCGCGTTCGGTGACGTGGGCCTATTCTCTGGCGAGCCAGCGTTGGACCTCCTCGCCCATTGCGCTGCAGCTGCAGCTCGATACCTCGCCCCCGGCGCGCACGTTGCTGGATGGTTCCACCGCGTGGTGGCAGGTCGCCGAGGCGGCCTTGAGCGAGTGGAACGCCGCGATCGCGGATGTTCAGTTCAGTTCCGTCCGCAATTCGACCGCTGCCCTCGGAGCGCCGAATGGGTTCAACAATGTGTTCTTCGGTTCGACGGTTTACGGCGACTCGTGGGGCTCCGGGGTGCTCGCGGTGACGATCACCTACACGAGTGGCCTGCGCCGGGTCGAGAGCGACGTGGTATTCAAGGCTTCTCTGCCTTGGGACTCGTACCGCGGAAACCTCCGTTCCGCGACGGACTTCAAGCGCGTCGCCCTGCATGAATTCGGTCACGTGCTGGGCTTGGACCACCCGGATGAAGCCGGCCAGGCGGTGACCGCGCTGATGAACAGCACCGTGAGCAATCTGGACGGTCTCGTGGCCGACGACCTGTCCGGAGCACAGGCCGCCTATGGGATTCCCGGGGGTGCGCGTCTCCCCACGATCAGCAGCATCACTGGCAATCAGTCCGTGATGTTGGGCTCCACGGCTCTTTTCACGGTGAGCGCATCCGGTACGCCGCCGCTGAGTTACCAGTGGCGCAGGAATGGGATCTCGGTCGCCGGCGCGACAGGCTCGACGTTGACGTTCAGCGCGGCGCAGCTCTCCGATGCTGGATCGTACAGCGTCGTGGTCACGAATCCCGCCGGGAGTGTGACGGGCGGGCCGAGCCTCCTGACCGTCACCGTACCGCCCCCGACCTTGGTCGCCCAGCCGGCCAGCCGCACCGTCGTTGCCGGGGCCAGCGTTTCCTTCTCGGTCTCGGCGAGCGGTTTTGGCGTGTTGAGCTACCAGTGGTCGCGAAACGGGGTCGCGTTGCCCGGAGCGACCTTCCCCACACTCACGCTCGACACGGTGCAAGTCAGCCAGGCGGGCGACTACACCGCGACGGTCACGAATGCGGGTGGAAGCGTCACCAGCAGTGCCGCGAGGCTCACGGTGCAGGCTCCGCCCACCTTGCCGGTGATCGCGACGCCACCGACGGGCCAGAGTGTGGCGGTGGGTGGCACGGTCACGCTGTCGGTGGTGGCCAGTGGAGAGGGGACGTTAAGCTATGCCTGGCAGAAAAACGGTTTTCCCGTGCTCGGTGCCACGGCGGCCACCTTGACGATCCCGAATGCACAAGTCGCCGACTCGGGCACGTACACGGTCGTGGTGAGCAATGCCGCGGGCTCGGTGACCAGTGCGCCCGTGACCGTGGCCGTCTCGACCTCACTGACTCCGCCGGTCGTGGTGACGCCTCCCGTGGGGGCCGCCGTGCCGCTTGGCGCGCCCGTTTCGTTCAGCGTGGTTGCCAGCGGGACGGCTCCGCTGGCGTTTGCGTGGCGCCGCGAGGGGGCGCTGATTCCGGGTGCGACCGGGGCCGTGCTCTCGATCGTGTCGGCACAGGAAAGCGATGCAGGCAGTTACACGGTGACCGTGTCCAATGGCGCCGGGAGCGTGACCACGGCTCCCGTTACGCTCAGCGTTGACGCGCCGCTCACCGCGCCGCGCCTCACGACGATGCCGGCGAGTCAGATCGTGGCGCTGGATTCGCCCGTGACCTTTTCCGTGACGGCGGTCGGCACCCCGCCCCTCGCCTATCAGTGGTTCAAGGACGGAGTGGCGATCGCTGGATTCACCGGGGCGAGCCTGAGTCTCGCGAGCGCGAAGCTCGCCGATGCCGGCAGCTACACCGTGCGGGTGACGAACGCGGCTGGAAGTGTCACCAGTGATCCGGCGGTCTTGGTCGTACAGGTGCCAGCGACGGTGCCGGTGATCATCACGCCGCCCAGCGCGGCGACCTCCTCGGTCGGTGCGCCGGCGAGCTTCAGCGTGGTGGCGGACGGAGCGCCACCGTTGAGCTATGTCTGGAGGCGCGAGGGCACACTGATCGCCAAGGCCAGCCAATCGACGCTCGTTCTAGGCAGCGTTCAGGTCGCCGATGCCGGGGATTACACGGTGACCGTGAGCAATGCGCTTGGTTCGGTGACGAGTTCTCCCGCACGGCTTACCGTGCTGGTGCCCTCACTGCCGCCGTTCATCGTGGTGCAGCCGGTGAGCGTCACCGCGACGGCCGGCGGCACGGCGTCCTTCGGCGTCACGGTGCGCGGTACGGCGCCGCTTTCCTATCAGTGGCGGAAGGATGGAGAGTGGTTGGTCGGCGCGACCCAAGCGACGCTGACCTTGACCAACGTGCGGGCGACCGATGCGGCGGCATACTCCGTGGCGATCACGAATGCCTTCGGAACGGCGGTGAGCGCGAGCGCGCGGCTCACGGTGAACCCGGCTCCGACGCCTCCGCAGATTGAGACCCCGCCAACGGCTCGCACCGTCACGGAGGGAGCGACGGTCAGTCTCAGCGTCACGGCATCGGGGGCTGGTCCGTTGAGCTATCGCTGGTTGAAGGGCGGCGTGCCGATCGTGGGAGCGACGAGTGCAACGCTGACCTTCAGTCCGGTCCGGCTGACGGACGCCGGTAGCTACACCGTCGAGGTCAGCAACGCGGCGGGAACAGTGGTGAGCGCCGCTGCGGTGGTGCGGGTTGCGCCGCGGCCGTCGAGCCGTATCACCAACGTTTCCATCCGCACGCCGCTGGCGGTGGGGCAGACCCTGATTGTCGGCTTGAGCATGTCGGGAGGAGCGAAGGCCGTGCTGGTCCGTGCCGTCGGGCCCGGACTTTCTCCGTTCGGCGTGAGTGATGCGATGACGGACCCGCGGCTCATGCTTTTTCGGGGTGCGGTGGTGGAGGGAATGAGTGACGACTGGGGCGGCGGGCCCACGCTGGCGGCGACATTTGCGTCGGTCGGAGCCTTTGCGTTGCCCGCGGGCAGCCGGGATGCGGCGTTGGTGGCAACGATCGACGGTGGGCGCACGGTGCAGGTGGTCGGCGCATCGCCCGGCACGGTGCTCGTCGAGGCGTACGATGCGGGAGCGGGCGATTCCCCTCGCTTGGTGAACGTGTCGGCGCGCAACCGGGTGAATGGCTCCAGCGAGCCCCTGATCGCGGGCTTCACCGTGGTCGGCAACGCGCCGCGGACGATTCTGATCCGCGGAGTCGGTCCGACCCTGGCGTCGTTCGGAGTCCTCGGAGCCCTCAGCGACCCGAGCCTGGAGTTGTACTCCGGAGCGACGAAGATCAACGAGAACGACACGTGGGCGACATCGCTATCCACCACATTCGGTGCTGTTGGCGCGTTCGCCCTCATCCCGGGGGAGCGCGACGCGGCGTTGCTCGTCACGCTCGCCCCCGGAGGCTACACGGTGCAGGTTTCCGGCGTTGGTGGCGCGACCGGTGATGCCCTGATCGAGCTGTACGAAGTGATCTCGCCATAGGCCTGGCGGCGTGCGATTCAGCCGGGATGGATTGGATTGCGGCGAGCCTCGTGGCGGCGGCATTTCTCGGACTGTATGAACTGGCGACCAAGCATGGCGTGCAGGGCAATGCGGTCGTGCCGGTGGTCTTCTTCGGCACCCTGACGGCGGCGGGAATTTGGGCCGGGCTCTTGGCCTGCGGCGCGCTGCTGCCGGCGGCGCTGCCCGAAGGCTTGCGGGTGGATCCGCTTTCATGGCGCGAGCACGGCCTGATCTTGCTCAAGTCGGTCATCGTCGCCGTCTCGTGGCTCTTCACCTTCGTGGCCGTGAAGCACCTTCCCGTCTCGCTGGCGGGGCCGGTGCGGGCGACCGGCCCTTTCTGGACCTTCCTCGGTGCGTTGGCGGTCTTTGGCGAGCGCCCGCACCCGTGGCAGGCGGTGGGAGTGCTCGTGACCCTCGGGTCGTTCTGGCTGCTCTCGTGGGCGGGGCGGAGCGAGGGCGTGCGCTTCGCCGGCAACCGCTGGGTTGCTTACCTGCTGGTGGGAACCCTGCTGGGCTCGGTCAGCGGATTGTACGACAAGTACCTCTTCGGGACGCTGCAGTTTCGGGCAGCGACGGTGCAGGCGTGGTTTCACTTCTACTTGGCCGTGCTCTTTCTGCCGCTGTACCTCGGCTGGCGGAATGCGTGGTGGCCGCCGGCTGAGGCGAAGTTTCACTGGCGCTGGAGCATTCCCGGCATCGGAGCGGCGCTCCTGGTCGCGGACTACCTTTACTTCTGGGCGCTGCGCGATGCGGATGCGCTGGTGTCCGTGGTCACGGCGATCCGGCGCACCAGTGTACTGGTGTCGTTCGCGGGTGGCCTCCTGTGGTTCGGAGAGCGGTATGGTTGGCGCAAGGCCGTGGCGGTGGCGGGAATCCTGCTGGGACTCGCGCTGATCATCCTGGGCTGAGCGATTGGGTCGTGAGCGTCCGGGGTCGCGACGGACCGACCGGGGCGCGGCACAACGCGGCGCGGCGTTGCGTCGCCCGGCGGGTGAGCTATCCTTGTGGCGTGGCTGATTTGTCCATTTCCGCTTCGTCCCGGCTCGCCTACGCGCAAGGTTACCTCGCGTTGGGGCTGGCGCGTGAAGCGCGCCGTGAGCTCGCGGCGCTGCCTCGTGAAGAGCGTCGGGGGCTGCCAGTGCGAAAGCTGCTCGTCGAATGCGCGATGGGGTTGAAGCAGTGGGCGCAGGTGGTGCGGCTCGCGCGGCCGATCACGCGTGAGGACGCCGGCTACGAAAACGCCTGGATCGCCCTGGCCTTTGCGCTCCGGGAAATGAACCAGATCCGCGAAGCGCGGGAAGCGTTGCTCGAGGCCCTGCCGCACCACCAGTTCAGCTCAGGTGTGCTGCAGTACAACCTGGCGTGCTATGAGTGCCTTCTCGGTAACCTCGCCGAGGCCCGCCGTCGCCTCGTCCGGGCCTCCAAGCTGGATGGATCCTGGGAGAAGGTGGCGCGGTCCGATCCCGACCTGAAGGCCCTGTTCGCGGCCGGCGGTACGGCCACGTAGGCCCGCCGCGGCGGCGGGCTTGGCAGCGAGGGTCGATGCCGTCAGGCTGAGGGTGTGGTTGCAGTTCCGCGACGTCGTCCCGCGAGGGTTACCCCAATCGGCCGCAGCGTCGGCCGACCGCTCGGCCGCGTGGCGTCGCGCGGGACGCTCATGCTCGTCCGCGGGTGGCTCGTCGCGGGAGCGTGGCTGACCGCCGCGTCGCAGGTCGAGTTTCGTCCACCGCCGTGGCCGGAGCGCCCCCCGGTGGTCGATGGGCCGGTGGACGCGTCCGCAGCGACCGAGCCTCGCTCAGCGGAGACCTGGTTGGAGGTGCAGATCACGTTGGCGCAGCGCGGCTTCTCCAGCGGATCGATCGACGGCAAGCCGGGCCCGCAGACGCGCGCGGCCCTGCAGGCCTTTCAGGAAAGCGAGTCTCTCCCGACGACCGGCGAGTGGGATCCGGCGACGCGCGCGCGCCTCCGCATGCCGCACGAGCCGCTGGAAACGCGGGTTCTGACGGAGGCGGATTTCGCCGGGCTTCAGCCGATTGGCGCGACGTGGCTCGAGAAATCGAATCAGGCGGCGCTGGAGCACGAGACGATCCTCGAGCGGCTGGCCGAGCGCTTCCGGGCCCATCCGAACCTCTTGCGCCGACTCAATCCTGCGGCCGATTGGTCCACGCTCGCGCCGGGGGCGAAAGTGATCGTCCCGGCCTTCGGCGCTGCGCGCGCCTGGCCCTCGGCGGCGCATCTTCACGTGCGGCTCGCGGCGCGCGTGCTGCAGGCGCGCGATGCGCACGGAGCGATTCTCTTTCATTGCCCGGTCAGCATCGCGCGGGACGTCGCGAAGCGGCCGGTCGGTGAGTTGCGGGTCACGGTGGTGATCCCGAACCCGGATTACACGTTCAAGCCCGAGACCTTCCCGGAGTCCGAGGAAGGTCGGCGCCTCGGGCGGCGGCTGATGATTCCACCCGGTCCGAACAATCCGGTCGGCGTGGCATGGATCGGCCTCGATCGCCCGGGCTACGGCCTTCACGGCACGCCGGCACCCGAGCAGGTGGGGCGGACCGAGTCGCACGGCTGTTTCCGCCTCGCGAATTGGGACGCCCGCACCCTGCTCGAGTTGGCGTGGGTGGGTTTGCCGGTGCGGATTGAGCCCTGAGTGCGCGGCGACCGGCGCGCCGCCGCGACCTCAGGGGGCGTGAGCGTGGTCCTTGCCGTGGCCACCGTGACCGCCGGCGGTGGGCGCCGCGGGGGTTTCCGCCGCGTGCTGCTGCAGCCATGCCTCGGGGTCTTCGGCCACCACGAGCGTACCCCACATGATGAGCCAGTGGCCGGGGAAGGTGCAGACGAATTCGTAGTTTCCGGGAGTCCGGGGCGCTTGGATGAAGAGCTTCTGTTTCTGCCCGGGCTCGAGCATCTTCGTGGCGGCGATGACGTTGTCGCTCGCCGGCACGTAGGCGCGGCCCAGTCGATCGGGGGTGGGCGGCATCACGTTGGCGGCGTTGCCGATCGCCTCGCGGGTGCCGGGTTTCACGACCACGAGGTTGTGCGGCATCACGTCGATATTCTCGAAGATGATTTCAAACGGCTTCCCCGCCTGCACGACGATCTGGGTGGTGTCGTAGCGCATCTGCTCACGCACGCTCTTGACGACGAAGACGCTGACTCCCAGCTCGCGGAAGGCGCGGCGGAGCGGAGCGGCGTCCTTGGCGGGCAGGAGCCCGGCGAGTTCCTGACCGAGGCGGGTGAACTCCACGAAGTCCTGCTGCGAACGTTCCCCGGCGGCCGTCTGGGTCGCTTGGGCAAGGATGCCGCGGGACAGCGTGGCGGCATCGAGTCCCGACCAACTGCTGCGCGGCAGCTGCAGCAGGGCGCGGGTGGCGATGACGCGGTCACTTTCCTGCAGCACGTAGGGAGCGATCAGCAGCGCGTGAGCCGACGCGTTTTCCTCGCCCAGGATCGGCAGCACGCGCAGCGCGGCGGTGCGGACGTTGCCGGCCAGCGCGGGAGCGCCTGGGGCGAGCAGGCCGGCCACCAGCGGCTGGAATTGGAGCCGCAGAGCCGGGTCGCCGATGAGGTACAGCGCGTCAATGAGCAGCGTCCGTCCGTCCGTGCTCGGCTCGGTCTGCCGCCAGACCCCGGCGGGCGATCCCTCCATGACGGCCTTGGCGGCAAGACCGGCGCGGCGGACTGAGCCCAGCGTATGGTCCTTCGAGGCCATCCGCGCGATCAAGCCTTCCGCCTTGCGGAGGTCCGCCGCGGCGGAGGAGGCGAGCAGGCGCCCCAGTTCCCCGCCGGTGCCCGGATCCTGATAGCGTTCATCGAAGCGAAGGAGCGCGGCCGCGAGCTCCACCTCGCGGGTCGTCCCGTTGAGTTGCGCGAGGGCAGCGAGGGCGGACTCGCGCGTCCCGGCATCGAGGCCCGCGCGCTCGACCTGCGCCGCGTAGACGGCCGGTGAACCCGGGGCGGCGGCCAGCTCCGCATTGCTCATGCGGCCCAGCACGAACGAGAGTGCCCGCGGATCCTTGATCTCCGCGGGGGACGGACGCAGGGCGCGCATCGTTTCCTCGAGCGTGTAGTTCAGGTAATAGTCCCGCGGGTGATTGAGGATTTCGAGGGCGACATCGATTGCGGCGCGGTCGGTGAAGAAGCTCGCGGCGCGGACCGCCTCAAGGCGGACGAGCGGGTGCTCGTCGGCGGCCTGCACGCGCAGGAGCGCCAGCGCGTTGGGCAGGCGGTCGCGCCAGTAGCAGAGCACGCGGGTGGCGGCGGCGCGGGCCATCGGCTCCGGCGAGCGCAGTTGCTGCGTGAGAAGCGCGGGGTCCACGGCGTTCATCCACTGGTGGACCCAGAGCGTTTCGGTGAGGAGGAACGCGTCAGCGACCGAGCGCGGATCGAGCGGCGCGGCCCAGCGCTGGACCGCGGCGATGACCTCAGCGCGCGGACGCAGCGCGAGTTCCTGCTTGGCGCGGATCCGCGTCCGGTCCTCCGGCAGGCGGAGCAACTCAAGCAACCGATCGATCGGCTCGCCAGCAATCCGTGCGACCGGCACCAGCGGACGGGACGGGTAGGTGATGCGCCAGATGCGGGCGTGGGAGCGGTCGCGCAGCGGATCGCGCAGCGAGTACTGCATGTGGCCGATCAGGGCCTCCTGCCAATCGGTGATGTAAAGGGCTCCATCGGGACCGAACTCGAGGTCGACCGGACGGAAGTTCCGGTCCGAGCTCAGCAGCAGCGGCTCGATCTCCTCGCCCTCGAAGCCACTGCCCGCCGCGGTGCGCCGGTGCTGCAGCACGCCTTGGACCCCGATCGTGTTGTTGAGCAGGAAGAGCCCCTGCGCCTCGTCCGGGAAGTGGCGGCTGCTGACGAATTCGCAGCCGCTGGTCGGGCGGACGCGCTTCGGGAACCACTGCTTCATGGTGGAGTGCTTTTCCGGATACGGAATGAACCCCGAGAACGCGGTGGCGAAATAGTTCGCGCCTCCCGAGGAGTCGGAGATGAAGGCCTGCCCCCAGCGATCGAAGGTGATGCCGTGCGGGTTGGCGTAGCTGTAGCTGACGAAGACATCGAGCTTCTGTGAGAACGGCTCGAAGCGGTAAGTCGCCGCGTTCTTCGCGCGGACGGGGCCGTAAGGCGTCTCGACCTGCGAGAAGTGGAACGTGCCCTCCTGGAAGTAGAGCGCGCCGCCTGGGTCGAACGTGAACTGGTTGATCACGTGGTGGCTGTCGGCCGAGTCGAACCCGCTGAGCAGGATCTCGCGGAAGTCCGCGCGGTCGTCGCCATTCGTGTCCTTGAGCAGGAGGACTTCGCGTTGGCCGCTGACGATCACGCCACCGAGACCGAACTCGAAGCCGATCGGCAGGTGGAGATCGTCGGCGAAGACGGTGCAGGTGTCCGCGCGCCCGTCTTGATTGGTGTCCGTGAGGATGAGCAGCTTGTCGTTCATCGGGTCACCGGGCCGCCACTGCGGGTAGGTCTGCATCGTCGACACCCAGAGCCGGCCGCGGGCGTCGAACGCGGTGGCGACGGCGTTGCCCAGCTCGGGGAACTGCTCCTCCGAGGCGAAGAGGTTGATCGCGTAGCCGGGCGCAAGCGTGAAGCTCTTGAGGGTCTCGGCCGATGAGGCGATCGTGGCGGAGTTGCCCTCGGCGGTCTTGCTGGTCTGGCCCGTGTTGCTGCCGGCGTCCTTGCTCTGGTTGACGCCGAACGAGGTCGCGACGGGGAGGAAGGGCGGCACGTTGCGGTCATCCACCTGCGGCGGCACGCTGCCGTCGCGGGCGAGCGACCACACGCGCTGGTCGCGGTTACGGGTCATCACCGCGAGCACCTCGCGCTCGCGCTCCATGACATCCCGATTGGTCTGGGGACCGTCGGCGAACTTGAGCCCGGAGCGGCCCCCGTAGACGTAGAACGAGTCGACGATCCGGTAGTGATGGTACCAGTGAAAGTTTTTGTCGGCGATGGCTGCACGCAGCGTCGCGTCGACGGAGGAAGGCGCACCGGCCGCGCCGAACAGGGCGCGGTCGAGGAGAGGGGCGACCGCCGCATCGCCGGCCTCGGTGAGATGGACTCCATTCACCGTGAACGGTCCCTTGCCCGAGGCGAACAGCGTCCGGGTGGGATGGAAGAGGTCGGCGAAGGCCACGCCATTGCTGGCTGCGACCTCGCGGATGACGGCGGTGTAGAGCTCCAGGTTGCGGTTGTTGGCTTCCCCGTCGGGCAGGTCCGGGTTGCGCAGATTTTCGTGGGCGATGGGCGAGACGAGGGCGAGGCGGGGGCGACCGCGGCCGCTGTAGTCGGCTTGGAGCGTAGCCTTGACCCAGGCATCGAGGCTCTCGCGAAAGGCGTTCAGTCCGGCTGGACCGGCGAAGGATTCATTGAATCCGAAGAAGGCGAGGATGACGTCGGCCCGGTTGGCCTTGAGGTGCTGCTCGGGCTCGCCGAAGCCCTCGGCTCGGGGGCGCAGCTCGACCTCGTCGGCCGGCCAGGCGAGATTGCGGACCACGAGCTGGTGCCGGGGAAACCGCTGATGCAGCAGGGACTCCCAGTGATTGTGATGCTGCAACCGCTCGGCGAGGGTGTTGCCGATCAGGCAGATATGGTCGCCCTCGCGCAGTTCCAGCGTCGCGGGCGAAGCCGCGTAGGCGCCGAGCGTAGCGAGGCAGGACGCGAGGATGAGGCGGGCGAGGGGCAGGGCGCGGGCGATCATGAGCGAAAGGCGGGCGAAGTGAGGAGATCGGACGGAGAGGGGCGCGGCGCGGACGAACAGCGTGCCCCCGGCGGCCAGAGCTCGTCAAGGTTCACGCGGCGATCCAGCTGAACTGGAGCGTTCACGTCAACGGATGGGAGCGTTGTGGGAAGGTACGCGGCCCCTTCGTGAAGGGTACTCGTGGGTCACGGCGGGAGGTCGGGACGAAGAGGAAACCGAGGCGACCCGAGGGGAGTCGGAGTCCGGAACGAATCGCGCTTTTGGGCGGGGGCGGATGCACAGGAGGGAGCGCTGAAGGGGGCGGTGGGGGCCGCGGAGTGGAGCCTGGGTCTACTTCGGGGCTTGCGCCGTCGCGGCGGAGGGGGAGACGCTTTGAACGATGCGGCAGCCTGTGCGATGGATCGGCTTGGCGATGATTGTCGCGGTGGCGGCGTGGCTGAGGCTGGCCGACCTCGCGGATCGTCCGATGCATGCGGACGAAGCCAATCAGGCCGTGAAGCTCGGCCAGTTGCTGGAAGGCGGCGAGTACCGCTTCGATCCGCGCGATCACCATGGGCCGACCCTGTACTACTTGGGGTTGATTCCGGCATGGATTCGCGGTCAGGGGACACTAGCCGACTTGGATGAGAACACGGTCCGTCTGACGCCGGCCTTCGCGGGGATTCTTGGGGTTCTCTTCCTGGGACTACTCCTAGGGCGAGTGAGCCTCGTGGCCGGCTGGAGTGCGGCGGCGCTCATGGCCGTCTCTCCGCTCGCGGTCTACTACAGCCGGTATTTCATCCAAGAAACCCTGCTCTCCACCTTCTTCCTGCTCGGCCTGTATGCGATCGTGCGTTGGCGGCAGGCGGGTACTTGGCCCTGGGCGATCACCGCGGGCGTGGCGTTGGGCTTGATGCTTGCGACCAAGGCGACCGCCCCGCTCTTCGTCACGCTCTCGCTCGTGGCGTTCGCCGCGGCGTGGTGGATGGAGCGGGCGGGGCGCTCGGACGCCTCGACGCGCGAGCAGCCAAGACTGGACCACCAACACGTGTTTGCCGGGATCGTGGTCGCGGCTGCGGTAGCGGCGCTTTTCTACTCTTCCTTCTTTCGTAATCCCGACGGACTCCGGGATGCGATTCGGACATATTCCCTCATGGGGGAGCGCGTCGCGGGCGGGAACGCCCACGACAAATCCAGCCTCTATTATCTCGAATTGCTCGGCTGGAAGAGCTCCGGTGGTTATGTTTGGAATCAATTGCCCAGCACTATTTTATCGCTGATAGGACTCCTCACTATCCTGGCCACTCGAAGCCCGGTGGGGATCTTCGCAGCGGTGTATGGGTTGGCGTGGTTTTTGGTGGTATCGCTGACCCCGTACAAGACACCCTGGATTCTGATTCACGGCGTTCCGGTGCTAGCGGCGTGGGCGGCCCTCGGCGCTAGCTTCTGGGTCACGCGCGGTGTGGTGGTCCGAGTGATTTTCATGGTGGTGATGGCAGCCGTCATGGGGTGGCAGTTCACGGAAGTCCGAACGATGGTCTTTCGGCGGCCGGCTGATCCGCGGAACCCGCTGGCTTACGTGCACACCTCGCCGGACATTTTGCGGGTGCAGGCGCTGGCGGCAGCGAGTCAGCCGGGGCCCATTCGCGTGATCACCCCGGAGTACTGGCCATTGCCCTGGTATCTTCGCGGGCGGCAGGACGTGGGATACTGGAGCCAGGTACCGGCGCAGTGTGATGCCGGATTGCTCCTGGTTGCGCCCGAATGGTCGGTGACCGTTCGCGAACGGCTAAGCGGTTCTTATGAAGAGAGTTACCTCGGATTGCGTCCCGGGGTGATCTTGCAGGTATTTCGCCGGACTCAGGTCGATTCCCAGCGCCCGTAGATCCCGCAGGGCAGCACCTTGCCATCGCGTTGGATGGGGAGGCCGATTTCGCCCCCGGTGATGCGGCCGCCGCGTTCGTGGAAGAGTTCGGCGAGCAGGTTGATCACCACCGTGGGAGAGAGGCGGGCGGTGTAGGCGTTGATCAGGAAGAAGAGAGGGGAAGGGGTGAGGAGGGCGCGGCACTCCAGGAGGAGTTCCCAGAGGCTGTCCTCGAGCCGCCACATCTCGCCGCCGGAGCCGCGACCGTAGGTGGGCGGATCCATGATGATCGCATCGTAGAACCGGCCCCGCTTCTGCTCCCGTCGTACGAACTTCAGGCAGTCGTCAACGATGGTGCGGATCGGGGCCTCGCTGAGGCCGCTGAGGACGGCGTTCTCGCGGCACCACTTCACCATGCCCTCGGAGGCGTCGACGTGGCAGACGCTGGCCCCGGCCTTGGCGGCGGCGACGGTGGCGGCGCCGGTGTAGCCGAAGAGATTGAGCACGGAGGGAGTGCGGCCGGCGGCGACGGCGGTGCGGATCTTGGCGGAGAACCAGTCCCAGTTGGCGGCCTGCTCCGGGAAAAGACCGGTGTGTTTGAAGGACGTGGGGTGGATTCGGAAGGTCAGTCCGAGCGGACCGTAGCGGAT
>JACCDG010316718.1_pt1 | contig 18016 bp, 13 predicted proteins | sample 7442471 | NCBI WGS metagenome assembly JACCDG01 (sample SAMN15323444, study PRJNA562643) | freshwater metagenome | isolation source: river surface water | place: USA:Blue River Watershed | collected 2017-08-17 | reverse complement strand
CGTATTGGTTTCCATACTAAGAGGGGAAGAGGTAATTGTCCCGAAAGGCAATACGGTTTTTAAGCCCGGAGATGATGTGGTTGCGTTGACGCTTGTAGGAAATGAACCCCAGTTGTTAAGCCTCCTGGCAGGTAAATTATGACGAAGATAAAATTCCCCCTAAATATTCTATTAGGCATATCAACAGAGGTAGCGTATGCGTTATTCATTATGCTCGCGGCCTTTTTAATCTGTCTCCTTATTGGTTTCAGGATATGATCTTAAAACCGAACAAGCAGGATATCAGGGCTATTGGTTATTACCTGGGCAAGATTACTGTCGGGTTGTCTTTGACCATGTCGGTCCCCATCCTGATGGGTTTGATATCCAGGGAATTCAATCCTGCATTGGATTTTGTCATCGGAATGAATATCGGGCTGGCCTTTGGGCTTTATTTAATAAAGGCATGCCATACGGAGCATGAGCTTAACTGGATGCAGGGTATGGTGGTTGTTTCACTCGCCTGGCTGGTAGCGATGTTTCTTAGTTCGGTTCCCATGTATCTAAGCGGGAACTGGAAGTCTTATCTGGACGCCTGCTTTGATTCTATGTCAGGCTTTGCTACTACCGGGTTATCCTTGGTCCAGGACTTAGAACATATGTCTTTAACGCATAATTTATGGCGGCATTTTATTATGTTCTTAGGCGGCCAGGGCATCGTGGTTATCGCCCTGTCTTTTTTTGTAAAGGGCGCCTCCGGCGTATTCAAGATGTATGTGGGAGAAGCGCGTGAAGAGCAGATTATGCCCAACGTGATTAATACCTCCAGATTCATCTGGCTTGTCAGCCTGGCCTACCTTGTGCTGGGGACATTGAGCTTAGGGATTATCGGCATGGCGAACGGCTTAACTCCCCTGAAAAGTCTTTTTCACGGAGCATGCATATTTATGGCGGCTTTTGATACCGGAGGGTTCGCGCCATATTCCCAGAGCATTCTTTATTACCATTCATTTGTATTCGAAATAGCTACGGTTATTTTTATGGTCTTAGGAGCAATTAACTTCAAACTGCATTACCATTTATTAATCGGTAACCGCCGGGAGATCCTGAAGAATATCGAAACAGTGACGTTTTTTATCACCGTAATCACTTTATTTTCCGTAACTGCCGTCGGTTTGGATAAGTCAGGGATTTATCCTAAGGCAGCTTTGCTTTTTGGCAAAGGGTTTTATCAGTTTATATCCGGGCACACGGGGACCGGGTTCCAGACAATATATTCTGGACAATTTGTGAGCGATTGGAGCCATTTGAGTTTAGCCGGGATAATACTGGCTATGGGCATAGGGGGCGCAGTATGCTCAACCACCGGGGCAATCAAGCTTTTAAGGGTAGGCATAATCTTCAAGGCTTTTGTGGAGGATATAAAAAGGATTATCCTTAGCGAAAGAGCGGTTGTTATACAGAGATTCCATCATATTAGAGAGGTTTTTCTCTCGGATAGGCAGGCAAGGAGCGCACTTCTTATTACGCTTGCTTACCTTGTTTTGTATGTGGCCGGTTCGCTAGTCGGAATGTTCTACGGCTACCCTTTTTTTATGGCGGTTTTCGAGTCTACTTCTGCCGCGGCAAACGTAGGCTTGTCCTGCGGGATTACCAATCCTTCTATGCCGCAGGCATTAAAGATAACTTATATGATCCAGATGTGGGCAGGGAGACTGGAGTTCATGTCGGTTTTTGCCCTCCTGGGTTTTTTTGTGGCCGTATTTAAGGGGAAAAGATGAAACCAGGCTTTAAGATTCTATCCTTAGCGTTATTTTCCGTATTGCTCCTGTTCTCTCCCGGGTTTACCCAACAAACGGGCAGTAGGGAGTTAATCAGTAACTCCGGAATTTATGATGGTAAAATAGTTGTTTACCAGGGGGAGGCCATAGGGGATTTGATGCGCAGGGGGGATTTTGCCTGGATTAATCTGCATGACGGAGAAAATGCTCTGGGTATCTGGCTTCCCCTGGAGTTAGCAAAAGAGATCAATTATACTGGCAGTTATAAATCAAGGGGTGATATAATAGAAGTAACCGGGGTTTTTAACCGCGTCTGCCCCGTGCACAACGGAGATTTGGATATACACGCGCAAAGCATTCGCAAGATACGCTCGGGGGCTTTTATCAAAGAGAAGGTAGCAAAGACAAAGGTAAAACAGGCGTTTTTATTATCGGGGGTTTTATTTTTCGTATGGATATTAACATTATTAATACGCAAATAGATTCTGATGCGCAAGGCATAAATTCTGCGCATGAACTGGAACAATTCCGCATAAAATATCTCGGGAGAAAAGGCGTGCTTGCCCAGTTGACTTCGGCTATAGCTAATGTCCCTGCTGGGGAAAGGGCCGGTTTTGGCCAGCAGGTCAACGCTGTTAAGAAAAAGATATCTTTAATTGTGGAAGAAAAAGAAAGGGTTTTTCTGCGTGAATCTCCAGGGGTATGCGATAGCCGTATGGATTTTGCCATGCCGGGCATTTCCCAGGATTTAGGCTGTCTGCATCCGCTTTCTCAGGTAAGCGATGAAATATGCGGGATATTCAGCCGTATGGGATTTTCCGTAGTAGAAGGCCCCGAGGTTGAGACCGAATATAACAATTTTACAGGATTAAATATCCCCCTGGAACATCCGTCTAGGGAAGCATTCGATACCTTCTATCTTAAGGACTACCCTAAATTGCTCTTACGCAGTCAGACCTCCCCTGTTCAGGTGCGCGTTATGAAAGAGCGCAAACCTCCTTTTGCCGTGGTTGCCCCCGGCAAGGTATATCGTCCTGATGCCGTAGACGCCTCGCATTCATTTATGTTCCATCAGATTGAGGGGTTTATGGTTGATTCCGCAATTAGGTTTTCGGATTTAAAAGGAATACTGAAGGAATTCACAAAAGCAGTATTCGGTAAAGACATTGTCATGCGTTTCAGGCCGCATTTTTTTCCTTTCACCGAGCCTTCCGCGGAAGTGGATATATCCTGTATAATCTGCAAGGGGAAAGGTTGTTCTGTATGCGGCAAAAAGGGGTGGCTCGAGATTCTTGGGTCCGGCATGATACATCCGAATGTTTTTAAACAGGTCGGCATTAACCCTGATAAATATACCGGCTTTGCTTTTGGCATGGGGGTTGAGAGGATAGCCATGCTTAAGTATGGCATAAACGACATAAGGTTATTCTTTGAGAATGACCTTAGATTCTTGAAGCAGTTTTAATATGAAAATCAGTTATAATTGGCTAAAAAATTTTGTAGGCATAAATATCCCTGCGCTATCCTTAGCGGATAAGCTTACTATGGCAGGCTTGGAGGTTGTATCTATCGAAGAAAAGCAGGGCGATTTTGTGCTCGAAATAGAAATTACGTCAAACCGTCCAGATTGGTTAAGTCTGCTTGGTATTGCCCGGGAAGTCTCCGTCCTTACGAACAAGAAATTAAAACTACCCGCCTACCCGAAGGATAATCAGTTTTCCAGAGAAAAAGAGTTTTCTCTGGAGATTACAGATAAAAAAGATTGCCCGTTCTACCATGCCAGGATAATAAAGGGCCTGAACGTTGTTGCCTCTCCCGATTGGATAAGAGAGAAGTTAGAGCTTATAGGATGCCGCAGCGTTAATAACGTTGTCGACATTACTAATTATGTGCTATTTGAAATGGGCCAACCTATGCATGCCTTTGATCTGGATAAGATCACGGGGAAAAAAATATTCGTGCGCAGGGCTCGCTCCGGAGAAAAAATTATTACCATTGATAATAACGAAAGGATTTTAAACAAAGATATTCTTATTATCGCGGATGAGGTTAAGCCGCTTGCCATAGCGGGGATAATGGGGGGGAGAGAGAGCGAGGTGACGGATAAGACAGAAAACATATTGTTGGAGACTGCGGTATTTAATCCTATTCTGGTACGCCGGGCAAGACAGGCGTTGGGTTTGCAGAGCGAATCCAGCTATAGGTTTGAAAGGGGCGTTGATTTGTGTTTAGCGCAAAAAGCCTCTTTGCGTTCAGCGCAATTGATAGCAGAGGTCTGTAACGCGGAGAGATCAACTTGCAGGTCGGTTGGAAGAAAATTCATCAGGGAGAGGAATATTTTGCTGTGGTTCTCCAGCGTGGAGAGGGTATTAGGGATTAACGTTGAGCCGGAAAAGATGAAGAGAATATTATCTGGTCTCGGGTTTGTGGTCTCTAATAGGGGTAAAAATGCCTTTTTGGTTGGGGTTCCTTCTTTTAGGCAGGATGTGAAAATTGAACAGGATTTAATCGAAGAGATAGCGCGTATCTACGGCTATCAGAAAATACCGGTGAGTCTTCCAAAGGTGCCTGTTTCGGTAACCCCAAACAGGAGAGGATGTTTAGTTTCTATTCTAAAGAATTCTCTTACGGGATTAGGCTTGAGCGAGGCGATTACTTACAGTCTTACCGATAACAGGCCCCTTAGCGAACAAGATGCTTCACTAGAAGTTGTAGAGTTGATGAATCCGCTTAGCCAGGAACAGGGATATTTAAGGGCTTCGCTCCTCCCCGGGTTAATACGTTCTGCCGCGTATAATTTTAATCAAAAACAGGATTACGTTTGCCTGTTCGAGGTAGCGAATGTATTTATTCGCACGCAGGGCTATCCTGTAGAAAGGCTTAACCTTGGCATTGTCTTGAGCGGTGAGAAAAAAGTGCTGCTTAAGGATAATACAATAAGAGATGAGTTGGGCATTTACCATTTAAAAGGGGTAATTGAAAAAACTTTTTGGCGGATGGGGGTAAACGAATGTATTTTCACGCAGGGTAAGCAGGGGAAGACCTCTATTTATTCCGGTAAAGAGATGCTCGGCGAAATCCTTATCTTGAAAGGCGAGTCAGCAGAGAGGTTTGGGATAAAAAATAAAGCGGTTTTGGCCGCGGAGATAAATTTGGAGAAATTATTTTCCAGGGCCTCCCTGGGTAGGTCATACGTCCCTGCGCCTAAGTACCCTAGCATCGTCCGCGATATAAGTTTTATCATCAATAAAGATACTTCCATTGAAAAAATAATTTCCCTTCTTAAAGAAAAAGGGCTTCCCCTTTTAAGGGATGTCCAGGTAACGGATTATTATCTGGGGAGGCAAATACCGCAGGGCCACCGCGGGCTTACCTTATCTTTTATTTACGGCTCTAACGAACGCACCCTGGTAGAGCAAGAAGTTAGCCCGTTGGATGCTTTAATCCGTGATACTCTTATTAGCACATTTGGGGTAAAAATCAGGTAAGGTTGACTTTTTAGAAATATGTGCTATACTTTTTTTAGAAAATAGTTCTTTTAAATCCCTGCTGTGCGCGTTGGAATTTTGATAATTTTTGAACCAACAAAAATATCAAGGGAGCCCATATTCTTTAGCGTCTAGGCGCTTTAAAGAGAGGGCACCCACCTTAACCAATCTGGTTCAAGCTATTCAGTCCAACGGCACAACGCGGGGATTTTTTTTAAACAAATAATCAAATATGGATTTCTTTGAAGAAAAACAGCCCAGCCAAAAGTCTCTACCTTTAGCCGTGCGCATGCGCCCTAAAAGCCTGGACAATTTTGTGGGGCAGGAGCATATTCTTGGGAAGGGAAAGCTATTAAGGCGCGCGATTGAAGCTGATCGGTTAAGCTCGCTTATCCTTTTTGGCCCGCCCGGGGTAGGTAAGACCTCCTTGGCCCAGTGCATCGCCAATATTACCGAATCTTGTTTTATGCAGATAAACGCTACTACCTCTAACGTTGAAGAACTGCGCAGACTTATCAAGACAGCCAGACAGAAAAAGTCCGATTCCGGGAAAAAGAGCGTGCTCTTTATAGATGAAATACACCGTTTTAACAAGGCGCAACAGGATGTGTTATTGCCGGATATCGAAGAAGGTAACCCTATCCTTATCGGCGCAACTGTGCATAATCCCTTCTTTTCCCTGGTCTCCCCGTTGCTCTCGCGCTCCCTGGTCTGCGAGCTGAAGGCATTAAAAAAAGAGGATATTATTTTTATACTCGAGCGCGCCTTAAAAAACGATATTGTTCTAAAGGAAACAAAGATAAATTCGGAAAAAAAGTCTTTAGATTTTCTGGCCCGTGTCTGTGAAGGAGATGCCCGCCGGGCGCTTAATGCCCTAGAGATAGGGATTTTAACCACCACCCCGGGGAAAGACGGGGTTATCAATTTTGGCCTGGAGATTGCCGCGGAATCCATCCAAAAAAAACCCGTTATTTACGATCGGGATGAAGACGGGCATTATGACAGCGCATCCGCATTCATAAAGTCTATGCGCGGGAGCGATCCCGACGCGGCCCTTTACTGGATGGCAAAAATGCTCTATGCCGGCGAAGACGTAAGGTTCATCGCGCGCAGGGTTTGTATACTTGCCGCAGAAGATGTGGGTAACGCTGACCCGCTAGCCTTGATCCTGGCTAATGCCGCTTTAGGAATCTGTGAGTTTGTCGGCATGCCAGAAGCGCGTATTCCTTTAGCCCAGGCGGTAATTTATGTATCGTGTGCCCCTAAATCGAATGCCAGTTATTTGGCCATTGACAAAGCGATGAAAGATATAGAGAATAATAAGGTTCAGGAAGTGCCTGATCATTTAAAGGATTCTTCTTTGGATGAAAAGAGGCTGGGGCACGGTAAAGACTATAAATATGCTCATGATTTTAAAGGGCACTATGTAAAGCAGAAATATACTCGTCGTAAAGTGCGCTATTATGAGCCCACCGGACTGGGTTTTGAGGCAAAAATAAAGGAACGTATGAATAAACTGAAGGAAGGTTCAGGGATAGGTAATGGATAGTTTTATTTTTATCATTCTAATCCCTGCCGTGGCGCTTGTTTTCTATTCCCTATTTGTCGTGTTTTCTTCCGGGGCAGGACAGTCCCCGCGCAGGCAGAAGAGAAAACAGCAGCTTACTTTGGATAATTTTTCTGATTTCCGAGAGCAGAAGATATTAAAGCTTGAAGCGCAGGTCAGGGCGCTGGAAGAAGAGCTGAGAAAAGAAAAAGAATTTTGCGAAAAGGAAAAGTTAAAATCCCAAGAAGCTGCGGCTAGGCATGAAGAGTTAAAGCAGGAATTGTCGCGTCGACAGGATTGGGTGGCTTCTTCCGAGGAAATGTTGCGCAAGGCTAAGGCCGAAAGCCTAGAGTTAAAGAGCAAATTCCTTCAAAAAGAGAAGGAGTCCCAGGAGGAATTTACCAAAAACGTCAATCTGCAAAAAGAGATTAACGAGCTTGCCTCAAAGGCAGGCGATTTAAACTCGACCATTAAAGAGCAGTCTGAACAGATAGAGGTACAAAGACATAGAATAGAAAAGAACGAGTTAGATATAAGAAATTACCTTAAGGAGATCGAGGGATTTAAAAATAAGGAAAAAACAAGCGAATGGGTCCCCAAGTCCGAATTTAACAAATTAAACGAAGAATACACCGAATTAGAAAAAGAACTGGATACCAAAGACGCCCAGATTAACGAGCTTGTCCGTGAAATAGCACGCTTAAAGAAAGAATCTGTTCTCAATCCCCCCGTAACAGCCGAAGAAACAGTTAATAAAGATCCCGCGCCTGTTAAGGAGAGAGAGAATGAGGAAGGCGTCTCTCTCGTGCAAGAAGTTGCTAAGGAAGAGGCCCCTTTGGTAGAAGAACAGAAATCAGACGTCCAGCAGCAGGATGCCGCCCAGCAAGATACCGCGCAGGATTTTGTAAAGGAGAAGGTAAAGCCAAAGCCCAGATACGACCTGGAAAAAACACGCAATATCGGGATTATGGCGCACATCGATGCGGGGAAGACCACGACTACGGAAAGGATACTCTTTTATACCGGGCGGTCTCACAAGATAGGAGAGGTGCACGAGGGGGCCGCTACAATGGACTGGATGAAGCAAGAGCAGGAGAGAGGCATTACTATAACAGCTGCGGCTACTATCTGTTTTTGGAAAGATTACCGTATAAATATTATCGATACCCCGGGCCATGTTGATTTTACTGTGGAAGTTGAAAGGTCCCTGCGGGTTTTAGACGGGGCAGTAGCCGTTTTTTGCGCGGTAGGCGGCATAGAGCCACAGTCCGAAACAGTCTGGCATCAGTCTAATAAATACAATGTACCCAAAATAGGCTTTGTCAATAAGATGGACCGCACCGGAGTAGATTTCTTCGCGGTATTAAAAGGAATAAGCGATGATCTGGGAGGTAACCCTATACCCATAGAAATACCTTTGGGAAGCGAGGATAATTTCCAAGGGGTAATTGACCTGCTGGAGATGAAGGCCTATATCTATGAGGAAGATTCCCAGGGGAAAGAGTATCGTATAGAAGGCATACCGCAGGATTATCTAGAGAAGGCGAATGAATTCCGCCATATTATGGTAGAAAAGGCGGTTGCGTTTGACGAAGTCCTGATGAAAAAATATCTCGAACAGGGGGAATCGGCTATAACTCCGCAGGAATTATCCGGCGCAATAAGGAAGGGGACAGTCACAAACAGGGCAGTTCCGGTCATGTGCGGTTCAGCATTTAAGAACAAGGGGGTGCAAAAGCTTCTTGATGCGGTTACTATGTTTCTCCCCTCACCTTTAGATATCCAGGCAGCAGAAGGGTATAGTCTAGAAGATAAAGAAACAAAGATTTTACGCAGGCCTAATTTTGAAGAGCATTTTTCAGGTCTGGCCTTTAAGATCCAGGCTGACCCCCATATGGGTAAATTAGTATATGTGCGGGTTTATTCAGGATGCCTGGAAACGGGGACATATGTTTTAAACTCGACAAAAAACAAGAAGGAAAGGGTTGCGCGTATTGTACAGATGCACGCTAATCAGCGCGAAAACATCGACTACGCCTTTGCCGGAGATATCGTAGCGGTGGTTGGTCTGGGCAATACAACAACCGGAGATACTCTTTGCGACCCAAAGAGTCCTCTTTTATTGGAAGCCATACAGTTTCCTACGCCTGTTGTTTCTTTAAGTATTGCGCCGAAAAGCCGTTCGGACCAGGAAAAACTAGGCAAGGGGTTAGCTAAACTTACCGAGGAGGATCCGACTTTCCTGGTGCGTACAGATGAAGAGACAAAAGAGGTTGTATTGACCGGTATGGGGGAACTACACCTGGAAATTGTCGTGGATAGACTTAAGGAGGAGTTTGGGGTTGAAGCTGTTGTCGGTCAGCCTAAAGTCGCGTACCGGGAGACAATAACCCAGGAGTCGCAGGGAGAGGGTAAGTATATAAAACAGTCGGGAGGCCGGGGCCAGTACGGGCACGCCCTTTTAAGATTAATCCCAGCTGAACCGGGTAAAGGTTTTGAGTTTATTGATTCGATAAAAGGCGGGGCAATACCGCGTTCATTTATCCCGGCAGTAGAAAAGGGGGTAGTCGAGGCTATGCAAAAAGGCGTGTTTGTCGGTTATCCCGTAGTGGACTTAAAGGTCGAGCTTTACGACGGATCTTTTCATGAAGTAGATTCATCGGAGATAGCCTTTAAGATGGCCGGGATATTCGGTTTTAAAGAGGCCTTTATGAAGGCCAAGCCCATACTCCTTGAGCCGTGCATGTCTTTAGAAGTTGCCACTCCCGAAGAGCACGTAAATGCGTGTGTCGGTTATATCTGTTCCCGGCGCGGGAAAATACTGAATATGGACGCTAAAGGGAAACAGAAGATTATATCTGCGGAAGTGCCTTTATCAGAGATGTTCGGTTATGCGACTGCCTTTCGTTCCCTGTCTTCCGGACGCGCGAATGCCACCATGGAGTTTTCCAAATACCTGCAGGTCCCCCAGGAAATAATCCAGAAGCTTATTGAAGAAAAACAGAAGCAGAAGGAAAAAGAATAAGATAATGAGCAAGGAAGTAGATTATCAAAAAGAGCTTAATGCCGCACAATTAAAAGCAGTGCAATCTATTCAGGGCGCGTACCTTGTTATTGCCGGAGCAGGAAGCGGCAAGACGCGCGTTTTAGTGCACAGGGTGGCTTATCTGGTAGAGAGGGGGGTTGACCCGCGCGAGATACTGTTGCTTACCTTTACGCGCAGGGCTGCGGAAGAGATGCTCAAAAGAGCCGCTTTATTGCTGGATGACCGTTGCTCGAGGGTTTCCGGCGGGACATTCCACTCATTTGCCAACAGTATTCTTAGAAAATACGCCGGCACATTAGGATTGTCTCCGAGATTCACCATCCTTGATGAATCCGATGCACAGGACACGATTAATCTTATACGCACCCAGCTGGGCTTTAATCGTACGGAAAAGAGGTTCCCCAGAAAGAGAGCAATCCTGGAAGTCATATCAAAAAGCATAAATAAATCCGAGAAACTTGAAGACGTCCTTTATGATGAATACCCGCAATTTATGGAGTATGGCGAGGAGATTAAAAGAATCCACGGAGAATACCAAAAATACAAGAAAGGGAAATCCCTATTGGATTATGACGATCTGCTTTGTTTTCTCCGGGACCTGCTCTCTAAATATCCGCAAGTGCTTTCGGCGCTATCTGGTAAGTATAAGTATATAATGGTGGATGAATACCAGGATACGAATAAGCTGCAGGCACATATCGCCTGTCTGCTCGCGTCCGTGCATAAGAATATTATGGTAGTCGGCGATGACGCCCAAAGCATATATTCGTTCAGGGGCGCTAATTTCAGGAATATAATGGATTTCCCGCGCATATTTAAGGGGGCAAATATTATTACCCTGGAGGAGAATTACCGCTCAACCCAGCCGATATTGAATCTCACCAATAAGGTTATCAGCCAGGCAAAGGAGGGCTTTGAAAAAAAACTTTTTACCCGTAAATCGGGCAACACGCTGCCTTTATTTGTGGATTTACGCAATGAGAATGACCAGTCCAGGTATATTGCGGATAAAATACTCGAGTTAAGAGAGAAGGGTTTGGAGTTAAAGGATATGGCAGTATTATTCCGTTCAGGCTGGCACTCTAACGATCTGGAGGTAGAGCTGGCTAGTCGAAATATCCCTTTTGTCAAGTATGGTGGTCAGAAATTCGTAGAGTCAGCGCATATCAAAGATATTATTTCTTACCTGCGCATACTCCATAATTTTTCCGATCAGGTAAGTTGGCTGCGCGCACTGCTGCTCATCCCCGGGATAGGGCCTAAGAGTGCCCAAAAGATAATCGAAGGGGTAAGCGATGCCCGCAAAAAGGAAATTTTTTCCGGCAGGCATGAAGAGGTAAGAGACCTGTTTTTTCTTATTGATAAATTTAAGGGCCTAGATTTTAGGCCCCAGGAGGCGATCGAAAAGTTTCTTGAGTATTACCAGCCGTTACTTAGGAACAAATATGATGACTATCATAAAAGGCTTAATGATATCGAGTCTCTCCTGCGTATCGCGTCCAGGTATAGTTTGCTTGAAGAGTTTCTTACGGATATGGCCTTAGAGCCTCCGGAAAGGAGCATTGTCGAATCGGGGGCTAAAGACAAGGACGATACGGCGCTTACCCTTTCTACTATACACTCGGCTAAGGGCTTGGAATGGCATACGGTTTTTATGATTTATGTTGCAGAGGGGCATCTTCCCTCATACCTTTCGCTCGAGAGCGAAGAGGCCATAGAGGAGGAACGCAGGCTTTTTTATGTTGCATCAACCCGCGCCAAGGAGAATTTATTTTTGCTCAAGCCCCATATTGACCGCTCTCCCAGGAGCTTTATGGATTTGGGCGGTTCGGTTTTTACTCAGGTTTCCCGTTTTCTGGACCATCCGGGCATCTTGGATAATTTAGTGCGGGTTGAAAAGAGTATGGCAAGTTGCGCTATTGAAGACAGCCGCGTTACAGGATATTCGGGCGTTAACAGGGATGAAGAGTTTTTAAAAATAATGAAGGAATATTTTCGCGACCAGGAGACCTATTAAGTTAAACAGGAAATAACCCCTTGACGCTTTGGGCAAAAATGCGTATAATTAGTCCACTTTCAGGGCCCATGGTGCAGCCTGGTTCAGCACGTCAGATTGTCGATCTGAAGATCGCGAGTTCAAATCTCGTTGGGCCCGTAAAATGCCTATTTTCATCCCCGTAATCAGGTGCGGGGTTTTTTTGTGGCTAGGGGGCATAATTCTTTTTAAACGCTTTTCTTAATGGTATAATGAAAGAAGAAGGGGGAATAAATGGCTACCATAGAAGATTTCAGGAAATTAGAGTTAAAAGTAGCTCAAATTAAAGAAGTTAGCGAACATCCTAATGCGGATAAACTCTTGGTCCTTACCTTAGATGTGGGCGATAAAGTAAAGCAGGTTGTTGCCGGGATCAGGTCTTCTTATACGCGAGAGGCGCTTTTGGGAAGACTGGTTGTTTTAATCGACAACCTAGATCCCGTTATTTTAAGAGGGGTAGAAAGCCAGGGGATGATATTAGCGGGAAGCGATGAATCCGGGATAGTGGTCATTAGCCCGGAAAGGACATTAAAACCAGGGAGCACGGTAAAGTGATCGACCAGTTTATACCGGAAGAGATTTGCCTGAAATGCCAGGGGTGCTGCCGGTTTAGGGAAGCAGTTTCTGTTTGGTCCCCGTGTCTTCTGGACGAAGAGGTATTAAGTCTTATAGATAAACCGGATATACCCTCCGCCGCAATCGACGCTAACCGCAGGCTTTGCCTCGTGCCGGACAAGAAGGGGGAACTGTTTTTATGCCCGTTTTTGTCTTTAGAGGATAATAAATGCCGGATTTATTCCATGCGCCCTTTTGAATGCCGGCTTTATCCATTTCTTCTGAATCTGCGCAGTAATAAAATATTCCTTACCGTGGACCTAAATTGTCCTTATATCAGGGAAAAATTAAAATCTCCGGAATTAAAAAACTATATAGATTATTTAACCGCGTTATTAAATTCCAGGAAATTCTTGAGGCTCTTAAAAGACAACTCGCATATACTGCAGACTTACGAGGATGTTTTAAAGATAGTAGAGCTCGAAGAAGGCTAATGGACTTCAGGAAGATATCGCTTAAAGATAAAGGGATATTCGAGGAATATCTAAATTTAAAGGGCCATAAGTTATCCGCTTATTCCTTCGCCAATATATATGTTTGGGGAAGGCTTTTTGATATAAGCTGGTCAGTTATAGATTCCAGCCTTTGCGTATTTTTCAGGGACAAGATAAGCACCTTTCTCTATCTGCCGCCTTTATGCGCGGGAGGGTTTAATCCCCGTGCGGTAAATACAGTGTTTAACATATTGGCCAGGTTAAATAAGAACAAGCTGTTTTCGCATATTGATAATATAGAAGCAGAGGAGGAGGATTTTTACCGCGAAATAGGGTATGAGTGTTTACCCGCATCGCACGAGTACTTTTTTTTGCAAGGAAAACTAGCACAGCTTAAAGGAGGTAATTTTAAATCCAAGAGGGCGAATTGCAATTTTTTCCGCAAGCATTATGACTATGTTTATACCGGCCTAACGCAAGGCGCAGCTAAGGAGTGTCTTGAGCTTTATAAGGCGTGGGCAGAAGATAAAAAAAGAGATATAAAAGACCATTTGTGCCGGGGGATGCTCGGTGACAGCTTTGTCGTTTTAAAAGAGGCATTTAAAAATTATTCCGCACTCGGGTTTAAGGGGGCAGCGGTGAAGATTTCCGGAAGGCTCTGTGCCTTTACGTTCGGATACGCGATAAACAAATACACTTTTTGCATTCTTTACGAGATAGCTGATTTAAGTTTTAAAGGACTTGCGCAATTTATCTTCCGCGAGTTTTCCGAAGAGCTTAAGGAATATAAATTCGTAAATATTATGGATGATTCAGGCATTGATGGGCTTAAAAGGTCTAAGCTTTCCTATCACCCGGAGGCGCTGGTTGCTTCCTATAGCGCAAGATTAAAAAATGGCCAAGCTTATTGATGAAACAGAGCTAGTTATATTCGATACGGAAACTACCGGGCTGGATGTTTTTTCGGGGGATAGGGTCGTAGAGATAGCCGCGGTAAAGATTAAGGGGGATAGATGTCTTTCGTCATTTGAAAGTATGCTTAATCCTGGAAAGGCAATTTCTCCGGATGCATTCAAAGTCAACGGTATTAGCCAGAAGGAGCTCGATGCGGCGCCGCTCCCCGGAGAGGTTCTTCCCCGTTTCATTGATTTTGTAGGGGGGAATTATCTTTGTTCGTACAATGCCGCATTTGATTTGGGTTTCCTGAATAACGAATTGGTCATTCTGGGGAGAAAGCGAATAGAGGGTATTCTTGTAGTAGATATGCTAAAGTTGTCCCGCAGCATCCTCCCGGGCTTAAAGAGATACCCGCTATGGTTTGTTGCCAGCGAACTTGGCATAAAAAGGCCGCAGGAGCATAGGGCGCTTGCGGACGTTATGATGACTATAGAGGTGTTCTTAAAATTGAAAGAAAAGGTGCGCAAAGACAGGCCATTTGAGTTTGAAGATCTGCTGTCGTTATCCCTTCTTGGGGATAAGGATAAAGAGGAGGCATAAAAAATATGTTCTGGAGATATTTAAACGTTTTGCTTTTTCTATTTATTTCCGGCTGCGCAGAAAAGCTTCCTGTAGACACGCCGGAATGGCATATCGTAAATTCAAATGCGCACTATAATAAGGCGGTTTCGCTTTACCGGGAAATGATATCGAAGGACGAAGGCAATGAAGGCCTGCGCCTTGCGTTAGGTAAGCTTTATTTCGAGAGGGGAAAGTATGAGTTGGCCGCCGGGGTACTTAAGGGGATAACCGGAAAAGAGGGGAAAAAGCTGCTTGCCATTTCATTCTACCGTCTGGGAAATTTTACCGATGCCTTAGAGGCGTTCAATAAATTAGATGGTGCGGATGATGAAGCGCTCTATTATCTTGGCTTGACCTGCGAGAGGCTAAACCTATTCAACCAGGCAGTTAAGGCATACGGCAAGATAAAAAGCGCCGATTTAAAAGAAAGTGCGGCATTAAGGATAGAAGAGATACAGAGGGCTTCGGATAGCATTAATATAAACAAAGAGGATAAAAAGGCGGCCAACATCATTGCTTTAGCCCCGGGAGATGAAAGTTATCCTCAAGCCGGCGCACTTATTCTTTTGTCAGATGAACATATCACGGTAACCAAAGAGCATACCCAGGAATCCAGCCTGCATTATATGGTTAAGATATTGAACGAACGCGGAAAAGAAAGCTTTGCGGATACGGCGATAGAATATGATTCTACTTTTGAACGGCTAGAGTTGGTTTATGCGCGCACCATCAAGCCTGACGGCAGTGTAATTTATGTAGGCTCGCGCCACATAAGAGATGTTTCTAAATACCTTAATTTTCCCCTCTATAGCAATGCCCGAGTATTTATAATCTCCTTTCCGGAAGTTGTTACCGGGGCGGTCTTGGAATACAAGATAAGGATAAAACGTAATCAGTTAATAAACGGCAAGGACTTTTTTCTAAGTTACCCGGTGCAGGCTTATGAACCTGTCTTGACGGCAAGATTCAGCATATCGCTTCCTAAGGGGATCAGTCTTAATATGAAGGCGGTTAATGTGGAGTACAACGATTTCAATGCTAATTTAAAAGGCCGTAAAGAAGAAAATAACACAAGATACTTATGGGAATTTAGGGATTTACCTCAGATCCTGCCCGAATCCGGCATGCCTCCGGATGCGAGAATCAATCCGACCATTCTTTTTTCCACATTTCAGAGCTGGGAGGAGGTCTATGCGTGGTGGCAGGGGCTTTGTGCGGACAAAATTAAAGCGGATAAATCCATAAAAGACGCCGTTAGGAAGCTGATAGCGGGCAAAAAGTCTGATTTGGAAAAGGCCAGGTCTATCTACAATTTCTGCGCAAAAGATATACGCTATGTTGCCGTGGAATACGGGCAGGCGGGATACGAGCCTCATGCAGCTGCGGAGATATTCCGGAATAAGTACGGAGATTGCAAAGACCAATCGGTGTTGCTGGTTTCCATGTTAAGAGAGGCAGGGCTTAAGGCTTACCCTGTGCTCATTCCGACAAAACAGTACTATAATTTGAATGAAGATTTGCCGTCGGGGTTATTTAATCACTGCATTGCCGTTTTGTTCCTGAAAGACAGGAAGATTTTTCTGGACCCTACCGCAGAGACCTGCTCGTTCGGAGATCTTCCTTTGGGCGATCAGGGCAGAAAGGTTTTGGTTTTTAAAGAGAACGGTTTTGCCATAGAGGAAATTCCTTTTTATCCGGCGAGCCATAATTTGATGCGCCAGTCTCTGAACCTAAGGATTAATAGCGATGGGTCTGTATCCGGAGAAAAGAATAATTTTACCCTTGGGGCATATGACCAAAGCCAACGCCTCTGGCTTATTTATACCCAGCCAGAACTTATAAAAGATATGCTTAAGGGGGCTATCCAGAATGTTTCCATAGGGGCTAAGCTCAAGAGTTATGAAGTTAAGAATTTGCATGAGTTAGATAAGCCTGTGGCGTTAAGCTATTCTTTCTATGGCCCGGAATACTTTACGCGTGCCGGAGCGCTAAGGATTTTCCCGCAGCTCTCAAACCTGGATACTTCGTTGTGCGTAAAGGACAAGCGTAAATACCCCGTGGATTTAGGTTTATTTGACACGAAAGAATTTGATTTTGATATAGTCTTGCCCGATGATTTTGTGGTAAAATACATTCCGGTCAGCCTGAAGGCGGAGAGCAAGTGGTTAAGTTGCGATGTGCAGTATGTCGCATCAAGAAACAGGATTTATTTTAAGCAGAGGGTTGTTGCCAAGGAGAACGAAGTCAACCGTTTAGAATACGAGGATTTTAAGGCCTTCACTGAAAGGCTGGCCCGTGATATGAAACAGAGGATAGTTTTAGAGAAGGTAAAGTAATATGCGCAATCCAGAGGTCCCCTACGAAGATAAACGAAGATATGTGCGTTTAGATACGGTATTTCCTGTCCAAGTCCGCCTGGAGAGTGTCGATGGGGTCCACTTTCTTTCCGGCTGGCTTCAGGGCTTTACCAATAACATCAGCCGCGGCGGGATATGCCTTAGCATAAATAATTTAGATTCTTCCCTCGCGCAGATCATCGAGAAACGCCGGCTGTCTATGCGGCTGGAGATGGACCTTCCCATATTTAAGAATCCCGTTGTTGCCCAAGCCCATATTACTTGGTTTAAAAAAGATGCCGGAGACCCAGGGAAGTATTTTATCGGCTTGTGTTACGATAAGATAAGCCAAAAACAGAACAATAGGATTATGCGTTACGTCTGGGTTAAGAAAAATCTTGTCTCCGTAGGTTTGGTGTGCATAATTCTTCTTAGTTTAGGGATGATCACCAATAGCATCCTGAATATACGCTTATCCAGGGGAAATAAGGCTTTAGTCGGGCAGTTAATCGGGGCTATACATGATTCCAGGGAGGCAAAAGACAAGATATCCTCGATTGCCCGGGAAAGAGAAGGGTTAGAGATAAAAGTCCAGGAATTAAGCCTTCTTATCGCGCAGGAGGAGTTGAAGAAGAAATCCGCCCTGCGGGAAGATCAGAAGATTTATGAATACGATAAAAAACTTAACGAATCAAACCTGCTCATCCAGAACCTGACCCTTGAAATGGAGCGTCTTAAAGGGCAGCTTGTTTTAGCCAAGAAAGAAGAAAGCGTCGCCAGGGAAGAAGCGGTTAATCTGGATAAGAGGAGGGTTGTTTTAGAAAAGGCGAACGTAGATAAGATGTACCTTTGGTTAAAGGCTCATCAAAATGCGCGTACAGGCCTGGTAATAAGTTTTGAGGGGGATAGTTTTCTGAAAAGCTGGGCATTTATCTATGATCAATCCCTGGCTGCCCAGGCCTATAGCTATAATTCTGACTTTGATAATGTGCATAGATTATTCGATTTCTTTAAGAAAAAGGCGAAGAAGAAAAACGGGCTTTTCTTTAATGCCTATTATGTAAATGACGGAGAGCCGGCTGAATATATCGTGCATAGCGGTCCGAATATATGGCTCGGTATTGCTATTGCCCAGTATACGCATAAGACGCAGAATAGGGCCTATCTGGGATTAGCAGAAGATATAGCCGCGGCAGTAATAAAGCTGCAAGAAGAGGATAAAGAAGGGGGAGTGCGCG
>JACCDG011738644.1_pt1 | contig 18019 bp, 14 predicted proteins | sample 7442471 | NCBI WGS metagenome assembly JACCDG01 (sample SAMN15323444, study PRJNA562643) | freshwater metagenome | isolation source: river surface water | place: USA:Blue River Watershed | collected 2017-08-17 | reverse complement strand
TCGTCGTACAGCTTTTTGACTGGTGCGGCGGCGAACGTGATTCAGCATTTCGGCAGCGACGAGCAGAAAAAACTGTTCCTGGCGCCGATGCTGGATGGCCGCTACACCGGCACCATGGCGCTGACCGAGCCGCATGCCGGTTCGTCGCTGGGGGACTTGCGTACTGCTGCCGAGCCGCAAGCCGATGGCACTTACCGCATCAGCGGCAACAAGATTTTCATTTCCGGCGGCGATCACGAATTGAGCCACAACATCGTGCATCTGGTGCTGGCACGCATTAAGGGCGCGGCGGCCGGAGTGAAGGGGATTTCGTTGTTCATCGTGCCAAAGCTTCTGGTCAACGCAGATGGTAGCCTCGGTGCGCGCAACGATGTGGCGCTGGCCGGGTTGCTGCACAAGATGGGCTGGCGCGGCACCACGTCGACCATGCTCAATTTCGGCGAGCAGGGCGGGGCAGTCGGTTATCTGATCGGCGAAGAGAACCAGGGGCTGCGCTACATGTTCCACATGATGAACGAGGCGCGTATTGGCGTCGGCATGGGCGCCACCATGCTCGGTTATGCCGGCTACCAATATTCGCTGCATTATGCGCGCAACCGGCCACAGGGGCGGCACGCCAGCGCGCGCGATTTCAGCACGCCGCAGGTGCCGATCATCGAACATGCCGACGTGCGGCGCATGTTGCTGATGCAGAAAAGTTATGTCGAGGGCGCGCTGGCGCTGGAGTTTTACTGCGCGACGCTGGTGGACGATATCGCCACGGCTGGCGACGAAGCCACGCAGGCCAACGCCCGGCTGCTGCTGGATCTGCTGACGCCCATCGCCAAGGCCTGGCCGGCGCAATATTGTCTGGTGGCCAACAAGCTGGCGATCCAGGTGCTCGGCGGTTACGGCTTCACGCGTGATTATCCGGTCGAGCAGTATTACCGCGACAACCGGTTGAACCCGATCCACGAAGGCACCAACGGCATCCAGGCGCTGGATCTGCTGGGGCGCAAGGCGATGATGCAGGAAGGCGCGGCGCTCAAGCTGTTACTGAAACGCATCGGTGCAACCGTGGCAGAAGCGGCGGCAGAGCCAGAATGTTGCGTACAGGCGCAACACGTCGGTGATGCCGCCAAGTTGCTCGGTGAACTGACGCTGCAACTGGGGATGAGTATGTTGCAATCCGGCCCGGATGGCGTGCTGGCCAATGCCGCGCTGTATCTGGATCTGGCCGGCAAGGTGGTGATCAGCTGGATGTGGTTGCGGCAGGCGCTGGTGGCGGCCAAGGCCTTGCCGAATGCCGGCAGTGACGCCGGTTTTTATCGTGGCAAGCTGCAGGCGGCGCGTTATTACATCGAGTGGGAACTGCCGGAAATCCAGCATCAGGCCAACCTGCTGCGCGGCAAGAGCGATGTCTGCCTGACGATGCAGGATGGCTGGTTCTGATCATTGCCACAAAAACAGGCAATTTTTGCAGGTCGGACTTCAGTCCGACGCTGCTGGCTGCGTTTGGCACCGCGTCGGACTGAAGTCCGACCTACAGGTCTTTGATGTTCTGAAACTCAGTCCTGTGCGCTGGTCGGTGTTTCGTCGCCGGTTTTGGGTGCCAGCATTTTTTCCAGCTCGCCAATGCGCAGTTCCATCTGGCGCAGTTTTTCGCGGGTGCGGGTCAGCACTTCCTGTTGCACTTCAAATTCTTCGCGGGTGACCAGGTCCAGCTTGCTGAAGCCGGCCTGCAACATGGCGCGCATGTTTTTCTCGATGTCCTTGGCCGGACTTTGCGACAACACTTCGTTTACCTTGTTGCTGATGTCGTCAAAAATTTTCTGGCGAATCATGGGCTTTCTCCAACTAAAGGGGTGGGGCAGGGCGGCTGCCGGAACGGCCTCTAGTCTAACAAAATCCGCCGTTTCCTGTCTGTTTTCGCTGCAATCTGCTGGCGCACCGGTGGTGTGTTTGCCGGGTTTTGCAAGGCGGCGGGTTTTTGTGTGCCTTTTTGGTGCATTGTGTCGAGAGGGTGCATTTTTTTGGTGCGATGTACTGTTGTGTTTGAACTGGCTTGTTTTTAATCTGCTGAAAAATATGCATAAATGTTGTTTGGCATGGAATGTGCTAAAGGTAGCCTGCAGAGGTATCGCTGGAGTCGGCAGGTCGGTCGGGTGCGTGTCAGCCGTCACCCGCTGTCCGGAAATTGAAATTCGCGGGTTAGCCTGACGGCGCCCGAAGAAACCGCCAAAGGAGCACACATGAAACTCGTTACTGCCATTATCAAACCGTTCAAGCTCGATGAAGTGCGCGAAGCACTGTCGACGATCGGCGTTCAGGGGATCACCGTTACCGAGGTCAAGGGTTTTGGCCGGCAGAAAGGCCACACCGAGCTGTATCGCGGTGCTGAATACGTGGTCGATTTTCTGCCCAAGGTAAAAATCGAGGCTGCGGTTAAAAGCGAACTGATTGACCAGGTGATCGAGGCCATCGAAAAAGCCGCCAATACCGGCAAGATTGGTGATGGCAAGATTTTTGTGTTTGATCTGGAGCAGGTGATCCGGATTCGTACCGGTGAAACCGGCGCCGAAGCGCTGTAATCAAAAAAGGGGCTGTGTGATGAAGAAATTCCTATCGCTAATTGCGCTATGCGGAGCCATCGGCTTCGCCGCGCCGGGCTGGGCAGAAGAAGCCAGGGTTGAGGCCGCGCCTGCAGTGGCCACTGAAGTGAAAACCGATGCGGCACCCGCCGCCGCTGTGCTTGAGGCACCCGCTGCCGCGCCTGTGGCAGCAGTGGCAGAAGCCGCGCCGGAAGCCGCACCCGCCGCTGCGCCAGCGCCGGCCATCAACAAGGGTGATAACGCATTCCTGATGATGTCGGCCGCGTTTGTGATCCTGATGTCGATCCCGGGCCTGGCCTTGTTCTACGGTGGCCTGGTGCGTGCCAAGAACATGCTGTCGGTGCTGATGCAGGTGTTTGCGGTGTTCTCGCTGATTTCCGTGTTGTGGGTGGTGTATGGCTACAGCGTGGCGTTTACCGAGGGCAATGCCTTTTTCGGCTCGTTCGGCAAGGTGCTGCTGAAAGGTGTCACGCCTGAATCGCTGGCTGCCACCTGGAGCAAGGGCATCGTTGTTTCGGAGATGATCTACGTGGTGTTCCAGGGCGCATTTGCCGCCATCACCTGCGGCCTGATCCTCGGCGCCTTTGCCGAGCGCATCAAGTTCTCGGCAGTGCTGGTGTTCAGCGTGATCTGGTTCACCCTGTCGTATCTGCCGGTGGCGCACATGGTTTGGTACTGGGCTGGCCCGGATGCCTATACCAGCGCAGAAGCAGGTACTGCGGCAACCGCAACGGCCGGCTTCCTGTTCCAGAAGGGTGCGCTTGATTTTGCCGGCGGCACCGTGGTGCACATCAACGCTGCGATTGCCGGCCTGATTGGTGCCTTCATGGTGGGCAAGCGTGTTGGTTATGGCCGTGAGGCAATGACCCCGCACAGCCTGACCATGACCATGATCGGTGCGTCGCTGCTGTGGTTCGGCTGGTTTGGTTTCAACGCCGGTTCGGCACTGGAAGCCAACGGCGTGGCTGCGCTGGCCTTCCTCAACACCTGGCTGGCAACTGCGGCTGCTGCGATGTCCTGGACTTTTGCCGAATGGCTGCTGAAAGGCAAACCCTCGATGCTGGGTGCGGCTTCGGGTGCGGTGGCGGGTCTGGTTGCCATTACCCCTGCGTGCGGTTTTGTGGGTGTCGGTGGTGCGCTGGTGATTGGCCTGTTGTCCGGTGTGGTCTGCCTGTGGGGCGTGCATGGCCTCAAGCGCATGCTGGGTGCAGACGACGCGCTGGACGTATTCGGCGTGCATGGCGTGGGCGGTATCCTCGGTGCGTTGCTGACCGGTGTGTTTGCCGATCCGGCTCTGGGTGGCACCGGTATCTGGGATTATGTAACCAACTCCGTGGCTGCCAGCTACGACTGGGTGGCCCAGCTTCAGATCCAGGCAACAGCCGTTGGCCTGACTGTTATCTGGTCGGCCGTGGTATCGGTGGTGGCCTTCAAGCTGGTGGATATCCTGATCGGCCTGCGTGTGCCGGAAGAAGAGGAGCGCGAAGGTCTGGATGTGACTTCGCACGGCGAGAAAGCCTACAACCTGTAAGCCTTGCTGGCAGGGGTGCAAGCCCCTGCAATACGTTGACCTCTGATTCGCTCCTGACTGAGAGGAAGACTGGGTGCCTGCGGGCACCCTTTTTTATTGCCCGCCGTCCGGCAGCGTAAAAAAGAAACTCGCCCCCTGCCCCGGCGCTGCCTGCACCCAGATACGCCCGCCGTGGCGCGCAATCACCCGCTGCACGGTTGCCAGGCCGATGCCGGTGCCTTCGAATTCGGTTTCCTTGTGCAGGCGCTGAAACACCTTGAACAGCTTGCCCTGCCATTGCATGTCAAAACCGGCGCCGTTGTCGCGCAGCTGAAACACCACTTCGTCCCCGCTTGCGTCGGCGCTCAGCCAGATCTGTGGCTGGGGCTGATTGCGGCTGAACTTGATGGCGTTGCCGATGAGGTTTTCCAGCACCACACCGATCAGCCGGCTATCTCCAGACACGTGCAGCCCGGTCTGAATGTCGACGTGTGCCTGGCAGTGGCTGCCGCTGCACAGCCGCTCAAAAACCTCGCTCGCCATGGCCGACAAATCCAGCCAGCCACGCTGCAGTGGCTGCTGGCTGGCACGCGCCAGCGCCAGCAGGTCGTCGATCAGCTGGTTCATGCGCAGGCCGTTGGCGATGATGCGCTGCAGCAGCTGCTGTTCCAGCGCATCCAGCCGGCCTTGCAGGTCTTCCTGCAGGTTCTGGGTAAAGCCGACAATGGCCCGCAGCGGCGCACGCAGGTCGTGAGATACCGAATAGGAAAAACTCTCCAGCTCACGGTTGAGCTGCTCCAGTTCGGCGGTGCGTTGCGCCACGCGCTGTTCCAGCAACTCGTTGCTCTGCCGCACTTCGGCCTCGGCGCGGGATAACTCCTGAATCTGCTGCTGCAGCCGGGTGGTGGCGCGGTGGTAATCCTGGCGCAGCGTTTCCAGCTCAAACTGCTGGCGGTTGACGGTATGTTCGGCCAATTGTTGCCGCTCGTGGCTGGCCACCGTCTGTTCGATGCTGTCGAGCAGCACCTGGGTCAGCAGCTGCAATGAAGGCAGCAGTTGCGGTGGCACCCGCATGCACCATAGCTGCGCGCCCAGCGCCTGGCTGCTGAACTGGCTGTCTGGCAGGCAGATCACGCCCTGCTGTCGCTGGCGGAAATCCGGCAGCACCTGCTGCAATTCGTCCAGGCAGGAAACCATCACCACCAGTGGCCGTGCCAGCAACAGGCGCTTGCTCAGCGGTTGGGCCTCAAAACCCGGCGGTAGTTGTGGCAGCGTGCAGATAAACCTCGGATGGCTCATTTTTCACCTAGCAGCAACAATACATAAGTCATGTTGTGAAACAGGTTGCGGGTGTAGCCCTGCTGGTTTTTGTGCGGTGCAATTTCGCCGAAAGAAGGAAACCCCACCAGCGGCAGCCGGTCGCCAAAACGGCTGGAAAGCGCACTGATTTCGTGTTCGATGCGAGGCCCCAGCATCTGCTTGCGGCCACCACAGCTGATGACGATGGCCGCCTTGGGGGTAAAGCTGGCCGAACATGCCCGGTCGGCCAGTGCTTGTACCTCGTTGATCAGCTGCTCCGGGCTGGCCAGGCACACTTGCACCAGCTTGCCGTTTTCGATGCCGCCGTAGAGCCCCAGCTGGCCGGCATCGTCGGAAAAATCCGGCACAATCGACCGCAGCCGTCTTTCCGCAGGTGCATCGGGGTTGAGGATAGTCAGCGAAACAATGCCGCGATCACTTTGCAGCACCGGCTTGCCGGTTTCGCGTTCGATAAACGCCATTGCCGGCATGCCGTCGATTTCGGCAATACAGGTGCCTTGTGATGCGCTGATGCGCCCAGCCTGGCCAACCGTTTGCAAGGCATTGCCGATGGCGATATCAAACACAAAATTGCCGTGGCAGCCGAGCATCACCAGCGAATCGCGCAGCAGTTCGCGGTTGGCAAACACAAAACTGTCCTGCATGCGGTTATCGTCGGCAGCCAGGCCGCCCACCACCGGCACCGGAATCTGTTCCGACAGCACTTGCTCGATCTGGCTGGCATCGGTGTGGAAATCCGACACCAGAAACACCAGATCAATCAGCCCCTGTTTGGCCAGCCTTTGCCAGGCACGCTGCGTGGCCTGCGCCGGCGCTGCCTTGATGCCCGGTTCGCTCACCAGATACCAGCGCGCGCTGCCTTCGCTGTTGATGCCCAGTGCCGTGGCGCCGATGTCGGCGCAGACATGGGTCTGGTAAATGCCGTCGCCAGAGTTGCCGATCACGATCAGCTCCGGGTTGTCGAGCGCATCGTTCAGGCCTTCAACCAGATCAGCCGAGCTGCCATAGTTGATGCTGCAAAACAGAAACACCACCTCCGGGCGCACCCTGGCCAGCGTTTCGCCCAGCGCCACGCCGGCGCGGTAGGGATCGGATAGGTTGGTAAAGGCCGACAGGGCTAACATGACATTCTCCACGTATATTTCTTTAAATCAGTCTAGTCAAAGACTTGCATCATGTGCTGTTGATTCTGCCTTGGCATGCCGCTGGCAGTGGGCTGAGTGGCCGTTATAATGCAGCGCTAATCCATATAGAGAACCGCACATGGCAGTTCAGCAATACGACGAATCCTCGGTCAAAGTCCTCAAGGGGCTGGAACCAGTCAAGCACCGGCCGGGGATGTATACCCGCACCGAAAACCCGCTGCACATCATTCAGGAGGTGATCGACAACGCCGCAGACGAGGCGCTGGGCGGATTCGCCAAGCGTATCGACGTGCGCATCCACGGCGACGGCTCGATTTCGGTGGCCGACGATGGTCGCGGCATTCCGGTCGGCATTCACCCGGAAATGGGCGTGCCGACGGTGGAAGTGGTGTTCTCCCAATTGCACGCCGGTGGCAAGTTCAACAAGAAAGACGGCGGCGCCTACAGCTTCTCCGGCGGCCTGCACGGCGTCGGCGTCAGCGTCACCAATGCTCTGTCGACGCGGCTGGAAGTCAGCGTCAAGCGCGACGGCGGCGAGCACAAACTGGCATTTGGTGATGGCTTCGTCATCGAGCCACTGACCAAGCTGCGCGACATTGCCAAAAAAACCACCGGCACCAGCGTGCGCGCCTGGCCGGATGGCAAATATTTCGACTCGCCGAACATCCCGATGGGCGAGCTGGAGCACATTCTGCGTTCCAAGGCAGTGTTGCTGCCGGGGATCGAAGTCAGCCTCAGCATCGAAAAACGCGATGGCAGCGAAGACGTCAAAAACTGGTGTTACCCCGATGGCCTCTCCGGCTATCTGTCGGAAATGCTTGCCGGGCAAGACCTGGCGGTGCCGCTGTTCAAGGGCGAAAAATACGTCGGCGCCGGCAACGAGAGCTTTTCGCCGGGAGAAGGCGCCAGCTGGGTAATCACCTGGACCGAAGAAGGCGGCATCTCGCGCGAATCCTACGTCAACCTGATCCCCACGCCATCTGGCGGCACCCACGAAACCGGGCTGCGCGACGGCGTATTCAACGCCATCAAGAGCTTCGTCGACATGCACAGCCTGCTGCCGAAAGGCGTCAAGCTGCTGCCGGAAGACGTATTCGCGCGTGCCTCATTCGTGTTGTCGGCCAAAGTGCTCGACCCGCAGTTCCAGGGGCAGACCAAAGAGCGTCTCTCCAGTCGCGACGCGCTGCGACTGGTATCGAGCATGTTGAAAGACCCGTTCGAGCTGTGGCTGAACGAACACGTTGAATATGGCCGCAAGCTGGCCGAACTGGCGATCCGCCAGGCGCAGAGCCGCATGAAAGCGGCGCAGAAGGTGGTGAAGAAAAAATCCTCCGGCGTGGCAGTATTGCCGGGCAAACTCACCGACTGCACCTCGGACGACGCCAGCCGCACCGAGCTGTTTCTGGTTGAGGGCGATTCGGCCGGCGGCTCGGCCAAGCAGGGCCGTGATAAAGACTTCCAGGCCATTCTGCCGCTGCGCGGCAAGGTGCTCAACTCGTGGGAAGTCGACCGCAACGAGCTGTTCGGCAATAACGAAATCCACGACATCGCCGTTGCCATCGGCGTCGATCCGCACGGCCTGGACGACAAAATCGACCTCAGCAGCCTGCGCTACGGCAAGATCCTGGTGATGTCGGATGCCGACGTCGACGGCTCGCACATCCAGGTGCTGCTGCTGACGCTGTTCTACCGCCACTTCCCGCAGCTGATCAAAAACGGCCACATCTACATCGCCCAACCGCCGCTCTACCGCGTCGACGTACCCGGCAGCGGCAAAAACAAGCCGCCGCGCAAATTCTACGCACTCGACAACGGCGAGCTGGAAGCCATCCTCGACAAGCTGCGCATCGAAAAAGTGCGCGAAGGCAGCTGGCAGATTTCCCGCTTCAAGGGCCTGGGCGAGATGAACGCCGAACAGCTGTTCGACACCACCATGAGCCCCGACACACGCCGCACGCTGAAAGTCAGCATCGACGCGATTGAAGAAGAAACGCGCAAAGTGATGAACATGCTGATGGGTAAGGGCGAGGCGTCCAGTCGTCGGGCGTGGCTGGAGAAAAATGGGAATGCGGCGGAGGGGGATATTTGAGCATGGTTTCGGCCGCTTTTTCAGGGCTACTTGCGCTTGCAGGACCACTCGTTCTAATTCTCATCCCCATTGTGGCCTTTGCCGCTCTCTGGAGCGGAGTTTACTTTGGAGCGCGAAAGGCCAAGCGATCTAAAGTCAAGTCGTCGCTTTTCGCTACGCTGGCTGCTCCCATCTTGTTTTTTGTTTTGGCAGATTTCGCAATTCAATGTGACATTTCCTTTTATGTCAGAAGAGAGCTGGAGAAATCGTTGTCTCCTGAAGATTTTTCCTCTCTAAAAGGTCATGGAATGATTTGCCCCGTTGTGTATTCCTATGTAAGGGATGGAAAACCGGAGGGGGCTCTAGGGGTTGGGGGTATCAGAGGCGCAAAGATTTATTATGAGAACGAGAAGAATCGGCCGTGACGGCCTTTGATCTATTTGGTGCGAATCTTTGGGCTCTCTAGCCCGTAGGATGGGTTGAGCGTGGCGATACCCATCGGTTTTGTGCGCTGGCGCGCGGTGATTTTGAGCGGGAGTTCGTCCCGCGGCCGAGATACTTTGCTTTTGCTTCGCCAAAAGAAAGTATCCAAAGAAAAGGCGACCCGGGATACGCGCCCTGCGGGTTCCCTGCGCTTCTCGGCTGAAGCGGCGGCTGCGGAACTCGCGGCCTTTGGCCGCTCAGACAGTCCTCGCCGACACCCCCGCTTCAACCTGCGATGCTCGGCGCTCCTCACGGGAGGTTGTCCGTGGTGGCGTAAACGATATTGGGTATGGCTGGCTATGATTTTTGTAGGTCGGGCTTCAGCCCGACGCGGTGCCGAACGCAAGCGACTGCGTCGGACTGAAGTCCGACCTACGAAACCCGTTATGCTGGGCAGCACTCTGGTATTGCAGCAAGGCTGTGAGGCAATACCAGAGCGGCTTGCAGGGCAGGTGGTTTTTGTGGTTTTTGTAGGGTGGGCAAATTTTGCCCACGCGGATTGGTGGGCAGCAAGCTGCCCACCCTACCCAAACCAGCCAAGCTTAGGTGCTAGATTAATCACGGAAATAGTCCCGTTGGTCACGCCGAGCATCGCAGTTCAATGCGGGGAAGTCCGCGAGGACTGTTTGAGTCCCAGACCGCAGGGCTGGGGCGAGTTCCGCAGCGGCCGTAGCTGGCGAAAAGCCAAGTTCTTGGCGCCTTGGCGCTTAGAACTGGCTTTCTCCCTTGCGGAGGAAGCACAGGCTGCCCCAGAGCTTAGCGGCTTTGCCGCTTAGCGAAGGGCGTGACCTCCGGGTCGCCTTCTTTGGGTTACTTTTCTTGGCGAGACAAGAAAAGTAACGTGCCTGCCGGGCACCCCCGGCACCTAAAAAAACGCGCGTTAGCGCACGAAACAGATTGTCCGGCTCATCGCCGCAACCCCGGATTCCACTGCGTTGCATCCGGCTACACATGATGCCTGTCCCCCCAATCGGGTATCTGCGCGCAACCGCCTTCAGCCACACACCCGCAAGCCTATCCGCGCTACCATTTCCCATTTTCGCCACTGCTAGATGTTGCGATGCCTTATTACGCCCTGAAAATCCTGCTCTCGGCCACGGTGCTGGTGGCCATTTCCGAAATCGCCAAGCGTAGTTCGGCGCTGGCGGCGTTGCTGGCTTCGTTGCCGCTGACGTCGCTGCTGGCGTTTGTGTGGATGCATGCCGAAGGCGCGTCGCCGGGGGCGATTGCGGAATTGTCGGGGCAGATTTTCTGGCTGGTGTTGCCGTCGCTGCTGCTGTTTTTGCTGTTGCCGTGGCTGCTGCGCCAAGGCTTTGGCTTCTGGTTGGCGCTGAGCCTGGCGTCGGCGGCTACGGTGCTGGCTTATGGTTTGATGTGGCTGGTGCTGCGCCGTTGCGGGGTGGCGCTCTGAGAAGGGGGTACGATCTTGCTGCGCAAAAGGTCTATGCTGGTGGCAGGGCTTGGCTGCGGGAGAATGCCGATGTTGTTGCGTTCGCTGGTTTCAATGAGGTGTGTGCTTGCCGTTGGCCTGTGGTTGGCCTGCTGTCTGCCGGGTGATGCCTGGGCGCGTGAGGTGCGGGTGGCGTTTGGCACCATGCGCGAGCCGTTTGTGTTTGCCGGCAAACATCGTGGCATTGAGGTCGAGATTGTGCGAACAGTGTTGCAGCGCCTCGGGTACGAGCTGGTGCCGGTGTATGTGCCCAATGCCCGCATCAAGTATGAATTTGAGCAGCGCCTGGTGGATGTCGCCACCACTGCCCAGCCCGAGCCGGGCGCTGAGGGGTATTTCAGCGAGCCGTATATCGCCTTTGAAAATGTGGCAATCACACTGGCTGCACGCAAAATCAGCCTGAACAAGCTGGCCGATCTGGCCGGGCTCAGGGTGGTGGGTTTCCAGAAAGCCAGCCAGTTTCTGGGTGAGGACTACAAGCAGGCGGTTTCGCGCTGCGCCGACTACCGGGAAACCGCCGACCAGATGGGGCAAAACCGTTTGCTGTATCGTGGCGGCGCTGATGTGATTGTGCGCGAACGGCATATTTTCGAGTATCAGAACAAGCTGCTGGCAGACAGCCCGTTTGCCGAGAAGCCCCAGCCGGTTGAGATTCACCGGCTGTTTCCGCCCACTGTGTACCGCTTGCGCTTTCACGATATGGCCCTGCGTGATGCCTTTGATCTGGAGCTGGCTGCCATTACCCAGCTGGGTATTCCGGCTGCCATTGCCCGTAAATACGGCTATTGACACCGGCCTGCAGGCCGCACCCATATTGTGTTGCAGACCGGGCTGCAAGCCGCCACCAGAGCGGCCTGCAGGGCAACGAAAAAGGGCGCCGCAGCGCCCTTTGTGGTCTGGCTGTGACAATCAGCTTTGCCAGCCGCCGCCAATCGCCTTGTACAGCTCCACGGTTGCCAGCAGGCGGTCGCGTTTTTCCTGGATCAGGTTGAGCCAGGCGTCGTTGTAGGTGCCCTGCGCAATCAGCACTTCAAGAAACTGCGAATAACCTGCGTTGTAGCGGATGTTCGCCAGTTTCAGTGTCGAGTCCGCAGCGTTGACGGCAGACTGTGCGGCCGCTTCCATGTCGGCGCTGTGGCGCACCTTGATCAGCGCGTTGTTGACATCGACAAAGGCGTTTTGCACCGAGCGCTGGTAGTTGGCCAGCAGTTGTTTCTGCTGCGCTACGGTCTGGTCGGTGCGCGCCGAGAGGCGGCCGAAGTCGAACACCGGCAGGTGCAGGCCAACGCCGCCGGCCCAGATGCGCGAGCCGGAGGTCATCAGGTCGTTGAGCTCGCGGCTTTCGCCACCGAAGCTGCCGGTGAGCGAAATCGCCGGAAACAGGTTGGCCTTGGCCACACCAATACGGGCATTGGCGGCAATCAGGTCGGATTCGGCCTGACGCACGTCGGGGCGGGCTTCCAGCAGTTGCGAGGGCAGGCCGGCCGGCGGTGTGGTCGGCAAGGGCAGGCTGCGGATGTCGCCGGAGGCAATCTGCAGCCCAAGCTGGCCGGTGAGCAGTGCCAGTTGTTGTTCGGTGAGGGCGCGTTGCTGCTGCAGCGTTAGCAGCTGGCGTTGCACATTGGCCACCGACAGCGTTGCCTGCTGCACGTCCAGCTGGCTGGCGATGCCGCCCTTGTTGCGGCGGCTGGTCAGATCCAGTGATTCGCGGCGGCTGTTGAGCGAGTCGCGCGCAATCACAATCAGCGCGTCCAGCGAGCGCAGCGTCAGGTAAGTCTGCGTCACGTTGCCGGCCAGGCTCAGTGCCAGTGCATCTTTGGCGTAGCGGCTGGATTGGGCCTGTGCGTCGGCGTATTCCTTGCCGCGCCGCGCCTTGCCCCAGATATCCAGCTCCCACGATGCGCTGAACGCGCCACGGAAGTTGTTGCGCACCGGCGTGCTGACCGGGTTGCTGCCGGTGGTGGTGACGCGGCTGCGGTTGCCGCTGGCGTCCAGGTCTATCTGCGGGAACAGCGTGGCGGTGGCTTCGCGCAATACCGCATCACTTTCTTCGATGCGCGCCAGCGCTTTCTGGATGTCGGTGTTGTGTGCCAGCGCGGCGTCGATCAGTTGATCCAGCTGTGCATCCTTGAACTGCTTCCACCATTGGGCATCCACTGCAGCCTTGCTGTCGGTGTTTTCGCCAAACTGCTGCGGCAGCGGGCTTGCGGGGCGCTGGTAGTCCGGGCCGACGGCGCAGGCGCCCAGGCCCATGGCCACTGTCAGCGCCAGTAGTGTGTGTTTGAACTCAACCATTATGGGTGCCTTTCTCGCTGATGTTGCCGGCCGGCATTTTCTGTTTGCCGCGTGAGAGCAGGCGGAAGAACAGCGGAATGAAGATCGTGGCGATAAAGGTGGCGGCGAGCATGCCGCCAAATACGCCGGTGCCCATCGAGCGCCGTGCTGCGGCACCGGCGCCGGTGGCCAGCACCAGTGGCACCACGCCCAGCACAAAGGCCAGCGAGGTCATCACGATCGGACGGAAACGCAGGCGTGCAGCTTCAATCGCGGCGTCGTACAGCTTCATGCCTTCGGCGTGTTTCTGCGCGGCAAATTCAACGATCAGAATCGCGTTTTTCGCTGCCAGGCCAATCAGCACCACCAGGCCAATCTGGAAGTAGATGTCGTTCGGCATGCCGCGAATCACCACGGCGACCAGTGCGCCGGCCAGTGCAAAAGGGATGGCCATGATCACCGCCAGCGGTAGCGACCATTTTTCGTATTGCGCTGCCAGGATCAGGAACACCATGATGATGGCGAAGCCAAACGCGGCAGCCGAGGTGGAGCCGGTGCGTTTTTCCTGGAAGGCCTGGCCGGTCCAGGCGATTTCGTAGCCGGATGGCAGGGTGGCCCTGGCCACGTCTTCCACCACCTGGATGGCGGTGCCGGAGCTGACGCCCGGTGCGCCGCTACCCATTACCTTGGCCGCAATAAAGCCGTTGAAACGCTCCAGCTGCTCCGGGCCGACAATCGATTTGACCTTGATCACGGCCGCCAGCGGGGTCATCTGCCCGGCGGCGGTGCGCACATAGATCTTGCCCAGATCCTGCGGCTGCATGCGGTGTGATGCTTCTGCCTGCAACTGCACGCGGAAGGTGCGGCCGGATTTGTTGAAATCGTTGACGTAAAGTGTGCCCATGGTGGATTGCAGCGCGTCGAACACTTCGTTGATCGGCACGCCCAGCGACAGCGCCTTTTCGCGGTCCACTTCCACATACAGCTGCGGCACGGTGGGGCGGAAGAAGCTATTGATGCCGGTCAGTTCCGGGCGCTTTTTCAGCTCGTCGAGGAAGTCTTTCATCACCGCAGCCAGTTTCATCGGGTCGCCGTCGGCGCGGTTTTGCAGATACACCTCAAAACCACCGGCGGTGCCCAGGCCGCGAATCGGTGGCGGGTTGAACACCAGCACCATGCCATCACGCAGGCCCATGCCTTTCATGAACATCTGCTTGGCCAGGTCTTCTGCCTGCACGCTGCGTTCGTCCCACGGTTTGAGTGGCAGGAACATGGTGCCGGCATTGGTCTTGTTGCCGCCGCCAATCAGGTCGAAGCCGGCAATTGCAAACAGGTGATCCAGTGCCGGATCGTTGGCCGGGCCGGCGCGGAACTGTTCCAGCGTGTCGGCGGTGCGGGTCACGGTGGCACCATCCGGCAACATGCCGGCGGCAATCAGGTAGCCCTGGTCTTCGGCCGGCACAAAACTGCCCGGCACGGTGCGGATCAGGTGCACGCCAATGCCGATCACCACCGCAAACAGCAGCAGCGATTTGACAGTGTTGCGCATGGCCAGGCCAACGGTGTTGGTATAACCACGGGTGAGCGACTCGAAGAAGCGGTTGAACGGTGCGAACAGCTTGCTTTCTTCGTGTTGCTGCTTGAGCAGGATGGCGCACATGGCCGGGGTCAGCGTCAGCGCGACAATGCCGGAAATCACCACCGAAATGGCAACGGTGACGGCAAACTGCTGATACAGCTTGCCGGCAATGCCGCCAAGGAAGGCTACCGGCACAAACACTGCACACAGCACCAGTACAATCGCCACCACCGCGCCGGAGACTTCACGCATCGCCTCGATGGCTGCTGCGCGCGGGTTCATGCCGCGTTCTGCCATCAGGCGTTCGACGTTTTCCAGCACCACAATCGCATCGTCGACGACGATACCGATTGCCAGCACCATGGCAAACAGTGTCAGCGTGTTGATCGAGAAACCAAACAGCCACAGCCCGGCAAAGGTGCCGATCAGCGAAACCGGAACGGCAATCATCGGGATCAGCGTGGCGCGCCAGCTCTGCAGGAACAGATACACCACCAGCACCACCAGCACGGCGGCTTCCAGCAGGGTTTTTACCACTTCCTCGATGGATGCCTTGACGAAGCGCGTGGTGTCGAACGGAATCAGGTAATCCACCCCGGCCGGCATTTTCTGCTTCAGTTCATCCATCTTGGCGCGCACCGAGTCGGCCACCTCCAGCGCGTTGGCGCCCGATTGCAGGAAAATGCCCATGCCGACGTTGGGTTTGCCATCCAGTGCGGTGGCGGAGTCGTAGTTACGTGCGCCGAGTTCGATGCGGGCGACGTCTTTCAGGCGCAGCGTGCCACCGGTGCCACTGGTGCGCAGGATGATGTTGCCGAACTCTTCCGGCTCCAGCATGCGGCCCCTGGCGGTGACGGTGTAAACCAGCTGCTGCTCCTTCGGCGCGGGCTCCTGGCCGATCTTGCCCGCTGCGTATTGCGCGTTCTGGGCGCGTATCGCGGCAGCAATATCGGTGGGGGTGACGCCCAGTTTGGCCATGCGATCCGGCTTGAGCCAGATGCGCATCGAGTAGTCGCGTGCACCAAAAACGGTCACGTCACCTACGCCCGGCAGGCGTTTCAGCTCATCCACCAGGTTGATGCTGGCGTAGTTGGAGAGAAACAGCGTGTCGTGGCTGCTATCCGGCGAGCCGACTGCCACCACCAGCAGAATGTCGTTGGATTTTTTCTGCACCGTTACACCGTTGCGGCGCACGTCTTCCGGCAGGCGTGGTTCGGCGATTTTCACCCGGTTGTTGACGTTGACCGTGGCGATGTCGATATCGGTGCCGACTTCAAAAGTGGCGGTAATCGACAACGTGCCGTCGGCAGACGAGGACGAGTTGAAGTAGATCAGCCCTTCGATGCCGTTGAGCTGCTCTTCAATCGGTGCCGCTACGGTTTTGGCCAGGGTTTCGGCGCTGGCACCGGGGTAGGCTGCGGTAATGGTGACGGTAGGCGGCGCGATTTCCGGATATTGCGAAATCGGCAATACGCGCGAGGCGACTATCCCTGCCAGTACGATGATGATCGAGATCACCGCGGCAAAAATCGGCCTTTTTACAAAAAAACTATGCATGCTTTATCTCCGCTCAGGCTTTGCCGGCTTGAGGTTTGCCAGCGTCAGGCCTGGCGCCGGCCGGCTGGATTTTCACCGGGGCGTCCGGGCGTACTTTCATCAGGTTGTCGGTAATGATCTTGTCGCCGGCTTTCAGGCCGCCGAGGATCACCCAATCCTTGCCCTGCCAGTCACCGGTTTGCACCGGGCGCGGCTGGGCCTTGCTGTCGGGCCCAACAACAAATACGAACTTGCCCTTGTCGCTGCTCAAGACTGCGGTTTGTGGCACCAGGAATACGCCCTCACGCTCGCCGGTGATCAGCTTGACGCGAACAAACTGGCCCGGCAGCAGGCTGTTGTCCGGGTTGGCCAGCTCGGCACGCAATTGCAGGGTGCCCAGTTTCGGGTCGATGCTGCTGGCGGCAAAGTTGAGCTTGCCAGCCAGCGGCGCTTCGCCATCGGCGGTGACAATCTGCACCCCTCTGACGCTGGCCTTGTTGACCTGACGCTTGGGTAACCGGTCCAGCTCGTTGTCGGCAATGCTGAAGCGCACCCAGATCGGGTCGGTTTGCACGATGGTGGTCAGCAGGCTGTCGGCGCCGGTGCTCACCAGCGTGCCTTCGGATTTCTGCGCACGGCCGGTAATGCCGCTGATTGGAGCTGTCACCTGTGCATACGACAGGTTCAGCTCGGCATCGCGTACCCGCGCCTGCGCCGCCAGCAGCGTGGCCTTGGCTATTGCCGACGATGACACCATGTCGTCGTATTCTTTCTGGCTGATGGCGTTCTGCGTCAGCATGCCTTTCAGACGGGCGGTTTCGCGTATCGTCTGATCAACCCGTGCCTGTGCTTCGGCCTGGGTGGCGCGTGCCTGCGCCAAAGCAATCTCCAGCGGTGCCCGATCGATCTGGAACAGCTTTTGCCCGGCTACAACGCTGGCGCCTTCTTCATAGCTGCGTTGCAGCAGAATGCCGCCCACCCGTGCGCGCACTTCCACCTCTTTTGCGCCTTCAGTCTGGCCGACCACTTCGATGCTGGTCGTCACCCTGGTCGGTTGTGCTTCGATCACACTTACCGGAGCGGCCATGCCCGCCATGGCGCCGGGGCCGCCTTCTTTCGGCTTGTCGCCGCCGCAGGCGGCCAGCAGCAGGGCGCTGGTTGTGGCCAGCAGCAGATGTTTGACGGAGAAGCTGGATGGGTAGTGAGCAGGCATGGACATATCCCGGTTTGCGTTGAGGTTTGTCGATACTATACAATCATGAATGTATGTAAACAACCCCTGTGAAAATATGGTCAGAAAAACCAAGGCTGAGGCAGAGCAGACCCGGCAGCAGATTATCGATGCCGCGCGTGCCGTGTTTGCCGAAAAAGGTGTCAGCCGCACCACTATCGATACCATCGCCAAGGCCGCAGGGGTAACGCGCGGTGCGGTGTATTGGCATTTTGAAAACAAGGAGGCCTTGTTCCATGCCATGCGCGAGCAGGTGATGCTGCCCTTGCTGGATCAGTTCGACGATACCTTGTTCGGCGATCCCGGTGCCGATCCGCTGCAGACTGTGGAGGTCTTTTATCTGAGCATGTTTGCGGCACTCGAGAACGACAGCGTAATGCGCGAGATTTACGAAATCATGATTCTCAAGTACGAGTTTGTTGATGAATTTGCGCCGGTACTGCAGGGCATGATTGGCCACTGCAGCGAGATCGTTACCAAACTGACACGTGTGTATGCGCGCGCCGCAGAGCTGGGGCAGTTGCGGCCGGGTGTTGAGCCGCAGGGGCTGGCACGGGATACCTATCTGTTTGTGGGTGGATTGCTGAAGACCTGGCTGGCCGATCAGGAGAGCATCGTCATCCGCCCTTACACCCGCCAGCTGATCGCACAACATCTGCAGCTGCGGCGCAAGTGAGTGCGGTTACCTGAGATGCATAAATCAAGCTAAGGAAGCGCTGATTTATTGGCTGCGCGGGCGAATTGCGGCGTCGCGCGGTGCTCGAAAGCTCGCCTATCTTCATGATATGTCTCGCTTTCTGCGCGCCGGGCTCCTTGCACTTCATCCCGCTCG
>JACCDG010871477.1_pt1 | contig 18019 bp, 17 predicted proteins | sample 7442471 | NCBI WGS metagenome assembly JACCDG01 (sample SAMN15323444, study PRJNA562643) | freshwater metagenome | isolation source: river surface water | place: USA:Blue River Watershed | collected 2017-08-17 | reverse complement strand
TGACTTAACGCCATAGATCAGTCTAAAGAATAGATCGATAGAGCGCGACGTACCTTTAGAGCGGTACAGGTCAAGTGAGTTCTTAACGAGAAGCTTCTTGTTAGTTTGTGTATCGAATTCGATATTCTTGAGATACTTCTCTTTAAACTTAACAACGAATAGATCTAATGTATTATCAATATCACGAATATTGCCTAAGTTACGGCTGTAAAAAATAGAACCTAGTCTTCTGGTTGTACCGCCTCTAAGAATAAATGACGATCCGCCCGAAGATGATGTAACAGGAATAAGCTCAGAGCACACATTAAAACACTTAAATGTCTCAAGTCCCTCTACAAGAACGAGAATGCTCTTACCAATTACAGAGTAAATGGTACCTTGAACAGTGTCTTGCTGAACAGTATCACCTACTTTGAAATTTTCGATATTTTCAAGGTCAAGCAGCTGAAAGTTTTGCTCGAGCCACTCGTAGTAAGCTTTCACGAAGGCAATAAAATTCGGCCCATCAGACTGATAGAATGACGGGAATAGATTCGATATTAATGGTGAGATTTTAGATTCAATATCTCTCATCTATTATGCCCTGATAGGAACAGCGGTAATAGCAATATCTTCTTCGATAATATTTAGAATAACATTATTAATTGTTGAGATATCTTTATTACGAGGTAATGCATAGAATTTAATTCCAGCGCCGAAATAACTGTCAATCTTAAAGTTAGAGAACTGAAGCAGACCAGTATCATAATCAATTGTACCAACAGTATCAATTAACGCTTCTGTAGCCGCTGTTAATACATTAAGCTGGCCGCTACCATTGTCTCTAATAAAGGCTTTGATACCTTTATATTGAATAAAAGAGGAGTATACGCTATATTGATTAGTACTCAATGTAGCTTGCTGCCCGACAGTAAGAGGAATGTTATACGGAATATCGAATGTAAGGAACTTACCAATTTCCGGCGTTACTATTTTAATAACAGTAATGTTTGTTTCGTTTGATATTACGGATATCTGAGAGTTGTCAATAGCCTGAATAAGCTTTGAATAGCGGAATGTTCTATTAAAGTTATTGAGATTATTTTCAGCGTATAGTAGAATAGAGGTACCAGCAATGGTCTTAATATCATCAGCTGTCAGAGCTGTAATATTAACGTTGTAATTAACTTTAGATGTAACACCGAGATAGGTATATTCAGGATCGACGAACACCGGATCAATCGAAACAGGTGAGCGTGGCTTGAGGAAGCGATAGTATTCAAGCTTCTTAATATCCGGAAGAGCGTCAACTTCTTTGAGGTCAACCGAAACGTATACTTTACCAAACTGTGGTGGATCTAGATCTTCACCACCGTAAGCCGTCACTGTATTGATTTCAGGGAAGTTAAGCTTCAGAAGCGTTTCATAGTCTTCTGTTGTGATTGCTCTCTCCTGAGATGTAAAGTGGCGCGGAGCATTGTATTTGATTGATTCAACTGTCTCATAGACGCTACCGCCAGCAGCAGTTGAATTTGTAGTTACGCTGATATTTGTTTCGCCCTGAATAGTTGAGTCAGGAAGAAACTGATTACAACCATTAGGAAGTTCACCGTTAGATACTCTATACTCGATCGAAATAATCGAATTGTTCTTAGGTCTACGGCCGTTAACACCATCACCGAAAATAATTTCGTATGAATCCGATTCTGCTCCTTGTACGAAGAATACAAGTGAATCTTTTGTTAAGTCGAAAAGCGATGTAGCGCGCTTATACACTAGAGTTGACGCGCCTGAATCTTCAACTACTGTTACTGTAAGCGAAGAAATATCAACGTTCTTATTTGATATAATCAGCTTTGAAGGTGTGCCATAGGTATAGGTGTATGTGTCGTTAACATAAAAGCCTTCATACAGTGTAATATTCTTACCGGTAAATGTAATAGAAGAACCGGAAAGAGTATAATCGCTAATAATGATATTCTCATCGATTGAGAATGTATAATTTTTATCTAGCAAGCGAGAGGTAAATGTTGTACCCTTAGGAATAACAATAGATCTCTTAGTTGGATCAGATGAAACGATACTGATATTAACGTTAGCCTGCGCAGAGCGGAACGATTGCGGAACATAGTTAAGCTCTTTAGCGTGCGATACAACAGAGTCACGCAGCTGTGCAGAATCAAGGAACATTTCGTTCCCAACCATGTTAAGATAGAATGCATTATGGTAGGTATTGTAGGCTAGAACATCAAGCAAGACGTTGATATTCGCACCATCGAAGTCGTAATCGTTGAATCTTTCTTGTGACTGAAGATACGATTTAAATGTAGACTTAATCGTATCAAAGTCAAGATTGGTTAATACAATACTGGAATTTGCCATTATCTTACTCTATCTAAGGTTACTGTTAGCTGCACAGGGTCTTGTCTATTTATGATCATATATGTAATAGTGACCGCGTATGCATTTTGTTCTTCATATGCTAACACCTCAACATTTAAAACTTTTGCTCTTGGTTCATATGTACTAATAGTATTTTGAACAAACTTACGAATCAGTTCACCTGTAGAAGCAACCATGGGCTCAAATAAAAGCTGTTGTAGATCTGATCCTATATCAGGCTGATATAGTCTTTCTCCACGATTGGTAAGCAGTAAATTGCGTATGGCTCTGTTAACAGCCGACTCGTTTGTATAGCGTACAATATCTTTGACAACAGGATGCGGTGTCAGATCGTTTAGAAAATCTGAGTATACCTGATACTTTGTGCTTGCTTTATCAAACTTATCTTTTGCAATGGCCATGTTTTATACCTTAGGCTATAACTACTTGTGTGTTAGCTGATTGAGCATCTAGTGAATATCTAAACGAGGTTGCAACTACTCTACACTTAATAGAGTTACCTATATCAGCAGTCTTACAATAATATGTATTGTTACCCGATAGAGATTGAACACGTACGTTTGCGCCGGGCTGAATAACTCGAATCCATTCGTACTGAACCGATGTAGTTGTAAACGGCCATATACCCTCAGAGCATTCAAGCGTCTGACCTACCTGCGCTGTGCCCGTAATAACAGGTGCGTTATTACCAGCGAGAGCAAATCGTACAGGGGCTGTGTTAGCAGTAAACACTTCTTCAATACTTACTTGATTTTCAGCACGCACTCTACAATATACAGGATAATCGACATCGTCAATTACCGGGGTGTATTGGTACGTATTTGCACCAAATATTTCTTGCCCTTGTCTCATCCATTGGAAGGAAAGAGGGAATGTGTTTGTTACGCCATTTGCAGTCCATACACCATTAGAGCATGCTAGCGTTGACCCAACAACAGCATCGCCCGTAATTACAGGTAGTGTTTGATTGACGGGATCAGGGAGCTGTGTAACGGCAGCAACCTGTGTAACGTATTCAGCATATGCAGGCGAATCAACAGACACCAAGAAATTATCTAGCGATGTAGTATCCAATACGGGCGGAATTCCTGTCAGCGCCTGAATATCAGCTTGCTTAGCTCCAATCTGCTGTACATTCTGACCCAGCGCTTCCATTGTTGTAGCTTTGAGTGTCTCTAGGCTATTCTTGAGCTCTTTAATTGAGTTGATTGCTGAGAAAATATCATCAATATTATTAGCTTTAATTCCAGCATCCTTAAGACCATTACAGATAGCATCTGCAATTGCGTCTGATACGGTCATCTTTAGTTCATTAATAGCCTCATCGATTTCATTGCGTGCGAATTGTGTTACCATCTTGATAGTGGAAAACGCACAGGCTTCAAGACGATCTTGTAGACCATCAACGACAGCAATTAAACGCGTAAGAGCATTAATAACTTCAACTGTTCTTTTAATAAAGTCAATAGTAGCTTCAAGGTCAGGCATAACACGCCCAACTGTTTGCTTAACAATATACTTTGGAATCTTAAAAGGGTTAAGAGGTACTTTGACAAGACCTAATGTCTCTTCAAGCTTTCTTTGTATCTCTTCTGTACCATCTTCGATCTGAGCTTCGACCCACCCTAAAGCTTTCTTAACTTCAGCTTGTAGTTTATTGCAATCTGTCGTTGCTTCAATATCTTTTACTAACTCATTAATTTTAAGAGCAAGGGTTGACTTTTTTCTTGGAAGTTCATCAGCCTTTTTATCACGCTCTAACTGACAGTTAGTTATACCTTTGGTAATAGACTGTCTGACAAGCTGACCAATTTCTTCTTTGGTGAACTGGTTCTTGACGCCACCAACAAGCCCGTTGACCTCCTGGTCAACTGTTTGATCTAGATCTGAAATGAATCTCTTTATACTCATTAGCTACCTGCCACACAAATACCATTGACGAACATAAGATTCTTTCCACCCGCGATAATAAGACCTGTAAACCCTGTACCGATATTGCAATCCCCTGATACTTGTAATGAGCCTTCAGTAATACCAACGCCACCAGGAGCTTCAAATACACAGTCGGTACCTGACGCTACAGAAAAACCTGCGACTGGTAAGTTGAATATTCTACCAGCAGCGGACATAATGATATCACCCTGCGAGGTCATTTCAATATTCTTATCTGAGTTTATCTTAATATTACCATCTGCTTTAATAAGCGCTTCGCCTCTTGCATGAATATCCGCGGTACCACCAGCAGCTACAATAACATTATTGCTTGTTGATATTGTGATAGAGCCAGAAGGAGCTATTTCGACATATGCATTATTAACACCATGTCTAATTCGAATACGCTCACCACCATCGGTATCATCTAGTTCAATAATATGGCCTTTACGCGATTGAATAACTCTGTTGTAAGGATACTCCGCTCTATATGACGGGTCTTGTACGACAGGGGATACCTTTTGTTCTTCGACCGTATCTCTTCCTCTAGCTAGAAATGAGATAGAGTTTCTATTTTCATCTTGTGGAGCAATAGGCATTGTACCAATAATATAAGGCTTTGATACAAGACCGGCATGCTGCCCATCGACAAAGAATCCTAATACGCGTGTACCTTCAACAAATTGCGGCGTATCCCCTACACCATTAAGCGATGGTGATGTTGTTGGAAGGATAGGAATGCACCATGGCAGATCTTCTTTTTGTGTGCCACCTACAGGCGGTAGCTCATAGTAGTTGTAGATCTGTACTTGTACCTTACCAGCTTTTTCTGGGTCGTTAATATTTTCTACGCGGCCCTGCCACCAAATTAGATCATTCATAATTAACTCCTCACCGGCTCAGCGCGCATTAGATTGCAGGAAATAATATGCTGAGGTCTGTCTGTATTTAATATCATATGGCGTAAATGTGTAATGAGATAATAACCACTATCTGCAGAAAGTTCAGATGTTCCTTCTGGGTCTGACCCTTCTCTGCTTGTACTTATAGAGCGTGGAAAATTACATTCTATGACGGTGCCGACTGTTAGGTTTGTATCGCCGTATACAAGAATCTGCGCTTCGTATTGAGATATTCTGAGAAGAAGCTGTCTACGTCTTACCATAACATCGTTCAGATGTGTAAACTCTGTACTAGTAATATTTTCTAAGTGTGTAACACTATCAAAAGAACGTAATGCCTGTACTGATGTTAATTCCGCTAAACTATTATCAACTGGTGCTGTGACGGCTGTAGAATTTTCACCAGTCTCAGGGTTAGTTGTAACCGCCGAGGAGGTTACACCAGCCCCTCTACCTTCCGCAAGATTTTCAGATGACACAACATTATAAGCTAAGATATTACGAAACTTAACGGCAGATTCATTTTGATTGCGAAGATGATCATAGAAGAATCTAGCATCGGATTGATCATCACGTAGATCCTTTTTACCGTCTCTTATTAGTCTTTCAATAGGCCTAAAGTAATAACCATCCTTCCGTTCAAAGAATGTATACAGAGAGTCGCCTTCAGGTGATCGATTACTGAGAAGGGCTAGTTGATGTATTACCTCAAATGGCTTTCTATTTGCAGGAAGGGCACTAGCCTGTAAAGCATTTTTCGCAATAATGCCTCTGCCGCTATCGATAGTAAGTCTCTGCTGACGTCTACCGTCTCTACCACGAAGCCCTCTAATTTCAGGTTGGGTATTAACAAATTCCCTTATAACCTTCTCAATCAGATTGCCGGGTGTATCGTTAAGTTTGAATCCCTGCATACTACCTTGACCGGATGCAGGGACATTTTGAGCAGCAATACCTTCCACACTTACAAGCTCAATGTTATAAACTTTCATTGTCAAGCCCGGTACGTCTCTTTTATCAAATATTCTATTCACGCGAAAGAAGAACTCATTTGATTGTGAAGCACCTGGTGTTTGAAACTCAAACTTAATAATTGATTGTGCGTTAATTTTATAATCGTCATTAAGATTGATAGCGTCAGCAACGGTCATATTGCAATATATGACCGGGGATACTATACTTTCGTAGACATGTATTTCAGTAACCTGCCCTTTAATATCAAAATATGTTTGATCTTTAAAGATTGCAAGTTGTAATATATTTACATCGCCATTAACAAGATCATTACCAACAATTTTGGCCGGGTTAGTAACCTCAACCGTCCTTGACCAATTTTGTTCAATACTATTAAGTAGATCAGAAACGCTCATCGATCACCCATTACCCTCAGTAGCTCTTGCTCTGCACGCGATGCTTGCATTGCATCCATGAGAACAATTTGCTTTTTCTTTTCATTTAAATCATACTCATAATCATAAAACGTTACTGGTGACCAATAATTGGAATTTGTATACGCAGCTGTAGTAGCTAGAAAATTATTAACATCAACGACCTGCGCTTGAACACCCGATTCTTTACCTACAATTGTGGTATTAATTCTAAATGATCTCTGTAGATGTTGTAAAGTTAACGTTGTATCATCAGCGTATGTGCAGAAGCCATATACAGCTGTATCATTAAGCTGTTGAATCTCTTCGCCTTGCTTGAACGAGCCGGTTGCATTGTTAAAGGTAATCGAGCCAACTCTGTTTGTATTAAGGATTTGATCATCCTTCTTTCTTGCATAAGCTTTCACATTAAGATTATAGTCAAGAACAGGCTCCCAGTACTTCTTAGAGCCTCCTGGAAGAGAGTTATAAGCTTCGACAGTTATATCTGCGGTGGCATCTTCCCAATTTAATTTGTAATGAGATATTTTGCGTTGTGCAGCTTCAACTGAACCATACTTAGAGATAATTAATTGCTCGAAATCATAGCTACTAAGCGTCATATCGTAGTAGGGATCTATAATTTCGTTTGCAAACCAAATAAGCCAAGAATAGCCAGGGTTTTTGTAATACTGGTATGAAAGAGTATCAGCTCGCACTTCTCCGCTATTAGTATATTCAAAGAAGAGCTGATTGTTATTCTTAGTAGCATCGCTTAACTTAGCACGCGCCATGATGTTGCGTGCCATTTTTCCATCATATGTTATAGTAGGAAGCTTATTAAAAAAGTTCATTTATCTTACTCCCCCGGTGCTGCAGCTGCAGCTTCTTGACGAGGTGGGAAGGTTTGTGTGCCATAAGTATATACTTCTTGCTCCTGTAAGTATGCATCAACCTGATCAGGTGTATCAAACGTACCTTTAACTTCTGGCTCATATACTGTAGGTAGACCTGTTCTTGCATCGGGCGGTCTGTCATCCTGATCAAATACTACCACGTATTTCCCTTCAGCATTACGACTAATTGTCCATAGCCCTGGACCACGTAAATCTAGATCTGTAAATGGTGCGCTTAACGCATCAAAAAATCCTAAATCGCCTGTTCTGATAGTTATTCTGGACTGCGGATCGTCAGCAGCGAGGTTACCATCGTCAGGCTTGAGACTATCTAAAGTTGTTACAACATTATCTTGAGTGTCTACAGCAGATTGGTCCGCATACTCATTGAGAATGGATTCTTTTGCAGCGTTGTAGAGTCCTCTACCTACTCCACCCGCAACGCCGAATATGATCCCTGCACCTTCACTAATAACGTTATCAGTTGTAACACGTGCAACATTTGCTTCACTTTCAGCAGCTGCCTCAGGGTCCCAATCGCCTGCTAGCAGGTATTCGACTTCCTTAAACGAAATAGTAAGCTGGTATGATATAGGTAGTCTTGTTCCTTCGAAGAATCCAGGAGTACCAAAAGCATTATAGTTAACGTTAACACCTGCCATAAAGCATTTTTTAACTCTTATAATACTATTATCGGACCACCCATTATTGTCTGCTCTGCCGCCTGAATCCCAAGGATAGAAGTTGACTTGGCATAGGTGTGGATAGTTTAGTACAGCACCATTGTTATCTTTATTATTAGCCGGGAGAGCTCTACCTTTAAGCTTTTTAATCAAGTTATCTATATTACGCGATTCACCTTCATTCTTAGGATAAAAAGCCCATGAAAGTGTAAAGTCTCTTAAAACGGGTCCTTGAAATTGTACCGATGGATTTGGGTTTGGGGCTGCACCCATTTGCTGTTGAATAGCAGACGTTACTTGTTCAGCGGGAACTAACGACTGTACCATTCCTATAAATGCGCCACCTGCAGCACCTGCAATAGTAGCTAACGCCCCTCTACCGCCTACTAAACGTCCAAGGCCAGCTGACGTAGCACTTAACCCCATCTGCCCTAAAGCGCCTATATTTCTTAGTGCCGCGGCATCAAGCATGCCTTGGTTTCTTCTATTCGGATCTAAAAAGTCACCTACAGTTTCAAGATTGACATTAGTGTAGCTTACAGTAGTGTCGTCTCTTAATTCCGTCGGAAGAGGTAACCGCACAACAAGAGTAGGAGAAAAAGTTGTAAATTTAAAGTTGCTATCTCTCTTATATGGGCCAATACTCAGCGTGGTATAGTATGTATTAGCTTCAGTGAGAGGGGTAGGTGCAGCCATTTATTATACCACCGAAATAATTTCTACAGAGCCATTTTTGATAGTGGCGCCGATACGAGACATAGGATCAGATGCTCTAAGAAAATCGTTAGTAGACATGCGACCAAAGCGACTCTTTGTGAGTTCAGCTCTTGTTGCACGTACCGGGTTAGAGCCTGCGATTGCGTAGAATGCATCGCCAACTGTCGACATGGCATTATCTGTTGTTATGTTAGAGGTCGCTTTAATATTCTCAACTGATGAACCAGCTGTCGCCAGTAGATTATCAGCAGTTGTTTGAGCTACTAAAGCTGCACCAGCATTATGACCACGCGAAGCGCCACTGACTAGCGGGTCAGTTATTCTTTTGGTAAACGGTTTACGTGCTGCTTTAACGTAGTCGTTAACATTAAAAGCCATTGAGATATCCTTGATAAATATAACGCATCGATCTATTTATACGAGTTTAAATGAATAATGGCTTATAAGGGTGTATTCAGAGCGCGGAACCCCCATAAATACAAAGGGGATCCGACAAATATTATTTATAGGTCGAGATGGGAATTAATCGTTATGCAGAAGTTTGATTCACATCCCGATGTTATTGAGTGGTCGAGTGAAGAGATTGTGCTGAGATATCGCTCTCCAGTTGACGGTAAAGTACATAGATACTTTCCAGACTTCTGGGTTAAGAAGAAAGATAGATCAGGCAAGATTGTTTGTGATTTGATTGAAGTAAAACCTTTTAAGCAAACACAACCACCTACTGTCATGGAAGGTAAACCTACTAGACGTTACCTCAATGAGGTCATGACCTGGGGTATTAATTCAGCAAAGTGGCAAGTAGCAAGAGAGTATTGTAAGGATAAAGGTTGGAATTTTGTGATTATAACTGAGAAAGAATTAGGGCTTACATTTTAATGGCTGGTGTATTCGACGAGATTCTAACGTCTGGTGTCCGTTCAGGTCAAGTGCCTTCGCGTACACAAAAAGCTCGTGACTGGTATCGTGAGCGCGCTCAAGAGTATGGCCGTGAAGGTCCTAGAATTAACGAGAAGCGATTTGTTAACAGTGACGCCGGACGTCTAACTGTACAGCCAAGACCTGGTCATATGTACATGTATCTTTATGATCCTAAGACTAAAGACACACTTCCATACTATGACCGCTTTCCTCTTATCTTTCCATGGAAGGTTGAATCAGATAGATTCTGGGGCATTAACCTTCACTATTTGCCGTTGCCCTATCGTGCAAAGCTAATGGATAGTCTATACGATGTTAGAACTAATTCTAGATACGACGAGACTACCAAGCTAAGAATCAGTTATCAAGTATTAAACTCTGCATCAAAGTTCAGATATTTCAAACCTTGCATCAAGCAATATCTATTTAACCAGATGCAATCCAAGTTCGTTTATGTGTATCCTTCTGAGTGGGATATTGCGTTGTTCTTGCCATTGGAGCGTTTTGCTAAGGCAACTAAGACTCAGGTTTGGTCAGAAACAAGAAAACTCATATCGGAAAACAGATAATGGATATCAGACGTTTTACAGCAAGCATCAACGAAAAGAGCGTTCTCAAAACCAATCGTTTTGAAGCTCAGTTAAACTTTGCTGACGGAAGTTATATGCGTAATTCAGAAGCGTTAGATGGAAGTCTACTACGCTTGCGCTGTGATAGTGCTACACTACCAGGGGTATCATTTGCAACTGCTGATGGGCCTCCAAGACTTGGTTACGGTCCTGTTGAAAAGCACCCGTACAATCCTATGTTTGATGACTTAGCATTAACGTTTATGGTTGATGCCGGCTCTAAAGTACATAAAATGTTTTATGACTGGGTGGGATGTATCGTTAACTTTGAAGGTTATGGTGCTAGCACGCTAGATAGAGCTTCTACAAAAAATCCAACCAGAGCACAAGCATATGAAGTTGGATATCGCGACAAATATGCATGCACGCTCACATTAAGAGTATTTACCGTATCAGGTACACCGGTGATGACATACACAGCTTACAATGCTTTTCCAATGGCTATGCCACAGATAAGCATGAACTGGAGTGAAGGTGAAATACTCAGACTAAATATACCGTTTGCATACACTGACTTTACAGTTAACTATGCAGACTTCAATGCCAACGGGCCGGTAGAAACAGGCACTGTTGATAGAGAGGTACAACAAGGCATTGCACTTCTAGATACCAATGCACTACCTCGAATTCCTGGCGCCAGCCGCTCTGATGTACAAAATGCTTAAGGAGATTAAATAATGTTACCTAAAATTGACAAGCCTCTTGTGGAGATCCTTGTTCCTTCTGTAAAGAAGAACTATAAGTTTAGACCTTTTACGGTTAAAGAAGAGAAGATTCTACTCATGGCGCAAACAGAGCGCGATGAAAAGAATATCATTCTAGCTATTAAGCAGGTTATTAACAACTGCTGTCAGGAATCAAATTTTGACGTTGATAAGCTAGCTACATTCGATCTTGAATATCTATTCCTAAAACTTCGTGCAAGATCCATTAACAACGTTATTGAGGTTTCATACCGTGATAACGAAGACGATAAGGTCTATGATTTTGAAATTAATCTAGATGAAGTTGAAATGCTTCAGAACGCAGATGCACCTAATACCATTGCGGTGAACGACACAGTAGGTATCAAGATGAAGTTTCCTTCGGTTAACATCATCGACGATGCACCGACCGATGCGTCAGCTGGGGATATCGTTGAGTATCTAATCCGTAACTGCGTTGATTCTATTTACGACGAAGAGAATGTATACCCAGCTAGTGATTACACACCGCAAGAGCTTTCAGAATGGATTGATAATCTAGACATTGAAACATTCAATAAGATTCGTGCGTTCTTTGATAATCTTCCTCAGATGTATTATAAGATTGAGTATGAAAACTCGCTTGGCAATAAACGAGTAATTGAGCTCACAACGCTAAATGATTTTTTTACCTGGGGCTGAGCCATAATACGTTAGCCAACTACTATACAACAGTATTTGCGTTGGCTCAGCATCATAAGTATTCGATAAGTGAGATTGAAGATCTAATACCTTATGAGCGTGATATTTACGTTGAAATGCTGATAACATATATGAACGATAAAAAAGAAGCAGAAAAAGGTACAATGTAATTGGCAAGGGCACCCAGGTTACCTAGAGTAAAGCCATCAGCGGCTCGCATAGGTCAACTACGTAAAAGAGTTGAAAGAAACCGCCGTAGTTATCGCAAACTGGGTGGTGGCGCTGCATCAACTGCGGCGTCGATGCTTATTGACTTTTTATCAGGGTTCTTTGATCTTGAGTTTGAAGGTGAAAATAGAGCAAAGCTAGGTATCTTTGGTAAAGCATTAGGTGCAGGGGTAGCAGGAGGCGGTGCTGTAGATAATACACCATTGCCCGCTATGGAGAAACCTAAGCGTGTTAGTAAAGTAAATAATCCGTCATTTGCTACTATTACATCACAGCTCGAAGACCTTATTAAAACAGCCAATAAAATTGGTGTATATACTAAAGAGCAACAAGAGGCTATTCTTAATCAGATTAGCCAAGCTAAGAGAGTTGCAAAAGAACAGCAGCTAGAAAACAAACCACCAGCTGTTCCAGAACTTCCAGACGCAACAAGTAGCAATGATCTTGGCCCTCTTGATACTTCAGTCAATGCTCTTATTGTAAAAATCGATCAGCTATCAGAAACAGTTGACGGGTTGATAAACGGCGGTATGGGCACTTCTGGTGCGCCTGGCATGCCGTTGGATATATCACGCGGTCGTCGAGGTCGCAGACCAGCACCAGCACGCGTAGTAAGATCTAATACGTCTCCTACAGGTTACCGTTATGCAGCAGGTACAGGCCGCGGCGGACAATATGCAAAAGCGCCTTCATGGTTAGGGCGTGCAACAGCTGCTGTATCGAGTGGTACCCGCACAGCAGCCTCCCGCGTTGCAGCTCCTATTGCAACAGGCGCCGCGTCTAGCAGAGTTGCTGGGCTTATGTCGTCGGGGTTAAGAAATGCAAGGAGAGTTGGCGGGCCAATTAAAGCTGCGGTAAGAAGAGCGGCTGGTCCTATAATTGGCAAAGCACTTGGAAGAACTGTTTTAAAATCTATTCCACTTGTAGGTGCAGGTATTGGTGCGGCGTTTGCAGTTAGTAGACTATTACAGGGTGACGTTTTAGGAGCAGGTATTGAACTTGCATCCGGTGTTGCTGGACCACTTACTGCAGTACCAGCATTAGCTGCATCTGTTGCTCGCGATACCTATGCTAACGTTTATGGCGTTCAACCGGAGCAAGATCCAAACTTCAGTGAAAGATATAAAGAGCTCAAGGGCGAAATTGATCAGATGATCAAAGAACAGCTTACAGGAGCTGTTAAGCCTAAAGCAACGCCAACAGATCGTGAAATAGGTGAAAGAGAAACTCCAGCAAGATCCCCACAAGCAGCGCCGATGGCAGCACCTCCACCTGTTCCGCCAGTTACATCACCTGTAGGAGCATCTGGGAACCCGCCTGCGCCTGACGCTGCAGCTGCAAATAGTCCAGCGCCGGCCGCCGCTGCAGCAGCGGACGCTAGTAGATCTTCTACAACTTCATCTGCGGGCGCTCCTCAGCCAATTGAATCTAATACAAATACGGGTTTAACATTAGCAAATCCGGTAATGGAAACTAATGCTAACGCGTTATCTGGTGCTACCCTCTCAGCACAGCAAATACCTGTAGATAGTGCATATCAAAATTACGGCTATAGCCCTACAACAGGTACGTTTACACCACAAACGGGGACTACTACAAGAGGAGCCGCTCAGGGAGTTGGAAATATTCCAAGCCCTATTTACAGTGCACCGGGGCTTGAAGCCTTTAAAAGCACATTATTCTTTGGTGTATAAGGTGTAGTATGGCTCTTCAAGATAAATTTGATTCAGCGTTTGCAGATAAACTTTTAAAAAAAGCATTAATATCTCCTAACAAGACGCAGGTAGAGAGCGTCGCAAATGATAATAACTATGAGCTAACCAAGAGTAATCTCATAACAATTTCTAATTCATTTACATCTCTACAAAACACATTCAATAAAATTTATTCACATACTCTTAATGTTCGTAATCTCCATCAGTATGAAGAAAAGAGATTAGCTAATATTAAGAGAGAGAATAGTATTGAAAGCAAGATAGCGCCTCCCAGCTCTACACCGCTTTCTGCTGCTGGAGACGGTAGTACATTAGCATCCACAGCTGCCACATTAGATAAGTTAGCTTCAAGCGTTGATCAACTCAACGAAAAAATGAAGAATATCAACCTTGGTGGTGGCGGTATGTCAAGCGCAGGGCAGCTCGCAGATGCTATACCCACAAGTTCTAGAACAAGGCTTGGTAGATTTGCAGGGCGCGCCCTAGGCGCAGTTGGTATTGGCCTTGATGTATATGGAAGATATCAAGAAGGTCAATCAGCTGGACAAATCGCTGCAGGCGTTGGTGGAGGATTAGCTGGCGCTGCTGCACTCGGGCAAGCCGGTGCAGCTTTAGGTGCTCTAGGGGGCCCTGCAGCTCCTGTTACGGTACCGCTAGGTGCCTTCATTGGTAGCGCTATAGGTTATTTCGGCGGTAGTTATGCTGGGGATGCTGCGTACGATACTTTTAACCAGCGTGCCATGGGCGGTGGCGTTAAAGCTAATGGCGCTTATCTTATTGGTGAGCGTGGACCAGAAGTCCTCATGCTTGGTGGTCTATCTGGAAGAGTTATCGCTAACGGGCAAAGAGGCAAAACATCTCAATCTGAAAAATATCTTACAGCAGCTGCTGATAGGTCATCGCGTGCTGCAGCTAAAGTTATCAAAGGACAACCTCCAGGTCCTACATCCTATTCATCTAAACTCTCAAACTACCTCAGTAGCTTGTTTAGTAACATGCCAAACTGGCTTAATAGAATTAAAGATTGGCTTGGGCTTGGTAATAATGGCGCCCCTCCAGGTACGCTTGGTGCTGGGCAATATGCAGCTATAGGTGACTTGAGTGGTGTAACCGGTGAATGGAAAAATGATGCAGAATTTCTTACTGCTGTAGACGAAGTAGCTCGTAAGTATAATATTGACGCAAACGACCTTCTCGGGTTGATTTATAATGAAAGCGCCGGTACGTTTGATCCTGCGATTAAAAATAGCATTGGCGCGACCGGTCTGTTCCAATTCATGCCTCAATATTTTGATACTGCAGCAATTGCTCGTATGTCGAGAGCAGAACAGGTCCGTCTCGCCGATGAAAGAATATTTGCAGCGAATGGACTTCCTCGCGGCGCCAACGCTGGTCAGCTGTATGCAGCTGTTTTTCTTCCTACCATTGCTCGCAACGCTGGATGGCAAGGTGTATTAACACGTGAAGGTGAAAGATATTATGAAGCTAATGCTAGGGATAAGCAAGGCCGCAGAGCTGGTTTAGATTCTAATAAAGACGGTGTAATCGACTTTGGTGACCTGGCAAGTATTATTAGCGGACATCGTACGAGAATGGGTCTTGGCCCTTCACCAAGTTTAGTTGGTGTAATGTCAACCCAGGGCTTTGTTACACCGGTTTCTGGATTAGCGGGATCAGGGTTCCGTACACCAGACAGACCTGACCACGAAGGTCTTGATTTCCCTATACCAGCTGGATCAGCTGTACGTGCCGCCAAAGCTGGTACGATTATTAGTGCAAGAACAAGAGGCGGGTATGGTTATACGATAGATATTGATCACGGTGGTGGTGTTGTAACACGCTATGCTCACTTAAGAGAATATGTTCGAAGAACAGGCGCTGTACAAGCTGGTGATATAATTGCTTATTCAGGTGGTGTACCTGGTGAGCCAGGCGCTGGGCGTACAACCGGCGCACACCTTCACTTTGAAGTAATTGTCAATGGAACCCAAGTTGACCCTGCGCAGTTTCTTACAGGTGCAGCAGCGCCTGTCCCTGTAGTTTCACCTGTAGTAGCCCCTGGTCCTGTTGCACAACAACTGCCTCTCCCTACTGGATTTCGTAGAGTTGGTGATATAATTGTTACAAGAGGCGGTTCTATGTTCCCTGCAACTGCTAGAAGGACTCAGGATGTACCTGGGTTTATGGTTATGTCTGTAGCCGCACAGCAAGAGATAAGAGCGTATTTCGGTGCGCTGGAACAATTATCAAGAAGAAGATAAAAAAAGAGGGGACCGAAGCCCCCTCTAGTATACTAAATCGGTGAAAACACTAAGTGAGACTTAGTCTTCTTCAGCAAGCTGTTTGAAGAATGCGAAATCATCATCGTCATCATCGACTGAGCTCGCAGCCGGAGCTGGGCGAGCTTCAGCAGCACGAGCCTGTGGTGCAGGTTCGAACGATGGAATATCATCTTCATCGACAAACTGTTGACGAGTGTTCGAAGGAGCGTTACCAGAGGTAAGACCAAGAGCACGATCCAGGCGACGCTTCAGTTCGTCATACGAACGGAAGTTCTTAGGATCAGTCAGTTCCTTCAGCGAGTATTCCGACTTCCAGATTGCTTCCAGCTTGTCATCATCGTCAAGCAGAGGAGCAGGCGAATCGAACTCAGACTTGTCATAGTTCGGGTAACCCTCGAACTTACGAATCTTGAGCTTGAAGTTAGCACCAGTCCACAGGTTGAACGGATCGACAGGCTTCTCATCTTCGAACTGCGGGTTCATAAGATCAGTGATCTTATCAAAGATCTTCTTACCGTAGCGGAAGAGGAATACCTTGCCTTCGTTCTCCGGGTTAGCCGGATCCTTGACAACGTAGATGTTAGAATAGAAGTTAAGCTGACGCTTCTGCTTACGGACAGTTTCCTTGTCCGACTCAACGCCCGAGTTCCAGAGACGAGTATTCAGCTCGGCAATAGGATCCTGCTGTCCAATAGTGGTCAGAGAGTTCTCGATATACCAGCCACCTGGGCCCTTAAAGCCATGGGTGAACAGACGAATGAACGGAACATCTTCACCAGCAGGGGCTGGGAGGAAGCGGATGATGGCGTAACCATTACCAGCCTTATCGGTCTGGCAGGTCCAAAGGCGATCATCGCGTGAATTCGACTGATTGGAGTTGAGTTTGGATAGCTCTTGATTGAGCTTCTCGAAAGAGTTCGAGGAAGAGCGCTTCAGCTCAGAGAAAGATTGTGTCATATAATTGCCTTTCGTATATTATCGTATGCGACGTATTGTAGTATATGGTCAATGTGACCATATCTATTTAGCTGATCAAAGGGCGAAGAATCGACTTTATTTTCGCCTTATCATAATGTAGAAATGGCCTGTACTTTAAACACCGCTCTCTAATAGAGGGCCACAGCACGGTGTCATCTATCCTCGTATCCCAGAGCTGAAAGAAATTCAGATGGTTGTTAAGGATAGTAAAGGTCTCGATGGATATGTTACCGCGACGGAACATAACCAAGGCTTCGGGGTGCTGACCGTCTTTGACTTTGAATTTGGATACAAATCCTTCTTCAAGTTTTCCCAGGTCAGATTGGAAGTTGTAGGTAACGGACTGCTGTCGAGCAAGGTATTGAGTATATGTTCGTTCAGCTTCTTCTGTAAAGAGGTCACCAGCCCATCCGGTAAAGTTACCGGTGGTGTATTGAGCGACGAGATATCCCAATGCATCTTTATGCTTCGCCAGCTTAGCGAAATGGTACTTGTCTCTACGTCTGTTGAAGGAGTCGAGATTGGCATTCACTTTACCATTATATTTGAAGAAATCGTAATTTGGTTGAGTGAAGTGCATCTTCACAGCGAGAAAAAGTTTATAAGCTTCAAATGGTGTCATACCGGTAGTTTAGCTGTTTTAGGCAAGAAATGCAACAGCTCACCTTCCTGTTGAATCTGAGATTTGATCCTGAAGTTCCCCTTGATCATAGCCGCAGCTGTTTCAATCTCTACATCATTACGTTCGCAGTAGAATACTATAGCGTCCATATATGTTAGATTATGGGTTTTCACTAGCTTGTCAATCTCCTTATAGAAATTGTCTGACGACATCATCTTGGAGAACTTCAGGTCACTCATGCATCATCCCTTATAGAAAATGTGATCACCGATCTTGATAACGCGGCGGAGATTCCAACCCGGGTTTACATAATCGGCATGATAAAACTTTGCACCTCTAGTAACATCGCCTACCTCACCGAGATAGACCTGTTCGGCGGT
>JACCDG010801006.1_pt1 | contig 18022 bp, 24 predicted proteins | sample 7442471 | NCBI WGS metagenome assembly JACCDG01 (sample SAMN15323444, study PRJNA562643) | freshwater metagenome | isolation source: river surface water | place: USA:Blue River Watershed | collected 2017-08-17 | reverse complement strand
AATGAACTAGGTTGTACGCTCACTTTGTAATCTGGAGAATTTTCAATAGTTACGCTAATGTTTGGTACATCGACCAATACATTATTCACATCTGTATTTTCTCTAATTACAACCGCTATATCAGGAATTCCAAGGTTTATTGAACCACTCATTAATTATCTCGTTACCCCAGGACGAACAACAAACGGTCCTTCAAGTATTCGTCGTGTTATTACACCAACCGAACCACTTGACATATTAATATCGTAAACATATTTTCTTTGCGTTAATAATGCAGTTTGCGATGGTGTTAATTCGACCAATATACTTCCAGAATTGAATGGTGGAAGTTTTGTTATACCAAATGTCGCTGCTACTTCGTCTGTTGTGTAATTTTCTCGTACTTGTCCTGTGAATGTGTAGTCAGTTAAGTTTAATGGTATACTACCACTATCACTAATAATAGTTGCTGCAAATCTAAAGGTTTCACCTTGACCTACACCAAATTGTGTGAGTTCTGCCATAATTTACACCCGAAAAAGAAATGTCCCACTGCCCAATTATACTCTATATAAGTATCAGACAGTGGGACACACCTTCCATTTTTACCTACGGATTAGTAGTTCAATACACAATAATCTGGTTGAATTTCTAATTCGATTGCTACGTTATCACTTGTGTCTGACCATTCTAAGTCACCGAATGTTGCACGTGTGATTTGTGCACCCTTGATAATCCATTCTTCGACCTTATCACCTACTGGACCGAGAACTTGAAGGGTTAAATCCTTCTTGTAGAATTCTGCGTATCCGTCACGACCTGTAACTGATTCGTGATGTAAACGTACCCATTCCATTACTGCTTGTGCACCCGATGGTACAACAGGATCGTAAAGGGTCAAGGTCATTGGTTGCCACACAGAAACACCCTTGATGAAACGAACGGTGTTGATGTGTGGAACCTTGATAGTATCTTGACGAATTTCTGGTCTGCTTACCTTCTTTACGATGTAAGCTGGGATTCCTTCGATTAACATTAGAAAACGATTCTTGACCTTTGGTTCAAACGCGGTAAAGAAAATTTCATTTTCTTGTATTATGTTGTTTGCCATTTGTATCTCCTAACAGATTTACTATAAATAGTCGGTAAGTTAAAAATATAACCTATTAACCAGCGAATGTTGCACCAGTTGGAAGGATGTTGAAATCCAACTTGATGAATTCGGCGGTCTTTGTTGGTTGGAGATACAATGAGCCAACCAAGAGATTACGGTCAATTACGTCTGGTGTGTTATTACTTTCGTCCATAATGACACGGAATGCGTAAAGACCTGAACGTTCTTGAACATTTGCCAAGAATGGATTTACAATGTTGAGGAAACGGCGACGAGTTGTTTCAACATTTTGTTCAAATACTAAGAAACGTGCTGAACTTGCGATAAACTTCTTGACGGTGATTAACAAACGACGAACGTTTACACGGTCAAGTGCTGATGAACGGCGTTGGAGTGTCTTTTGTCCCCATACACAAATACCTTGTCCTGGGAATTGTGCGATTGGGTTGACCTTACCTTCATATAGTGAATCACGTTGTGATTGTGCCAAACGTACCTTTACACCTGCTGCTCCTGGAATTCCACCACGATTTAAACCTGCTGGTGCAAACCATTCTGCTGAAGTGTTATCACTGTATGCGTATACTTCTGGAAGAACTGCTGATGGTGGGACAAATGCAAACTTGTTTGAATCTGTATCCAACACCTTTACCCAAGGATAGTATGTTGCTGCGTAGTTACTATCAATTAATGCTGCTATATTGACTGCTTCCGTTACCGTTGCACTTGCACCTACAGTATCCATAATGTAGAAACAATCACCACGACTTTCACAAACACTCAATGCGTAGTTTGCAACATATGAATGGTCGTTATAAATAACACCAGGTAATACTAACAAGTTAATATCAAATGCGTCTGGGTTTGAAATTGCATCCAATGCTTGTTTGTATGCACGTGAACCTGCACTTGTTGATGTACTCAAATCAAATCCTTGTGTATTGGTTGATGTGATTCCATCGTACATATTAATTAATCTTGCTGGGTTTAGTCCATCAAATCCACCTTGGAATGGTACACTAAACTTAAGTAATGATGCTAAAGTTGGTGCATTTCCAGCGAGATATTGTGCAACTGTCTTGTTTGTTCCTGTTGCATCGTATAATTCATTTGATGCTAGGTTTTCAAGATTAAATGCATCACCACGAGTTACTGAACCACTTGGGAGTGGTGATAAGTATGACATATTTGTGGTTGGAACATCTGTGTATTCAAATCCATAGTATGCGTTACTATTATATGTTGCTGTTGTACTATATCCACGTGCACTTCCAGATATCCAATTTGATGAAATATATGTTGGAGCTGGAATTGCTGAACCAGAATATCCTAGTGGTGACTTTAATGCAGCAAATCCAAATGGTAATGCATCTGTAGAAACGTTGTCTGAACCGTCTGCCATTTCTACACGAATATATGCTGAATTATTTCTGAAGTCTCCTTCAAAATAACGTTCGTTTGTATTTGGGTCTAGTACTGGTGCACTATTACCGATACGACGAGCAATGAAGTTTGCATCACTTGGGTCAAGTGTTAAATTATCATATTGTTCTAGTACACTTGGTGTTGCGTCTGTATCGTTGAAATCACGTACTTGAAGTGAGAAGGTACCGTATGCACCAGATACAAGTGCTTTCTTTGGTCCTAAGATACTGACCTTTACTTGTTTATTTGCTGCTGTACCATCACTTAATGTATGAACCTTAAACAAGTTTTGGTTTACATTACCAAGTTGTTGTGATTGAATCCAAGGAGTAGAAGCAAAGGTGTAGGTACCGTTTGTACTACCACTAAAGTTCATTAAATCAGAACTTACTTCTGCTTCAATACGTACAGATGCACCACCACTTACAATTGCTTCTGGGAAGATTCCGTATATGTATCCACCCTTTGCACCGGTTGGACCAAATCCAAAGAAGTTTCCAACATAACCACCTGCTGCTGTAGTTGATGTTAGCGATGTTCCGGAAGTTGCTCCAACAACCGATGCGGTGTAGAACACGCTAAAGTTTGTTGCTGTTCCACTACCACTGATTCCTGTAATGTCACTACCAGAAACAGTAGGATGAATGATTGCGTACACAAATGAACCACTAGTACCAGTTGCTTTAAGAATTGCTGGTGTGTGGCTTGTGTTACTATATCCATCTAAACCAAGAACACGAACAACGGTTGCTCGTCCTGATTCACGGAGATAGTTTTTTACAGTCAATCCTAAGAATGACTTGTTATCTACACCAAATTTGTTTTCAAAGTCTTGTTGACTTGTAACAACGGTTGGTATAAATGCTGGTCCTTTTGGTGTTGGACCGATAAATGCACCAGCAATTTCACCAACGCCTTGTTCTAGGAAACTAAGGTCACGTTCTTGTGTGAAAACGCCAGGACTAACAATGCGTTCTGCTGCCATACGGAATCTCCAATATTACTTATTTTTCAGGGGTGAATACACCAGTTTCAACATCCAAAGAACCCATTCCATACTTCGTTAATAATTCGTCAACTAACTCTTTTTCTTTACTTAGTAACGTTTTGTACTTTACTATTTCGTCTGCTAACTTTGACTTTACCGATGTTAAATCTTCTTCCATCAAATCGTGAGTCAACTTCAATTGACCAACAGTTGATATCACACCGATAATTTCCTCACGCAAACTTTTAACAGATGACAATTCCTCATCTGTTATCTTTTTTACTTCACTCATATAACCTCCTTAAATATATTCGTACTCGTATTATAAATATACGTTATTTTACTCAAACAATGGTTTTAACCTTCTTCTATTTCAGTAAAAGTAACAATTTTTTTAACCGAGTATCTCTGCTGTGCTGTCTGTATAGTCTGTCCCGTTTTACCTACCATTTTCTCTGGGAGTAGGTATGCCGATACATTCAAATTAAATGATGTTCTAACCAATCTGTCTTGAACGTTTGGTAAAACGGTATCTGTTTTATATTCGTTTACACTTGTTCTAAACTTATACTGACCACGGTTACCCCAGTATTCGTCATCTTCAAATGATACTTGTTCTACAAGTTTATTCATTTGCTCCACATACTCAGTCCAAATCATACATTCATATGTGAGGTCAAAATAGTCAGGAGTTACTGTTGTGACATACTTTTTTACTGGTTTGATGCCGTTTACTGCAGCGAATCTATCGTATGGATTATACCTATTCCAACCAGTTTCAAATTGACGTTCTAAATATTTGTTGACTGGTGAATTTTGCCTCATATTCTTTTTTAGTGTAGTTCTACGAAGCATGATTATTGGTAACTGTATTTTATTAAATTTATCACGTAAAACACCATCTTTCTGAATACTTTTCCATCGTTCAGGATTACCATAGATAATAGGTACTTTGACCGACTTTCCATCTTGTGTTACAATCGGTTCTATTCGTTCTGATAAATACTTTATAAGCGTTTCATCGATTGTAAGTAAAGTAACAGTAATCGGTGTGGTATTTTGGTCACTTTTTGTGTCATTTCCACGATTTTGATGTTCTGTTGGAACTTGTAAATCGGTAGCTTGCGTAATTGGATCCGTTACTTTTCTATTGTTATATTCCGCCATACATTCCAGCCTCCTCAATTTGAATACCACTACGACGAGTGAGATGTGCGATACATAATAATGAAGTAGAATATTCAGGTTGACCTGCTATTAGTTGTGAATCTTGGGTTATATCTATTTCATAAAATAATCCATTGTACCCCACAATATCTCCTGGTTCTGGATATGTGTCTACTATTTGTAGCATACTTCGTGAGAATCTAAATTCAACATTTTGTGTAACATCAACACCAAATCCATCTCGTGTTTCTGTTTGTACTTTTGGGTATTTTACCAATGCTTTTAGTTCTACCCCAGTATAACGAGTTTTTTCTGTTGCTTCACCGTATAAGTTTACAGGAGTGGTTTGTAGTGCAATTTTATATAAAATAACATCTACGTCCACCACATCAAACAAAATTTCACGATTGATGTGTTGAAAAAAATTAAAATCTTTTTGAGATACGAAACGTGGCATATTATCCTATGTAGATTAAAGTTGGCACTTTATTAAACATTTCTTGCATCATTTTAGCATTTTCTGCTTGTTTTTTCATTTGTGCTTGTAATCCGGTTTGTTCTAACGTGTCACGAATTTCTTTAATGAGTAATTCACGTTCGTCCTTTCCTTCTCTACGAAGAAGGTCACCATCCAATTTAATTATTTGGTCTGGAATAGGTACATTGTCGTATTTTCCACGTACATTACCCAATGTTTCTTTTGCCAATGCTAATGTATATCTAAAAATCCAATTTTTACCAATAGAATTTATTGTGTAATACGGGATATGACTGTATGGTACATTTGAATAATCTGCAACTATTGCACTTGATGTATTGAATGTTTGATTTGGTCCTTGCTTATCATCGACCACCATATAATCAAACCAAACAGTAGCTTCTTTTTTAAAAATTGGAGAAAAACGAATAACATTATTTGATATTTCAAATGAGTATTGACTTTTACGAATCATATCGTTAACTTCGATTGCTTGAATACGAAGTAAATCTTCGTAAGCGGGCATCATCACGAACGTAACTGGTGGTGAGTATCCGTCGAACCCAAATTCACTCATCAAGTTGGTCAAACCAAGACCCGTGGTTGCAAATGGGTCATAATAACGTGCTACCGCGGATGGCATATAGTGATATACACGACGAATTTCGATTGCTTTTCCTCCTTCGTGTGCATCTGACCACAACGTTTTTAAATCATACGATTGAGTATATGCGGAAGCTGATATGTATCCTTTTTTAACTTCCACATCACCACCAGATTGTGCCTCCGTACCATAATCCGATGCGATACGTACTAATTGTTGTAGTGCAGTTCCTGTTATATTCTTTTGTGTTAGTGTACTACCAGTTGACAATCCTTGAAGTGTAAGCATATGTTCGCGAGCTTGAAACTGGTTTACTTGTGAACCGTATGTCATTATTGCTTCTTCAAAACAAGTATATATCATTTTGTCAACTAGTTCGACATCCAACACAGGATATCCCAATCTATTAGCAACATAATTTGCTATCTTTGGTGCATCGGATTGGAAAATTGCATCATCATCGAATAATCCAAATGGTGTTATTCCACTAGGATTTACTGGTGTCCCATCATAAACTATTGGTTCATCACTTAATATTGCCATATTAATCTCGTGAATAGAAAAACTCTTAGTATAAATAGTAGTTTGTTTTATATAAAAAGAAAAAGGGGTGACCTTTCGGCCACCCCAATTTCTAATGTACTACCCTTTTACATCAATTAGATTGTTGCCAATCCGTCGATGTAAATCTTACCGAAGAATTCTGGACGTACGATCTTCTTCGCGTAGCGGGTCATTACGCCTCTACGTGGTGTGAAGTTGTTTGGATCGTATACCAATGGAGTCATGATAAGTGGGATATATGGTGCGTATACTGCGCCGGTTTCTAAGAAGTTAGAACCGCGGAAGCCCATTAACATTGTGTTTTCAGTCATGTATGGGTTCTTGTAGATTGTGTAACGGTTTTGGAATGAACCAACCTTTGTTACACCACCTGCGAATTCCATCTTATCACCGTCTGTTGCTGCCATAAATCCTGGGATTGTTTCGATGATTGTTGCAACGGTTGGTGATACTACTGCGAAGTTTGCACCACCTCTCATTGTCAATTGATGAATCTTGTTTGATACCTTTTGCATCTTTTGACCAAGTGTTTGATACCAGGTCATGTTTGTCCAAGCTTGGCCACTGAGTGTTGCACTTGGTGCGAATGCGGTACCATTCCATACCTTACCTACTTCTGCGTGCCAGTATTCGGTGGTTGTTGCATTTGCAATTAACATATCAAGGATTTCAAGGTCAATTTCTGTTGAGATGTAATCACTTAACATTGCTGTTAATTCTGCTTCTGCATCAACACTGTGGTATGCGTTCAAGTCTTGTGCAAGTTCTGGTGACCAGACTGCCTTCAACTTACGTGTCTTTGCTACGATTGTTTCTGAACGAAGTTCCAAATCAATTTGTGGAATGTTCAAGTTTGTTACTGAGTTATCACGATCTTCAAAGTCACCACGTGTGGTGTCTGTTGGTTGCTTACTGTATTCAACTGCTGTGATTGTTGCTGCTGCAGCTGCTGCACCACTTACGATGAAGGTTACGTTTGTACCATCATACTTGGTGAATTCTGGAAGAACTGTACCAGTTACACCTGTGGTTGGGCGGAATGAACGAACTGCGTTGAAATCTGCGTTTGAGAAACTTACTGCTGGAACAACGAACTTGAAGAATGATGCGAATGATGATGAATAAGTATCGTTGTAGTTTACATCACCGTATGATGATACTGATGATGATGCAATTGCTGGAGCAAGTGATAATGTGTTGTCATTAACTGAGTATGCGTATTCACCAGCACCGTAGAAACCACCACGTGGGAGGGTTCCTGAACCAGAGGTTGTACCATAAAGTGAACCACCTGCGGTCTTACCGTTTACTGTGTTTGCATACTTGAAGTCCATGAAGAATACCAAACCTGCTGGTAAGTTCATTGGTTGGACTGATACGAAGTTCTTTGATGCGATTGAACCAAAGACCTTACGTACTAATGGAAGTGCGACACCTGCCCAGTTTTCACCAGCTGTGCCTGAACCACCTGGATTTGTGGTTGTTGCTTCTGAAAGAAGTTGTGTTGCTTGGTTTTCAAGCATTACTGCCATACCTTGCTTTTCGTGGCCAGTTAAGCCTTCGAGGAGGCCTGACTTTTCCCACTTACCTGCCAATTGGCGGGTCTTTTCAACTACTACACGGTGTGCTGAACCGGCTTCGTTGATAAATTCTGATACACCTGACATATGATTTATCTCCTAAAATGTTATAGAATGCCTGCGAGTTGTTGTAGACGCTTTGCGACTGTATTTTCTTCTAAAATTTCCTTCTTTGGAGCTGTACTTACAGTTGGCTTTGATGCCAAACCTTCAGTAACAACTTTACTTGATGAGGTGCGTCCCTTTGCTGTCTTAGCAGTTACAGTCATTGCTTCTGCTAATGTTGCGTATACCATCTTGACTTCACGAACGTTGATTGCGCGGTCGAATGATTCGAGAACACCAATCTTTTGTTCGTTGGTCAAACCTTCCTTACGGAAAATCTTGTTGGTATAAAGGAGTTTTGCGTTTAGAAGATTTACTTCGTTAAGCTTGCCTCGTAGGACTTCTACTACCTTACGATATTCTGCAAGTTCCTTTTGAAGATCTGCCATCTTAGAAACCATTGCATGCTTTTCTTGTGTATCCTTAGCATCTTGGGCTTCTAATTCACGGATGATAGCTTCAAGGTCGAGTTCTTCTTCGCCTTCACCTTCTTCATGACCCTTATCCATACCCATCTCCATCTTTGGTTCTGATGGATTCATTGCGAACTTATGTGGGTCTGATGCATCTGTTGCATCTTCTGACTTACCCATTGGATTCATTGCTGGAGCGGTTGGCTTGTCATCATGTGCTGACTTAGCTGGAACTTCTGGCTTATGTGCACCACCTTCTGGAGTTTCATCTGGATATGCTTCATCTGCCTTTTCTTCTGCTTCTTCTTCACTGTCCATACCTTCTGACCAACCTTCCTTCATTTCTTCCTTTTCTTCTTCACCTTCATGCTTAGCTTCGTCGAGTTCTTCTTCCTCTTCTTCAGCTTCTGAAAGTGCCTTTACATCTTCTTCTAATTCCTTGATTACTTCGTCAAGGTCAAAATCTGATTCTGACCAATCATCATACCAATCGGTTGATGAATCGGTTTCACCTTCACCACCTTGGTCGATATCCGATGAATCGTTAGCAGCTGGTGATGGTTCCTTATTATCACCTGCACCGATTGTTGAAGTATCTTCTGGACCACCACCTGTTACGTGTGTTGCGTCTTGGAATGGTTCTTCCTTTGCCTTTTCTGCACCTTCTGTTGCTTCCATTGCTTCAGCGCGTAAGCGCTTTGCTAACATGGACTTGATTTGGGGTGTGAATGTTTCTTCTAATGCAATCTTTGCATTTGCAATTGCTGTTTGACGAACAGCTTCTGCGTCTGCGATAGCTTGCTTTAAAAGTTCGTTCTTGATTTCTGCCATATAATGCCTCTCGTTGTGTTTCAATAGTTATTCTGAACTATTATACGGTTATAAATACAAAAGCATAGACACCCCAAAAGAGGTGTAATCTATATAATATATATTACTTGTTTTACAAAAAACACCATTTTTTACCATTCGGTGTTCTTTTTCTTTTCTACCTTCTTTTCTTCTCTAATTCTACGACGAAGTGCTTCTTGTCTCTTTAAAATTTTTTTCTTTGACCGTTTAACATAAAACTCACGGCGCTTTACCTCATTAACAATTTCTGCCTTTTTAACTTGTTTAGAGAATTGTCTGAGTGCTCTGTCTAAATCACCTAAACTATCTCCTCGTACTTCAACATACATAAAACCTCCTACTGGTTTATTTTTGAATAAAAACTCCTTGTCTATGTCGTACATCATCTAAATTATGTGTACAGTTCCCTTCTTCATCGTGTGTTATATATAAATTTTCATATGGCCACGGTGCATCATCCGATACATCATAGAATTTTGGTAATTCTCGTATTTTACAAAAGTAATCATGAACCGCTTCTCGTGACTCTGGTATACAGTAGTCGTCGAAAATAACAAACCCACCTTTTACAACCAATGGATATAGATATTCTAATATTTCGTAAGTAGATGAATATAAGTCCCCATCAACTCGTAGTAATGCGATTTGTTGTGTTGCATTAGGTAATGTATCTTTAAACCATCCCTTCACAATTTGTATTCTATCTAAATTGGAAATTTCATATTTTGCCAATGTTTGATGCAAAAATGCTACATCCGCAACTAACTCAGGACAACATTTTGACCAATCAATCTCACGACTAGAATACTTATCTGGGTATTTTGTTTGGTCTTTGTTGGAAGGAACACCTTCAAATGAGTCGTACGCCCAAACAGTTCTATTGGAAAATACCTTTGCCATATATGACAACACCGCACCTTTCCATACACCACATTCTACTATATCACCAGATAAATCTTTTATTTTTTCTGCGATGAAATCAATATTGTCCAAGAGATGTTTATTGTTATTTAGACAAGCGCCTTCAGATGACATAAGAATTGTTTCTTTAATGTCCATACTATTTCATATTTTTGGTTATATAATTCATCGCTGTTTTTCTGACTGGTGATTCCTTACCGTATCCCAATGCACTTTTTACAAAAATATCTCGACCTGTTTGTGGGTTTTTAATACGATGTGTTAGTAAATCTTTTAAACGAGTTTGTTTAGTTGGTGTTGCACCAGTTTGTTTTGTATCTTTTTCTTGTACCTGCTGTACCACTAGCTTTGTTTGTGGATACTTATCCATTAATGTTTTAACAGCTTTTACGTTTTTGGGAGCATCGTCCACAAATGCAATACGGTTATATCCATCCTTAATATGTTTTTCAATATACTTTGCTTTTTCCATTGGGTCACTATCTCCCAATGCAGCAATTGTAACACCGGAAGTAATTCCTTGCGATTGAAGAAATTTTGCAATTGGTTTAGTGTGACCACGCGCGGTTAATACTACAACCTTGTCCGCTTTTTTCTGGTCAATAACTTTCTTTAATAGGTTTACATATTTTTTAATCGGACGGGGATTTTTTAATTGTTCGAATTCCGAGTAGTCAAATGTATCACCAGTTTGTTTTTCATATGATGCGTAGTCTGCTGGACTAATTTCCCTACGTTTACCGTCCTTATCAATAACAACAACCCTTGCATCAGTATGTACAAGGGTATCATCAAAATCTGTTATGTATGCAGTTTTACCCATATTATCGGGTTACTAACTTATATGCAGTTGCCACCATTTTTTCTACTGGAAGTGCTAACATCTTCTTACGATTTTCTGGTGCCAACTTATGTAAAACTTTAGTAAGTAATGCTGCTGTATAAACATCAATCAAAGTTCCGTCGATTTCTGCTGGATGTCTGTCTTTAACGATACTTAAAATCTTACTTTGCTTTTTGCTATAATTTTCATCGGTAGTGACCAGCGTTGGGTCATTTGATACAGTTGGTGTTGTATCGTCCGATGCAACAGGAAAATCAGATACGGGAACTGCACCTGCAACTTCATCTTTTTTCTTTGGTAATTTTGAGATAGGAGTTGATGCATATTTCTTTACATCACCCTTTTGCATAGTTTGTGCTAACTTTTGTGCAGTTGGACTAAAATCAGTTGCCTTTGCTCTTCCAGTTTGAATAGCATGAACAATACCCATAAGTTTTTGTTGTGCTTTACTGACTGCTGGCATCTTATCTCTCCAAATATAATTCTGGTCTTACATATCGAAACTTACGCATCAATTCACCTGCTACTGCGTTTGCCTCGTTTTCTACAGGTGATCCATCACGACCATCAGCAGGCTTTCCTTCTTCCCGTTGTTTGTGATGCACCAATTCATGCGCCAAAGTTCGTAATACATCGGCAATATGTCTATTACCTTTGACGATTACAATTTCATTTGTATCTGGTTGATATGTACCAAATGTCAAATGTTCTTTAGAATAATCACTACCGACGAATTTTATACTCGCAGGTAATGATTGTAGTTGTAGCTCTTTAGCGACAAACTTTACAAACTCATCTGTAATATTTTCATTTAGTAAAGCTTTAAGTCGCAAATGAGACATATTACTTGGTCTTTTTCTTACCCGTTGCTTTCTTTGCAACTTTCTTACCAGTTGCCTTAACTGCCTTGACCGCTGCAACTGCGTCTGCTAAATCAACCTTACCATCACCATTAACATCAACTGCCTTTACGACAGTTTCTTCAACCTTTTTGGTTGCCTTTAATAATGGTGCTGGTGCTTGCATCATCTTACGATTGATGAAGTAAATTGCAACTGCCAAACCTAATACTAATAATAAAAACGTTGTCATAAAAACTCCTTTTACTTTAGTTCACCTAAGAAGTCGTAAATTAATGTATCAATACGACTATAGGGGGTGATTATTTGACCACCCTTGTTTTCGTTAATAAATGCACCGTGTGTAGATGGGTTACTGACGATATCGAAACAAATAAGATTGAAATCGTCTTGTACTTCTACTGCATTTTCACCGATTTGTTTAACCGAACCCATACCACGCGAAGAAACCCCCAAACGAATATTATTTTTGATTAACTCACGAACAATATTTCCAGATGGTGTTGATAAAATTTCTATGTTGCCCTTTACATCTTCACCTTCAAACCAAAGTTCGGTGACGTTGCAACATACGTTCTTCAAATTAACTACTGGACTTTCTGGATGGTCTAGTTCACCCAATGCTCGACGTTGCGTGACGAAATTGTTCTTGTATGCAATTGCTTCACGAGCCAAGATTTCTTTTGGATATACACGACCATTTTGATTCTTAAAGTCAGCACGTTGTAATAATACGTCTTTCAAAACAAGTGGTTTTGAAACGTCTGCTGCTTCATTTAATAATGCTCTGTCATATGAAATGACGTTATATTCGACTAATAGTGCTTGCATATTATTGTCCACGGATTTCACGGATACGTGTTGCAACCCCAAGAAGTTTTGCTTCTAACTTCAACAATCCTTGTTGCGTACGCTTCCATAGTTGTTCACTTGCGATACCTGATTCTGTTTTTAAACGTGCGTTCATTTTGATAACACGTTCGATTTCTTGTAAATTTCTGTTTAGTTGAGAAATTGCCTCTGCAATTTTTCTATGTGGTGTTTTAGTGGTGTCGTTTCTATATTCGTAATATTTGTTTTCGTGGAGATTGTCACCTGGTTTATTAACTTCCTTTTCACCTTTGGGTGTCAATTCCATACCAAGTTGTGTTGCGATATGTTTCATTCTATCCATACCACGTTTTTTGTTACCACGAAATGCCATTGGAGTTAAATATGGTCCTGCAGCATCCGTTGTGGTTGCTTCATCAAGTTCTTTCTTGATAAGCTCACGGATAAGCTCACGAAGTTTTTGTACGTTATCCATAGATTAACTCTTTAAGGTGTCTAATGTCTTGGTAATTTCCAAGGCAATTAACAGCGCAGTCATATGATTTTCCTTGATGACTTGTGCTGTTTTAATCTTTTCTAATTGGGTGATTACTTCGGATAGTTTAATCTTGGTAATTTTATTATCTACTTTTTGCAACTTTGACTTAATTTCGGCAACCAATTCCACTGCTGCGGTGACCGCATAATTACGAAGTGCTGTGGAATTGGATACGTTGTAGATATATTCACGAAGAAGATTCTTTTGACGATCATCGAGTTCTACATACTTTTGATTAAACTTTTCCATCAAAATCTTGTAGGTTAATAAACGTAAATCTTCTTCTTGACCCTTCATTGCTTCAAACAATGCGGTATCATTCTTGATTTCCTTACTGATGATTTTTCCGCTTAGATGTTCTACGATGGTGAACTTAGCTTCAACCATTCCTTCAATTTCGTTGAAGTCTTGGATTTCATTCACTGCACCATCAAACACTTTATATACAGAAGCATAAACTTTGTAGGACGGAATACGGGCATTTAAAAATTCTTTTAAATCGTAGTTATTTTTGATTTCACGAATTAACTTATATTTTTGTGTATTTAATGCTGTTTCGTTTAACTTTTTACGTTGTGCGATTAATACATTAAGAAGTTCAAATGCCTTTGTTTCACTGAGTTGGTTTGCATTGAAAAATGAACGATAGAGTATCAATTCTTTACCAAGTTCGGTTTTGGAATTAAAGTATTCTTTCATTAGCTTGACCGCAGTTTCTCCACTACGATTTTCCAATGCATCTGAGGTAATTTTACGGACTAATAGTTCAAATAGTATGCCCGTATTCCGTATTTTGTTATGCTTGACGTTTGCTTTCATAAACATCCCATTTTTTGGTGACAGTATACCGTCATATATTAAATATAACGAATATTAATAAGACTTTAATTTTCTAGATCTAAAATGTTACTTTCATCTAACAACGAACCAGTCGGTTCTGCATCTTCCATCAAAACTTTCTTTGATGGTTTCTTAACTTGACTGATTAATGCTTGGATTTCTTTGGTTAATGCGAGTGGTGACTTACGTTTATCGTTTCTCTGCTTTCTAACCGTTAATGAACCCATATTTTCTTTATGACCAAGTGGGTCACGACCACGTGGGTGACTATCTTGGCCAAATTTCATTCCTGTTTTTGGACGACCCATCTTAGCTTCTTCCAATTCTTCTTCAGGAACTTCTTCTAATTCACTCTCTTCGTCAGAAGGTTCTAAAGAAGCCAAAATTGTATCTACGTCATCAATTTGTTGTTCTTCTTCCTCGGTCGGTGGTACTGTTTCATCACCAGTTGGTTCTCCTTCTGGTGCTGCTCCGCCCATTTCTGGACCACCAGGTGCTGCTCCTGGTTGTTGTGGTTGTGCCGCTGCTTCTAATTCTGCCATTCTCTTTACATCTTCTTGAATTTTCTTTTGTTCTTCTGCAATTTCATCATCAGACAATTCAAGAATATTATGATATATCCATTGGTGTGACAACATCTTACTATCCATAATTTGTGTTGCAACACCAACCTTTTCCTTCCACAAGTTTAACTTTTCTTGTTCGTAAACAACGGATGGATTGGTGAGTGATAATTCAAAATCAATTAAATCTTCATCAGTAAATCCTTGGACATACAAATGAATAATTGCAATCTTAGTCAATTCTGACACCATTACTCGTTGTACACGTTCAATAGTACGTGCAAAACGAACGTCTTGTGCCGCTAGGGTTGCTTTACCATTAATATCTTCTTCATATCCAATAAATGACTTTGGTACCTTAAATGCTGCCATTAACTTATTACGGAGATATTCAATATCTTCAATTGCATTAAATTGGAGACCTGGAAGATTTTGGATATCTGTTCCAGAGTCCTTACCACGAACTGGCATATAGAAATCTTCGGTAATATTTTGCATATTGTATCGAAGATTGTAATCACCTGTTGCAGGATCGACCAATGGAGTTTTCTTCATACGGTCAATGACGCGATTCATAAATGTATCAATTTCTGCTGGTGGGATATTACCGATGTCTACTAAAATCTTACGCTTGTCTGGTGCTCTCATAATACGATGAATTAACATCGCATCTTCCATTAACTGGAGTTGTTTCCATACACGACGACCACCTTCGACCATACTCTTTCCATACGGAAGGAAGTTGGTGTCTGCCAACATACGAAAATGTGCTACTTCGTAATTATCAAACTCTGTCTTACCTAAAGCAAGAAAGTCATTTTCAATCTTAAATTTTACAGAAAATGGATTACCTGGGTCTTGTCCTTCAATACGAATGGTTTCATAAACGGACAATGGTAATACGTTAACGATACCGTATTCTGGGTCGATATCTAGGAATAAAAAGAAATCTCCATACTTGACCATGTTTCTGACCCATGGCCAGAGATTGAATTCAATATTCAATACGTCATAGAACAAGTTATGAAGAATTTCTTGGATTTGTGTATTTTTGGAATGAATGGTTAAAATATTATTAAATTCATCCTTGACTGTTGATTCGTCGGCGTAAATATCCATGACCGACGAAATGATAGGGTCATTATCCATCATATCATAGTCACGGAACAATTGAAGTCGTGAACCTTGGAATGCCGCCGCAGCTTCATATCGTCCATGTGCAGAACCATATCCACCCGTCATAGACGAATAGACGCGGTGGTATCTATCAATACCGCGTCTGTTGATAAACGATTGAATATTGTCTGTGTCGGCTACTTTAAGTCTTTTTCCACCAACATTACGAACTACTGTGTTAGTAGAAAATAGTTTCTTTAGTCTGCCAAATATGCTGTTATCAGCCATAACCCCTCAACTTGTTAGTAGATATACAATTCGTCTATTGACTTGATAACCATTTCAAGAACTGTTGTATCTAACCCCTTCGTTGGTTTTTGTAATAGACTATTTAATGTTTCACGTAAATCACGTGCTGGCATTACCACGGTTGCTAATTCAGTCATATGCCATTCGGACATCGTGTTGTAATTATATGGCATTTCATTAACTTTAGTAATACCTGCCAATAATTCTGCTGCCAACTTCATTACTTTATCTTCTTGTGCTTCTTTCAAAGTTGGAACTAACTTTTCAAGTAATGCGACCAAACGCATTGAGTTGATGCGGTTTTGCTTACCTGCTTCTGTGATTAAATCTGTGAGCTTAATCATTCTTTTTCTCCCTATCCAATGCTGTTCGCATTTTCTTAACATCTTGTGGTTTTGGTGCTGCGTTGATTGCCCCACCAGGTCCTACGAGTTGTTCTGCTTTCTTTTTTTCTACATGCTTCATTAATAACGAATAATACTTTGGATTTTCTCTTAAATGTGCTGCAGCGATTTTTGCAGTCTTGACCACATTACCGTGGGTCACATCTTGATGTTCCAACTCTGTATTCATTCCTAAAAAGAATTCGGTTGGACTAAAATTATAACCCATCCGTGTTAATATCTTATCAGACGTTTCTCGTGAAATCTTCTTTTTCATATCTTACCAAGTACGACATGCCCAGTAACGAGCTTTTGTTCTTGGACCTGGATTATCACAACGATGTCTTGCACGGAATGCCTTACGACGAGAAGGAATGTTCTTCTTAATTTTCATCGTCTTTTCACCACGCTTACGAGCGGATGAACCACCGTGACCAAAACTAACCTTCTTAATATTACCACTCTTTGGGTCACGAACATATACCTTAAACTTCTTGGTGTCTCCTCTCATAATCTTTCCAAGAGGAACCTTACGACCACGATATTCTGCTTCACCAAGTTGATTTTCGTGTAATCCTTCAAGAACTTCTATTAAACATTCATTACAGAATTCACCTTCGTTTATTTCATCATCCGATGTGACATCACTTTCTGGACGAACATAAAGTTCTTCTACTGGAACGCAGTTAGGAACCATCTTACCATTTAGTTCCTTCATTCCAACTTGTTTGTATCCATCCCAACAAGCTTCACATAGAATATCAGCCAATCTAATCATAAAGTGTCTCTGTGTCAAGAGTTTATTTCTTTTTAAAGGTAGAAACCATCGTTGGTTTTCCACCTGGATTTCCTGCTTTTCTCTTTCGTGTTACTGCCGACCGTTTTTCACCCTTGGTCATTGCTGCTGCCGACCGTGCGGGTCTGCACTTTGGATATTTAGCCGAACCACCTTTCCGTTCTTTTTTACCTGCCGAAGCACCACACGGTGGATGCTTTCCAGTTTTCTTATCTTTTCTGGAAATATCCACCCATTTTTGCTTCAACCACTTACCCAATTCACCTTTTGGTTTATACTTCTCATCCAAAATATCTTCGGTAAGTTCAACTAAAATATCTTGTAATTTCATTACTTTAAGAACTTCAACTTGTAAATGGTTGAATTAACTAAACTTGAAATTTCATCTACGATATTATTTAGGTCACTATCTTGTGGTAATCCTTTACGAACACCATCAATATAAGTTGATAATCCAGTAAAATACTTGACTACTTCTTCACCTTCAAAGTATTGCTTTTGCGGTGTGTAACCACGGATAATACCATAACGACCTTGAAAATTTTCTGCGTAACTATCTACTAAATCTACAATATCTTCATAATACGCACCCAAAGCTTTATGAGCTGCGTATGATGACGTTTGCAAATGAAAGATATGTGCTTGGTCACGACTATTGAATAGTGTGGACAAAAACTTTGCAACGGTTTCCATTACATTGCTCCAGGAGTTTCTGGCTTTTCTTCTTGTCCGTATTCGTGATAGTTAGTATT
>JACCDG011408166.1_pt1 | contig 18029 bp, 25 predicted proteins | sample 7442471 | NCBI WGS metagenome assembly JACCDG01 (sample SAMN15323444, study PRJNA562643) | freshwater metagenome | isolation source: river surface water | place: USA:Blue River Watershed | collected 2017-08-17 | reverse complement strand
TGTTGGGTGATTACTCCCAAGCCGTTGGGAAAGTCAACTGCGGATCCGTTGGCTGGGCTCGCAACTTGGTGGCAGTTGCAAGATCAGTTTGCTTGGCATGGTGTAGCGCTTAGGTTGTTGGACCCGGCTGCTCGCGAGAGGTCACAAACAGAAAAATTGACTAGTACGGTTGCTGTTCATGGGCCATTTTCTGAGGACTTTGCATGTGTGCATCTTGATGATTGGTCCCATGGCCCCATCATGCTGACGCCGTCTCAAGCTAAGCTTTTTAAAGTTTTGTGGAAGCATCGTGGTGAGGCTCAATCGACCGCGGTCATCATGATGGCTGCGGGTTTGAATAGTGACAGGCCTGTAGATCTTTTCAAAATCAAGCCTCGCAACCGGGGGAATCCTGTTTACGAGGGGCCACGACATGCGTATGAAAAATTGGTGATTCGAGAGAAACGATTAGGTTTTTACAAGCTGAGTCTGAACGACGAAGATTGCTTGATAAACGGAATTGTGGATAACTAATTTTTGAAAAATTTATAGATTAAGGTGAGCTCAAAGATGTAAAAAAGAAATTATCTATTTTCCAGCCCAGGTCTCATATAACTCGTTGTAGTTGTTTACAACCTCTGTGTTTTCGTCACGAAGACGCAATAATTCTTCATGTGAACCACACCGGATTCGTGCAAAGTCCTTTTGACTTTTAGTTTTATGTTTCCCTGGATAAAGATTGTGTGCAGGGTCGAACCAGACAAGATTGAACGATTTATTCCAGAGAAAACCATGTAGCCTTCCTTGGTTTTTGCCCATGCTGACTTCAAAGGCCAGTGACGCAATTCGAGTTGCCTCAATTTTTGCGTCTTCTACAGATTTTTCTTTGGCCAGTTTGGTTTTAATGCGCTCAGCCACATGAGCTGGAAAGCGGTCATGTGTGCCTGTTTCGGATTTGAAAATTGCCTTACATGCTAGGCTGGGGTGATTTTGCTTGGTGAGTTGATCTTCTGTGCTGGATTGGATGGTATGCAGACAGCCAAAAAGGCGTGAATAAAAATCAGCGTCAAGGCCATGCAAGAAGAATAAATCCGTATCCCAATCTATAAATTCGAAGGAAACTCGCAAGCGCTCCTTTTCAATTTGGGCATGTTCTTTATCCGCAAGCGCGCGGATACGGTCATACCCTTTATCAGCCATTCTGTAATTTGGAAACAAAAAAAGCTTGCAGAGACTCTTTGCTGATAATTTTCTGGCTGCCGTCGGATTCAGGGATGTCACCTCTAGCGTCCATCCAAGGCGATTCTTTATGCGTCATGTTCGATAGTGCTGCACCATCAAACCGACCATATGCGGCAACTACGCTAGCGACGAGTGTTGGTGAGGCATTTGTGCTCGAAGGAAGCTCTGCATCGATGGCACGCCATTGATAGTCTTTGTACTTTGTATAGAGATCAGGTACGACGGGCCCATGCTGCCAAGCTTGGAAGTCCTCTGGAAAAAGCGCCTTTCCCTCCGCAAGGCTATACGCCTGAGCGTAGTAGCACAGTTTTTGTAGCTTCATCGGCGAGGGGCTCTCGTCGAACATTTCTCGATGCGCCTCGATGATCGCCCGTTCGACAGCTTCCAATTCAGGAGAGATCGGCATATTTTGAACTCAGTTACATGACTATGGTGATTTTACCGGTGCAGGTGTACTGCGCAATGTGGCTGTGCAACGCATTGGATTTCAATTTGCTTTGTGGGCAAGTCACAACTTAACTGACTCTAGTCGTGCGTATTTACCATCGTGCACTCTCATTCTAATCAATCGACAACATAGCGATCCTGATCAGCGCGCGGCGAGGCGGGCGCTGGTGTACGAGATGTTAAGTGACGTCTTCAACTAGCTCCCGTATTTTTTCCGATAGAAAGGTACGAAATTCTGTATGTTTGAAGACAGACTCGAACTCGGGTCTGCCATGAAACTTCTGAATACATGCAGCCATGACTCGGCTCACGGTGTGCGTACCAGTCCGTTTTACCGAGCCATTGGCGTATGCGATGACTCCTGAGATTGAGGATTTCAGCTTTTTCTGTTCGCTTAAAGATAAACCAAGGGAGGCGACTATTGAATCTAGAATTTCTCTCCAAGTTCTCAAGGATGATTGGACGATTTCCTCTCCTTCTGGGAGGGACCACCAATGGAGGGTCTTGGCTGCAAGGTCTGTTTGAAAGTGCTTTGTCGCGTAAGAGTACGCGCCAGGTGGCAATGGGTTGCCCCGGGTTAACGAAGCTGCAAGGGTTCCCTCAGTCCTGCCTGCAACTTCAACAGTGCCAGAGCTTTCGATGGCGAAAGTTATATTTGCGGGCAAAAGTTGAGTCAATTGAATTGCTGCAGCATGGGCTGATACTTCGCAAGTCTCTGCGATCGACTTATGCGTGATGGCCAAATCTTGATGAACTTTAATTTGCTTCTCAATCCAACTTGATGGCATGAGTAACTCGGCAGCAAATCGATTTGCTTCATCTTCCGCAGTCCAGTATCCAACTGAGTTAGGCATTGCGTCTGAATCAAGACAATCGACAAATGATCCCATATGCCACGGAATGACTATATGTCCCAGTTCGTGCGCTAACGTAAAGCGCCTACGATTGCTTGGATTGTCCGCATTAATGATTACTCGTGGCCGTTTTCCCGGCACCTTAAGATTCAGGCAAAGCCCATCAACTCTGGGAAATGGTATGGAGTGAACTTGCACATCAGCATGTTGCTTAACAAGCTTTCGCACATCGATTGGCGGGGATAGTCCGTGTTTTTCGATAATTCGTCTGGCCAAGTTGACTTCGGGCTGTGTCATTTCAGTCCCAAAGATTTTCCTTTTTTAGCCAGCGAGCTAACTCTAACGCTGTATGAGGTGAGTCTGAGCGAGCAGCCAACTGCGTGGGCTGAAGCTCCTCGAGAAGGTCCTGTAGGTCTCGATTAAGCCTGTGTGCTTGGACAATATAAGGAAGCACATCAGGATCGGAAACCCAAATAGAGTACTCTGACTTCTTCATACCAAGGTACTGATGAAGAGGAACTGCTGGCTTCTTTTTGTGCCACTGGTCGACGAAGTCCTCAATGTCATCGAGCAGAGCCGTGCCACTGATGCATTGCTTAATAAAGTCAGACATCGATGTTTCTCCCGGCTACTGCCTCTTTGATGAAGTGTCCAAGTACAGGATGCAGCACTCCTAAGTGATTGCCACGTTTATCGAACACCTCGATTTCTCCATGGAATGAATCCCATGTGTAAAGACGCTTGCCATCATGAGATCTCCAGCGTCTTTCACTGTTGAAGGCACCTATCGCCTCACACTTGTCTAGGAATGACGGTTTTGGTATCGGTTTCTTGGTCACATTCGTTTTGGCCGTTGCCAAATCCTCTTAGTGACTATCGTAGCGTAAACCTGCACTTTGTTTGGCTTTTGCGATCTGAGTGCTACCAGCTAACCCCAAAAGCCTTCTGAAAGCTGTCGTTCATAAATGCAGTAACTGCCAATTTTAGAAACTCACTTGCCGTGAGTGTTGATATTTTTTTGTAGTACAGAACAAATATCAATGATCTCGGCGAATGAAGGTTGGTGTGACGATAGCAGTCCGTCTTCCAGCATTGCCGCATAGTCCAGCTTTAGCGAATCCAAAGCGCCACCTTCAGGTACCAATTGAATAGCTCCACCAACGGCGGCCATGTAATCGATCCTAACCTTGTGTGCATCTTTCTCTGCAAAGAACATTGATTTGTGTTCTGCTACGTCCTTGCCAATTTGCAGGTCTGTGATTGCTGTTTGTGCATGACCAGATTTGGCCATTGCAGCCAAGTCGTACCAGTGGCGTGAGTAACGCTCACCGCGCAGGCGACCTTGTAGGCTATACACATGCGCCGCAGTCGCTTTTTCCCAGAAGGTCCGTTCGGCACCCATCACCAATGGCTGCGCAGTTGGAAAACTTATTCCTTCAATCGCAGGAGCCATGTCGCATGCAACCATATGACGTTGGTGTGGCTCGCCTGTTGCACGACCACCAAACTCCAGTTGGATGGTGGATGCTGTGTACCCGGTACCTACCTTGATGGGGGTGTAGGTGAGGATTAACTTTTCGTTTTCTTTGCCAGCAAGCGACAACGTGGCTTGAACGCCATCTCGCTGGATGGCTGTTTCCAGTATTGGCTGGACGGTGTTCTTGATCCAATCGGGCAGACGATTGCGCACGGCATCTGTGATTTTCTTGGCCTGAGTGGAGGATGCTGGAATCGGATTACCGTCGCGCAAAAGATCGGGAACCACTTCGCGGATGTCATAGGTCAGATCAACATCTTCAGAGAAACGGTCAATGATTTTGTAGACCTTGGATAGTGATGTACCGCCCTTGAAAGTCAGCTTTTCGGTAAGGGCTGATTCGTAGATGGCGGCCAACGTCCACACTACCCAGGTGTCTTTTTCTAATAGGTGAGGTGGACGACCTGTTGATGCGGCCGCAACCTCTAGTGCTTCCGCTTGGTCTTCGCGGCTGAGGGCGAACCAAGACTCAGACACTGGCCGCCTCACTTACTGCACGAGCCATCCAGCTTGGTAAAACGGATCTTGCTGAACGCATGGCTTCCCATTCTTGAATTTCGAGTTTGGTACGCAATGTCTGCAAAGCCTGGGACGCTTGTTCAGGCCCCAGCCACAAGAGCGCGCGAATGGCTTTGCCTGCAGGGCGTTTGCCCATGAACATTTGCCAGCGTGTCCCGTGTTTGAGCTCAATTTCCCGACTCCCTAAGTGCAGTCGACGTGATGGGCCTGAGGTCAGATAAACCTCCCGGGTTGGCACTTGGGTGGTCAAACCCAAAGCATTGGCTTCTGCCGCACCGCTGGCCACCACAACCTCACCGCTTGTGGCTTCGATTGCTTCTACAACCGATTCTGTTGATGGTGGGCGCGCACCGAAGCGTCCTTGAACAGGGAGAGCGTAAACACCGCGGCCAACTCTCAAAAGTTGGCCTTCTTTGGTCAGACGCGTCAGGGTTTGGTCAATCGCTGCGCGGGAGCCCAAATGCAGGAACTCTTTAGGCGAAAGCAATCCCCCCTCGGGCAGGGACTGCGCGGCAGACAGGACAGATTGGGCGAGTTGACTCATGGTTTATCTCAGTTTGTCAGAAGTTTACTGTATTTTCTGACAAGTTGGTAAATCAGAGGGGAAGGGCGTCTTGGCGTGGGCAATAAAGAACTGGAGATATCGCCAAAGTTCTTGATTCAGTTCCTTATCAGTTCTTAGTTGATTTTTTGAAATAGCAGCGTTGTCCCTCTACTCATTGAAAGGAGTAACCAATGCTGCTAACAACACCAGCGCGCTCGGCAACTGATCCTTTGCGTGTCATTGCCCCAGAGCCATCTATCCCACAACGGTTGATCCTGACCGAAGCCGACTTGGCTTCACGTTGGGCCATGAGCCCCAAAACCTTGCAACGTTGGCGCATGGAAGGTCGCGGCCCCCACTACCTGAAGCTGGGCAAGCGTGTGAGTTATCCCCTAAACGCTGTCATCGCATTTGAGAACTGCGTCCAGCATGTCTCAACCTCCCAACGCGCGCTTGCCTGAGGACAAATCCATGAACCACCTTCAATTGCAACAAGCGTCATTGCCCGATCTCTCTGAAAACCAGATCAGTCGTCTGCCTAAAGACCAGCTCGCCCATTTCAACAACGCAGTGCAGCAGCTGCACGAATGGACGTTGCAGATGCGCGGACGAATCAATCGAGGTATGGAGCTTCGGTATGCCGACCAAATAAACGAAGCCTCAAATTTTGACGACGTTGATTCGACCAAGTTCCGTATTGATGACGGCGACTTGCAGATCGAAGTCTCTCAACCCAAAGAGATCGTCTGGGACCAAGCGCATTTGTCTCAGATCGCTGAACGCATGGTCGTCGCAGGGGACCGAGTGCAGGACTTTATGCAGGTGCAGTTTTCTGTATCCGAGGCAGATTACGCCAACTGGCACCCGATGCTGCGTGCGGCGTTTCAGCCTGCGCGCAAAGAACTCGTCACCGAGCCCACTTTCCAAATCCGCTGGGTTGGCGAAGTCCAACTTTGAACCAAACAAACATCACAGGAAATCCATTCATGACTCACGATACCTATCACCCAACTACTCACAACCCAACCTACAGCGCGCCCACATCTTGGAGCGATTTCAACGATGCCGATGCGCAGCAAGGTGAATTCAATCTGATTCCCAAAGGCACGCAAGCCATGGTGCGCATGGCTATCAAACCCGGTGGCTACGACGATCTGGCGCAAGGCTGGACTGGGGGCTATGCAACAGCGTCCGATGAAACCGGTGCGGTTTTTCTTTCATGCGAGTTTGTGGTGCTCACAGGGCCCTTTGCCAAACGCAAGATCTGGAGCAATGTGGGCTTACATTCCCAAAAAGGCCCCACGTGGGGGCAGATGGGGCGCAGTTTCATCAAGGCTGTTCTCAACAGCGCGCGCAATATTCACCCCGATGACAACTCACCCGAGGCGCAGCGTGCGCGACAAATTCGAGGTTTCAGTGAACTCGATGGCGCTGAGTTTGCGGCTCGCATCGGCATCGAAAAAGATGGCAAGGGCGAGTTGCGCAACATCATCCGCTTGGTGATCGAGCCTGATCACAAGGACTATGAGCATTTGATGGCCATCAAGCTGCAGCGAGACAGCAGTTCTGGCGGCGGCTCAGGTGGGAGCTCAGGTGGTGGAATCGGCGGTGCTCCAGCAATGGCCGCCCCAGCACCGAATACGCCTGTGACTCAAAACGGCGCCACTTATACGCCTCGATCAGGCAATGCGCAGGGGCGACCAGCATGGGCGCAGTGATGGTGACCACATATGAAATGCTGGGTATGCACAAGACAGGCTCGCGGGTTTGGTCACGCAGACGTTCGATTCAAGGTCGGGCATGCAAGGCGCTATCCGCTCGACTGGGTGTTTTGCTCCATGCGCTGCCAGTCTTGTTTTCACCTGCTGTACATAGCAGGTGTTCGCTTGCTAGATCGCGAAGGAGCATTGATCACAGGAAGCGATGTGATTGATCCGAGCGAAGCCGAACTGTCTGCCATGCGCCAGTGCCTCAAACCATTGGGCGAGGCCGCAAGCGAGGTTGGTATTGATCGCGCACTCAGCAGCTACTCACAAGATGAGGCCTTGCAACTCATCAATGCCGTGGTGACGACCTACGTCGAAGCCATGGTGCAAGAACACGAACGCAGCAAGCACCCGCCGGTGCGCATGCAACTGCAAGGCATTTGATTGCCACCGCCCTGAACGTGTTCTATCCAACGGGATGTTTCTATGGCATCCCGTTCTTCAAATCATTTTTTAAACCCAGATGCTGGCAGCGTGAGCTGCTAGTGGGGATGACTGTTTCCATGAATCAACAAAACCAATCCCAACACCCGAGTGAAATTTCACTTTCTTTGCAGAGCAATCAACAGTTCGACACGCAAGTCAACAAGCAAACCATCCAGCAGCCCAATGCCTTTTCAGCGGAGCCCTTTGTCAATGCACAGCAAGCGTCAGCGGCGCTGGACCTGCCGCTGTACTACTTCGTCAATCCCTACAAGAGAGCCAAGCTGGGTATCCCGCATTACTTCATCAACCGGCTGGTGCGTTATCGGCTCAGAGAGTTGCACAAGTGGCAAGTTGCTGTGTCTTCACAGCTGGCAGCGGAAGCTGAAAAGTTACCTGCACTTTCTTCGAGCAAGGCTAGTGCATCGCCCGTACTCAATGGAGGTGTGCATGCTTGATTTCAATGATGTGCCCTCAGGTCGCGTTCGTAATGCTTATGCAGACAGTACGGATGCTGTTCATGAAAAAGATGAAATTCGTCAGGCGCTGAATGCACGCTTGTCCGCACTGGTGCTTGACATTTGGCCCTCTGGCAAGGGGCGTCAGAACAAGTATCTAGTGGGTGATGTGATGGGCGGTCCTGGTGACAGTCTGGAGTTGCTGCTCTCTGGGCCTAAGGCGGGTCTGTGGACTGACCGAGCGACAGGGGAGGGGGGCGATATCTTCGATTTGGTCGCCCGCTATTTCAACTTGGATGTTCAGACCCAATTCCCGCAGGTACTTGAGCACGCCAAAAACTGGCTCGGTCGTGTAGCGTCCGTCCCACCTGCAAATATCAGTGCCAGCAAAGCCAAAACACCCGCTGTCGATGATTTGGGTCCTGCCACGGCCAAGTGGGACTACCAAGATGCCACGGGCAAACTGATTGCTGTCGTCTATCGCTATGACCCTCAACTGGGTCACAAAGAGTTCAGACCATGGGATGTGCGTCGTCGCAAGATGGCGCCACCCGATCCACGGCCGCTCTACAACCAACCCGGGATGCTCAAAAGCGATCAGGTGGTTTTGGTCGAAGGAGAAAAGTGTGCCCAAGCCCTGATCGATTTGGACGTGTGCGCGACAACAGCCATGCATGGCGCGAATGCGCCAGTGGACAAGACAGACTGGTCACCGCTGTCGGGTAAGCATGTGCTCATCTGGCCTGACCGTGACAAACCGGGTTGGCAATACGCAGACTACGCATCACAGGCGATCCTGCAAGCCGGTGCCAAATCCTGCGTCATCTTGCAGCCCCCTGCTGAAAAGCCTGAGGGTTGGGATGTGGCCGATGCTGCGTTGGATGGGTTTGACATCACGGGTTTTCTGGCCGTGGGTGAACGACTACCGGTGGTGGGCCATTTTGACCCGGCAGGTATTCCTGCACCCATTGAGGGTATTGACTACTCGACTGAGGACGGACTAGCTTTGGCGTTTTCTCACCAGTTTGCGCAGGACTGGCGTTACTGCTCGCCTTGGAGCAAGTGGTTAGTTTGGAACGGTGTGCGCTGGAATGTGGACAAGGTGCTCTATGTGATGCACCTGTGTCGCTCAGTTTGTCGATGTGCAGCGGTGTATGCCGACACCCCAAAAATCAAATCTCGGCTGGCCAGTGCAGGAACGATCTCGGCGATTGAGCGTATCGTGCGATCAGATCCAAGGCACAGCGCCACGGTCGAGGAGTGGGATGTCAACGCATGGCTGTTGAACACGCCAGGCGGCATCGTGGATCTCAGGACAGGAGCACGTGGTCCGCATGACCGTGCCCGTCGCATGACAAAGGTGACCACCGCCACCCCCCAAGGCGAGTGCCCAGTCTGGCGAAACTTCCTCGTCAACGTGACGGGAGGAGATGCTGAGCTGCAAAACTACTTGCAGCGAGTGGTTGGCTATTGCCTCACGGGCGATCTGAGCACGCACGCACTCTTCTTCCTGTACGGCACTGGTGCAAACGGCAAGTCGGTGTTCGTGAATGTGATCTCTACCGTGCTTGGCGACTATGCAGCCAACGCACCTATGGACACCTTCATGGAAACGCGTACCGATCGCCATCCAACGGACTTGGCAGGTCTTCGCGGTGCTCGCTTTGTCTCAGCGACTGAAACCGAGCAAGGCAGGCGTTGGAACGAATCGAAGATCAAGGCCATCACAGGGGGGGACCACATCACGGCACGCCTGATGCACCAAGACTTCTTCACCTACACGCCTCAGTTCAAGTTGCTCATCGCGGGCAATCACAAACCTGCGATTCGCAACATCGACGAGGCGATGCGTCGCCGCATGCACCTGATTCCTTTCACGATCACGGTGCCACCAGAAAAGCGCGATCCGCTCTTGACCGAAAAACTGTTGGCTGAACGTGACGGAATCCTGGCTTGGGCTCTCGAAGGCTGTCTCATGTGGCAGCAACTTGGACTCAAACAACCTGCGACCGTGGTTCAAGCGACCGAAGAGTATTTCGAGGCGGAGGACGCCATGGGTAGGTGGCTGGCCGAGCGCTGCAACCTAGGTCCAAACCAAAAGGCACTCACCGCCACTTTGTTCAATGACTGGAAGCAGTGGGCTGAATTGGCGGGTGAGTACACGGGGACGCAACGCCGGTTTTCTGACGCCTTGCTGGCCAGACGCTTTGAGAAGTGGCGCAACAGCATGGGCGTACGCGGTTATGTGGGGCTTGACCTCAAACAGCCAACTTCGCTGCCTTCTCGCGCCTACCCCTACAACAACGATTGAGAGACAAATTCAATGAAAAAGATTTCAAAAATTACTGCTTTGACGCAACAGACGTTAAAGAACACTAGTTCTTTACGCGTGCACGCGTACACACATAAAGAGAAGGAATGTTCTCTAGCGTCTAAAACGTCAGTTGCATTGTCAAAAGCGAACAAGTTCGCTTTTGAATTCCCAGCGGCGCATTGCCATATTGCGTTTGGAGGTTTGGTATGAAAACCCCCACCCCACATTACCCATCACCCTTGGGTCGCATGCAGCCGACTCCCATGGATATCGAAGCTACCAAACGTCAAGGTTGGCGTGATCAACACATCTTGGTCATCTCAGATCAAGACGAGCGACTTGATTTCTTGGAACGCCAGCTCATTCGCAACATTGGTGAGCGCCTCTATGGACGAGGTCAAACCCATGGTGATAGCGGATCGCAAGGAGGTGGCCATGGTTGACGTCTGGACAGTTGAAGCAGTGGCCGAGCGCTTTGTTGATGCAGCCAGAACGGCTAGGCGCTTACCTCGCGTTGCAGTGCAGGGTTATGCCAGCACTTGGCCCATCGTTGTATTGCCGGGAGACACTTATCCCGATCCGCTCAGGGTCTACCGACTACCGCCCCCATCGCCTAAGGATGTGGAGCAAATGCTTGAAGTCATGCGTTGGGTTCAATTGCTTGAGCATGATGAACGGCACTTGGTGTGGATGCGTGCCAAGCGGTATGACTGGTTAGAAATCGGTAAGCGCTTTGCGTGTGACCGCACCACAGCTTGGAGACGCTGGAAGCGTGACATGCAGGTGCTGGCTGACAGGCTCAATGCGCAGGTTCAAAAGTCAGAATCCGGCAGGTTTTAAACCAGCGAGGGAATTAGCGTGTTTTGGCGTGAGTGCGCGGCTCAATTCAAACTTAAAGGGGAATGCGCGGTTTTTGCGTCCAAAACACGCTGCAACATTTCAGCGTTTTGCAGCTACATTTTCATCTACGGTAGACAAAGGTGTGTGAGCAGCAAATGCTCCACGACTGAGCGAGGTTCCTGAAACGTCGCTCTACTTAAACCTTATTTTGAGATCTCAATCTCTCCAGAGATTTCGTATTCGCGTAGTTTTTCAAGCGGCATGTAAACCGTGGTTTTGCCCTCGCGCAGGACCTCCAGCCGATTATTAATTTCGGCTCCGATTTGGTAGCAACCAGCGACCAAGGGTGTAAAGCCTGAATCAGACCCAAGACCTTCGACTGAACTTTTGCGGGCTAAAACCCCGTGAATTACTTTAATTTGCACTGCAAGACATTTTTGTTTTGTGGGCCATTTTAACGACCCCCTATGAATCATCCTGAAATCCGCATGGTCCCAGTGGATGCGCTCATTCCATATGCGCGCAATGCTCGGACACACAGTGATGCCCAAGTGGCACAAATTGCAGCTTCCATTGTCGAGTTTGGTTGGACCAACCCGATTCTGATTGATGGATCCAAGGGCGTGATCGCAGGTCACGGCCGATTAATGGCAGCCAGAAAGCTCGAGCACAAAGAGGTGCCAGTCATTGAGTTGTCGCACCTCAGCCCTGAGCAAAAGAAGGCCTACATCCTGGCCGACAACCGACTTGCAGAAAACGCAGGCTGGGACACTGAGTTGCTCAAGCTCGAATTGGCTGAACTCAAAGCGGTTGATTTCGATATGGAGTTGATGGGGTTTGGTGACAAGGAGCTCGATGAGTTGCTTGGCATGAATGAAGAAGGCGGTGGTCTGACTGAAGATGATGCAATCCCAGAGACACCAGTTGATCCTGTTTCCAGACCTGGGGACTTGTGGATCCTTGGCAACCACCGCCTGCTTTGTGGTGACTCAACTGTTCTTGCAGATGTGGAGCGTCTCATGGGCGGTCAACTTGCGGACATGGCGTTCACAGATCCTCCCTATAACGTGGATTACGGCAACAGTGCCAAAGACAAGATGCGCGGTAAAGACCGCCGCATTCTTAATGATGCCTTGGGGGACGGGTTCTACAAGTTTCTCTACGATGCATGTGTAAACCTTCTGCTCGTGACCAAGGGCGCTTGTTATGTGTGCATGAGTTCTTCGGAGCTTCACACCTTGCAAAAAGCATGGCTTGATGCAGGAGGCAAATGGTCGACTTTTGTGATCTGGGCCAAGAACACGTTCACGCTTGGACGTGCAGACTACCAACGCCAGTACGAACCAATTTTGTATGGATGGAAACAAGGCTCGGATCACTTTTGGTGCGGTGACCGCGATCAATCGGATATCTGGAACTACAACAAGCCTCGTGTGAACGACCTGCACCCCACGATGAAACCAGTGGAGTTAGTCGAGCGGGCGATTAAGAATTCATCCAAAAGTCGAGACATCGTGCTTGACTTGTTTGGCGGCTCAGGCACCACCATGATTGCTTGTGAGAAAACCTCTCGGCATGCTTGTTTGATGGAACTCGATCCCAAATTTGTGGACGTAATCGTTAAGCGCTGGGAAGACTACACCGGTAATAAAGCGGTGCTGGAGCGTGCAGACGCATTTGAGGTTGACCTGCCTCAAGCTTTAGATGAAACCCCTGTGTCGAATTGACATTCACCCATGTCAGAATCACGCCCTTGACTAACAGGAGATAGCGTTGAATAAGACAGAATTGATCGAGGCATTAGCCCACGAAACCGAAATGACTAAAGCCGCAGCTGGTCGCTCTATTGATGCATTGCTTGAGATCATCACCCAAGCAGTTGCCAAAAAGCAAGACGTTCAATTGATTGGTTTTGGTACTTTTAAAGCCACTAAGCGTGCTGCTCGTACGGGGCGTAATCCTCGTACTGGCGAGGCATTGAAAATCGCTGCAGCCAATGTGCCTAAGTTCACACCAGGTGCAGCTTTTAAAGCGGCTGTGAATAAAAAGAAGTAATCACTTCTCTTGTGTACCGCACAAGGCGGCAAAGGTTCTCGGATCTTGCCGCTTTTTCTTTTTTACAGACGCTCCAACACTTCAACCAATCTTGGCTGCATAACGGGCATGATCTGCTCCAGATGGATCGATGAAAAGGTATGGGCGACCAGGGGCGTGAACTTCAACACATAAGCGACCTTCGCCGTAATAGCCGCCTTTGCCTTTAAGCCAATCGCGTGATTTGTAGAGGTGATTAGCAAAATCATCAAACTCTTCGATGCTCATCTCAAGTGACTCTGCCACATAGATGGTGGACTCGTCGTTGCCACAAATGTCGTTGATGTTTTTTGGCTTGCGGCCAAAGGGCAAGCGAATGCTGAGTTCTTCCACTGCGATTTGTTGGCCATCAAAGTCGATGATCAAAGGTTGACGTTCTATCGTGATGATGGTTTTCATAATCACCTCAGACAATGCGGTATTTACGTTGTTGAGCGTCCGTTTTCTCCGAGGTGATGTTCAAACCGAGCTTCTTTTTTAGAGCTCCTGCCATTGCTCCTCGAACGGTGTGAGGTTGCCATCCCGTGACTTCAGTCATTTCGACAAGGCTTGCCCCTTCTGGTCGTTTGAGTAATTCAATCAGCTTGGTTTGTTTGGTGCCGTACCTTTGCTTTGGGGGTGTTCCAGGCCTTGCCCCAATTGCTTCGAGACCAGTGATCGTGATTACAAATTGCGTTTTGTCCTCAGTTGTGTTGTTGTAAGGCGCGATCAGTGCAGCATGATTCAGTGCAGCCAACACCTTGATGAGTGCGCCACCTTTGAGCGTACTCGGGAAATCTGTCAGCAGATTTTGGGGATGCTTGGCAGCTGCTTCGAGCAGTTTGCGCTGAGTGTCTGTGAGTTTCATTTTTCACCTTTCGATGTTGTTGATTTGTTTTGTGCTGCTGAAGCACCTGCGGCGTAAGCGGCTTCAAGCGCGCTCTTGATTGACCAAACTGCCAAGTCATGGAAGTCCAATCGGTCTCTGTTTTGGGTCTCTAAGGTTTCGATGTGCAGGTGCTCATGAGCAATTCGCTCAATCACTTGTTCTTGGTTCAAGCTGCTCATTGCTTGGCTCCTTCAACGTTGTGAATCTGTTTTGCTTTGTCAAAGCCCACCCAGTTGCCTTGCTTGTCGAGGCCTCGGCTGGCGAGCGTTTGGCAAGCCAGTTGATTGAGGTCTAGTTCTCCGTTTGCAACGGCGGCTAAGACCTTGGTGGCGGCGAGCTGGATGAATCCGAGCTCGTCATCTGTGAATTGAGGGCTTGTGTTTTTCATGGCGTCAATCTCCTTTGCTTCGTCTGATGTGAAGCATTGACGCTCTTAAACAAGATGAAGCCAAGTTAATTTTTTGAAGCTGTCGCTTATTCCTTGAAAGCCGATTGATATGCCAAAAAGTGCGCCCACTCCTTGCCGATATCCGGGTTGTGCGCAGGTGCTCAACATCCCCGGTTATTGCGCACAGCACCAAACAACAGTGCATCGTGATTACTCACGGGCACGTAGGGGCTTCGATACGGAGCTGGGGTTTTATCAATCGGCCAGATGGCGCAACACACGCGCTGCGGTGTTACGGGATAACCCGCTTTGTTGTGGGTGCCAAGCGAAGGGTGTGCTGCAGCTCGCCAAAGTGGTGGATCACATCGTTCCAATCAAGTTGGGCGGTGAACGCTTTGAGCGCTCGAACTTGCAGTGACTATGCGTGCCCTGTCACAACGCGAAGACCGCGTCAGAGACCGCCGCTTCGCGCCAGTGACCCCGTCCTGAGGGGGGAGGGGGGATGAATCTCTACAGACTGGTGCCCACGATGCGTGCGCTTGCTCAAATTTTTATGCGTGCAAATTGGAGCATGGGGGGGTCTACCCGACCATGCCCTGCACGGCAGATACATCAAACCAAACGGGTGATTTATGGGAGGACGCAAGCCACTACCGACCCAAGTCAAGCAAATCAAAGGGACCTTGCAGCCTTGTCGCACCAACTACCACGAGCCCGTACCAGAGGGCTTGTTGGTTGAGCCACCGGACTACATGTCTGAGGGCGCAAAAGCGGCATGGCGCTATGCGCTCGAGAGCGCACCACCCACGTTGATTAAGAAGTTGGATATGTCCGTTTTGGAAGTCTGGGCATGTGCTGCGGACTTGTACCGACAAGCGCAGATGGGCATCAGCAAGACCGGGTTACTGGTCAAGGCTCCAAGCAGCGGTGTGCCCATGCAGTCGCCTTATCTGGCGATTGCCAACAAGCAGGCGCAAATCATGACCAAAGCTGCGATTGAGATGGGTTTCACGCCCGCATCGCGCTCTCGCATCTCCACGCCCATGGAGCGACCGCCTGAAGAAATGGATCTCTGGGCAGACATTGTTGGATGAATTTGTTAGGTGTAGCTTGATGAGTAAATTTGCTTTGAGCGCTAAACACTACGCAGAAGCAGTTGTCTCTAAGCAGATCCTCACCTGCGAATGGGTGCAAAAAGCGTGTCAGCGCCAACTCGATGACCTCGTGCGCTTTAAGCGCAAGAGCAGCATCTTCCAATTCAACCCTGAGTTGCTTGATCGCCATGGCAGGCCTTACAGACCTGCTGACAACCTGTGCTCGTTCATCGAGCGACTGCCGCACGTCAAAGGCCCCCTAGCTGGTCAAATGATTGTTCTGGAGCCTTGGCAGGTCTTTATCTTGTCGACGGTATTCGGTTGGGTGAAGTCGGATGGCAAGCGCCGCTTTAGGCGTTCGTACATCGAAGTTCCACGTGGAAACGCAAAGTCAACGCTGTCATCTGCTGTGGGGCTGTACATGTTGGCTGCAGACCGTGAGGGTGGTGCAGAGGTGTATTCGCTGGCAACCACACGCGACCAGGCACGCATCGTGTTTGGTGACGCGCAGACCATGGCTCGCATGAGTCCCGGGTTTCGTAGTCGGTTTTCTGTGAACGTCGGTGCACACAACATGCATGTGCTCCAAACGGGCTCCAAGTTTGAAGCACTCTCTGCTGAAGGTTCGACGCTGGATGGCTTGAACATTCACATGGGATGCATCGATGAGTTGCACGCGCACAAAACCCGCACGGTCTATGACGTGGTGGAGACGGGCACAGGCAAGCGTGACAACTCACTGCTGTGGGTAATCACTACGGCGGGTAGCAACCGCTCTGGCATTTGCTATGAAGTCCGCAGCTTTGTCACCAAGTTGCTCAACGGCGTTTTTCAGGACGATACGCAGTTTGGAATCATCTACGGGCTTGATGAGGGAGATGACTGGACAGCCAAGGATGCACTGATCAAGGCAAATCCGAATTGGGGCATCTCGGTACGCGAGGAAATTCTGGTACCTCTGCAAGCTAAGGCCATGCAGTTACCCAGCGCAGTCAACAACTTCAAGACCAAGCATCTCAACGAATGGGTGAGTGCAGACAAGTCATGGATGGACATGCGGGCATGGGACGCGGGGATGAACCCCGATCTCGAACTGGATCAGTTCTTGGGTCAACCCTGCTGGGTTGGACTGGACTTGGCCAGCAAGACTGACATCGCAGCACTAGTGATGTTGTTCCAGCACCCCGACACACCAGACGCATTTGTTGTGTTTGGTAAGTACTACTTGCCAGAAGACACGGTGCAGGCAGCGGGTAACAGCCAGTATCAGGGCTGGTCACACACAGGGCTCCTAAGCGTGACGCCCGGCAACGTGATTGATTTCAGCTGGATTGAAGCGGACCTGTTGGAAATCGCTTCAAAGTTCTCCGTTGAAGCGGTGGCATTCGATCCGTTTCAAGCGACGCAGTTGTCCACACGAATGCTGGCTGAAGGGTTGCCCATGATTGAAGTGCGCCCAACGGTCTTGAACTTTAGCGAACCCATGAAGACCTTGGAAGCCTTGGTCTTGCAAAAAAAGCTCGTCCACGATGGCGACCCCGTGCTGGCTTGGATGGCCAGCAACGTGGTGGCACACACGGACGTCAAAGACAACATCTATCCACGCAAGGAGCGAGCAGAAAACAAGATAGACGGAATCGTGGCGCTGATCATGGCGCTCTCGCGAGCAATCAAACCCGGTGAATCGGTGGTGCTTGGTTCTGACTATGAGTTGATGGTGCTCTGACGCAATGGGACTTTTCAATCTATTTGATCGATTCAGAGCCTCGAGCAGCGATCGCTCGCCATGGGGCGATTTCTTTTTTGAACCTGTGTCTGTGCGCAGTGCATCGGGGGTGCGAGTCTCACCCGATGGAGCGCTGCGACTGGCAGCGGTGTACGCGTGCGTGCGTATCCTGTCGGAGACCATGGCGTCTCTTCCAGTGGTGGTGTACCGCCAGCGCAAGGATGGCGGCAAGGACCGGGTGACCGATCACTGGCTCTATGGGCTACTGGCTCGTAAGCCCAATCGGTTTCAAAACCCGTTCGAGTGGCGCGAGATGCTGCAAGGCCATCTGGCCCTGCGTGGCAATGCCTTCTGCCAGATCATCTCTAACCCCAAGGGTGAGATAAGCGAGCTGATGCCCATCCATCCTGACCGTGTGCGCATGGAGGTGATGGACACCGGAGATTTTCGGTACCGGGTGCGGATGCAAAACGGTGACGAGATGGTGTTCCCGCGCGGGCAGATCTGGCATCTTCGTGGACTGTCATCAGACGGGCTGATGGGCATGAGCCCGATTGAGCTTGCACGCGAGAGTCTGGGCATGGCGCTGGCCGCGCAGGACTATGGCGCACGCTTCTTCACGAATGACGCTAAGCCCACGGGTGGTTGGATTGAGTTTCCCGGCAACTTCAAGGATGCTGAAGCGAAACGGGTGTTTCGGGACTCCTACCAAGCAGCACAGTCAGGCTCCAACCGGGGCAAGGTGCTGGTGCTTGAGAACGGCATGAAGTTTCATGAGGTGGGTGTCACGAACAAGGATGCTCAGTTCTTGGAGCTGCGCAAGTTCCAGATAACAGATATCGCCCGAATGTTTCGTGTGCCACCGCACATGATTGCTGATTTAGATCGGGCGACTTTCTCGAACATTGAACAGCAAAGCCTTGAGTTCGTCATGCA
>JACCDG010436552.1_pt1 | contig 18041 bp, 8 predicted proteins | sample 7442471 | NCBI WGS metagenome assembly JACCDG01 (sample SAMN15323444, study PRJNA562643) | freshwater metagenome | isolation source: river surface water | place: USA:Blue River Watershed | collected 2017-08-17 | reverse complement strand
TCGATATAAATCAGTACACTGACCAATCAAAGTTCCTGAAATATAAAACGAGAGATTGACAGAGCCTTTTTGAATAGATTCCCCATAAAAAATTTTTGGAATTTCTATGAGATTTAAAACCTGAGTTGATTTGTCCCCAAGAGAACTTGAATAAAAAAAGTGTGGAGAATAAATTGAATAGTGATTGAGAATATTTTTGAGAGAGTTTATTTTTGCTCTTGTTGCCGATGCTGAAAAATATGTTCTTGATACGGACGAAGAAACGTCGTAAGACGATGTGATAATATCTCCGTAATTGTAATTGGCATTATAATTTTCTATTGAAATAGAACCGGCAAACAAATCACCATCTTTATAAACAAACGGAAATATTTTTGTTTTTGTTCCTGAATTTAAGTTCGAATTATAGGTGTGGCCGGCAAAATCTTTATCAACATTCAAATCAAGAAGAGAAGCAAAGCCTTTTGGAACATTGTTGAGTTGAGAAACGAACGAGCCAGAATAAACGGATTGATTATTGAGATAAACTTCACAATTCCAAACATCACAAGTTGTTTTCGGATGCGTTTTAACTGTATTGATTAAAATTTCTTCTTTTTTGAATTTTTTTAGCATGAAGGTAAGTATCAAACATGTTTAGATTATTGTTTTATCTTTAAACGTAAATGTATTTGAGTTTTTTTATTTTCTAATTGAAAATCTTTAGTTACAGTTTTTGGATAAAAATCGAAGCTTGTTTGTTCTTCTGGTTCTGGTGTAAATTTGTTATCAGGATTGACTTTTTTCATAAAATCTTCAAAAAGATCATGTAAATCTCGGACGAAACTATAAGTGTCTAATAAATCAACGCTGTATACAGCTTCTACATCAAAAGAATCGTGAACCGGAATATTACCATTAAATTCAAAATCAAAACCTGATAAGTTAGAATCGTAAATGTCATCACAGCCGTTTGAAGACATAATTTTCGATATTTTATCTTTAAGCTTATCTTCATCAATTTTTTTGATGAAATATAATAATGTTTCAGTAGGAAATTGTTCCAAATTTCTTTCTTCTCTTCTTTCATTAATAAGGCGAATCACATCTATTAAATTAAAACTATAAAAACAATTCAAATTATAATATTCATTTCCTTCACCATCTTCACTGATATCATACGTTATAATAAGCCTAAATGAGTCGTGATTACGACGATGCCAACTTTGCCGTACAGTGTTGATATTATATTGCAGTTCATCTTCACTTATCGTATTACCTAGCATTGCACTCAAATCAGCATCTGATTCTTGTGGACTAAGAACAGAGGCAAGACGCATTTCGGCCCGACTTACACCCAATAGTTCTTGGAGCGCGAATTCGTCATCAGTATCAGAATATGTTACTGCTCGTTGGAAAATAACATGATATTTTTCCGGTGCTTCAAGTTTACTGGTAATAAGTTCGATTTGTTTTCGCTGAACAGTTTGCAGCCAAGTAAGGATGTTTGAAGCCAACTGCTTTCCGTGATTTGAATTTCCATATTCTCGGTCTTCTCTTGTGTATAGAAAAAAATAGTCATCAGAGTCATTATTTTCTTTTAAATCAGTAGCAGCTATTTCTACACTAAATTGTCTACAACGTGTTCTAACAACCGGGAGCAATCCAACCAAACCTCTTTGTTTGTCAAAAAAAATTTCTTGTTGTTCTCTTTGGTCTAACCACTCTTGAGTTATTTGTTTATTATTTACAACACCAAACACAACAAAACCATATCCCAATGATTCCTGAACTGCACAAGTATAATAGTCGCCGTCAATAGAATGACAACTATTAATTCCAGAAAAATCAGACATTCTAATCACATCGAGCGGAAATCTTGTTGCTATATAACACAATTCATCCTTTGACGATTCTGTCCAGAATTTTTCTAAATCTATTTTAACTCTGTCTAAATCAGGCCCATCGCGAAAGAATTTTGCAAGATCGCCCTCTTTTCCAGCCAGTATTCTATCAATAAACTTCATTATTCTAAGACCATTCGGGAATTTATCAGATTTAATAATTTTATTTTGAAGGTCTAATACGTATCCAGAATTAGAAACAATTGAAAAAAAGCTTCGACAATTATATGGATAGTCTGAAGTATTTGTAATGGAGCCAAAAGTTTTGAATGGAAGCAAAATTCTTTTTCTACTCCCAAAAATATGATTTTTAGCGTGGCGCTTTTTAATATATTCAGCATTCTGCGAATATACAGAATGCAATTTATTAAGTTCACTTTGACTTATTTCGTTAATATGTAGCTTTTTATCACGCAACCTTATTTTTATCATTTGTTCAAGACCTTTTGAAAAATAAATAGAAAATAAAATCATCCATCTTGCCGAACGCGCAAAGTCACGCTAGAATCAGCTGAATTCTTAATGGGTTCTGATAATTTTGCAACAGCCATGAGTTCATTGTTATCGTTATATAAACCAACAGTTGTAATATAAGCAACTGGAGTCGCTTGTGGATTATTATTCTTGACTCTAATTTTTGAACCGGAAAGATAAGTCGGATTTGAAGAGTAGTTGAACTCGCCAGGATTCACATGACAAAAATAAATCTTGGAATTTAGAATTGTTGTGTTATTGAAGTCAATCGAATCAATTCTGTGTCTCAAGCCATCAGCAACTTGTTGAATTGTACCAGATTGTAGGGCAGTTGCAATAGAACCAGTCCAAGAAGATGTAACTGATGCCATTCCGAAAGCTTGCTGAAAAACAGAAGCTGTCAAAACAACAACTCCAGCCTGATAATAAACATGACCGAGAACATCAGATGAAGAAGTCGCCGCCGAGCTTGAGAATAACAATCCATATTCGCCAGCGGGAGAATTTACATAATATTGGGTATCCGCACCGTAATCAGAAAGAGTTTCTAACTTCGCTCGCGAAGCGTTTGAACCAGAGCGATAAACGCCAATTTCGAATGAACCTTTTTTAATTTCATCTTTTGAGAGAAGTCTTGTGAATGTTATAAAAATGCACTCTTTCATTTTAGTGCCGCCAGCATTATAATCGCCATCAGTATCAAGAAGTCTCAAAGAACCAGTCGTATCATAACCAGCAAACGTTTGTGCCATTTGGTTATACATGTTGATTTTTTTACTATTTTGAGTTGCCCCAGAACCAGAATAGCCACTTGTAGAGGCATATCCGCACGAAATATCAAAAATTTTGTTTGCTGACGAACTTAGATAGGGGTAATCATAAACAGATTGAAACATTCCATGAGAAAAGTTTTTGATATTGGTTTCAGTTGTGCCAGAAAGATAAGTTCCAGAAACAACAGTGCCTGTGATTGGGATAGCCTCATAAAATACTTTTGAGACGGTTGCCATATCGTTTGTTGAAAATTTTTTGAAGCTAGTTGCCATGTGTTTATATTACCTCTAAATTAGCTCAATTTAATCAATCTGACAGGAATGTCAATTCTATAACCAGTTGAAGCGCCCGTCACTCTAACTACAGTATCAATGTAATAATAAGCATCGCCATCAACAGTTACAGAATTTCCAATCAAAGAGAACAAATAATCGCTTGTTTGTGTTTCGATAGATGAAAGAAGTCCAAATTTAAGATTCGTTCCTCGTGGTCCTTGAATTGTCTCAAAGAACGGTGATTGACCAACTGGATTCACACCAGTTAAAGCTCCGAGCGCAGAATTTTTTACATATTCGCTAATATTCTGTGATAAGAAATATGTTGCAATTTGGTCATCATTAATTGAAATTGGTGATTGAGGAACTTTACTTCCTTGAACAACATCGTAAAGATAAAGAAGCCTATTATCCATTTCCACAATATATTGAGATTCACGCAAATCAGGCTGGAGTGCGAATTGCGCTGAAAGTTCAGAAGTATCCAAACCTTGATCAACTCTTATGCCTCTTCCGTTCACTTGTTCCCCGGAGAATCCGTTAATATAGCCAGAACCAGTTAAATAAGCGGCTGCTTCAGTTACAGTGTCTTGGTCAACCAAAACAACATGTGAACCAGAACCAAAACTGTCTGCTGAAACAGTTGGAGATGCACTTGGTTCTGTAGTATTTAATTTTAAAACAGGAAGATATAAAAGATTTGGATTTGCAACTGTAATCAATTTTGATCTCAAACCAGATGCATTGTCTGTAACCGGCTCAAGAACTGGAGTTTGGAGAATCTCCAAGTCATAATAAGCAGATCCAGATGCATGAGAACCGTTGAAAGATGCGTAATTGATTTCGTCATCACCTAGAGCAAATTTCGTGATTTTGAAATTTCCTTCTGCAAGACGTTTTCTTCCAAGATCCGTCAGAACTGTTTGAAGTATGATGTCGCCACTGTTGTCTAACCAAGCCATTTTATATTCCTCTGTGTTCTAACTATATTTCTTTCTAAAAATCAAAAAAAACAAAAGCCCCGGAAACATCATCGATTCCAATATTTCCAGGATGAGTATCAGGACCTGCTCCAGCATTTTCGCTATCAGATATTGCTGTAAGGTTGTCAGCAGAATATTCGTTTGTATATTTTACTCCTTCTGTATAAAGCAATTTAAGAAAGTTTTTTAGTTGTTTTTCGTCAAAAACTTTTTTGATGAATTTTTTTGCTTCACTGAATCGTCGCAAATATTTTAGTGACAAATCAAGCCAATCATCAAATTTCAAGATAAATAAACTTCCGTTTTCTGTTGTTTTAACCAAGAAATCAGGTTGGGCCACTTCCAAGCAAAAATCAGTCATTTCATAAAGCTCAACAGGATTCATCAAGTCTTTGAGCGGAATATATTTTGGAGTTTCCCGCCAATAAAGTTTTTCGTTGCGACCCATGATTTCTCCATAATCAAAAATATGCAAATCATCTCTTTTGAATTTTCTAGAACCTGCAAAGGCGTTTTGCTCGTTTTTTTCAACCCTCTGAAGTTCTTCTGTGGCCCTTATATTACCAATTTTTAAAACGTGTTCGTTGTCTAAAAGAAAAGCAACTCCGTAAGAACCTGAACCGAGTCTTTTTGTTATTTTATTTCTTTTCAATGGTGAAATATGTTGGTAAAGAGATTCCGGAATTTGTCTGTGTAAATTTGGACTCATTTGTTTCAAAATTTGTATATTTTGAGTTAAAAGTTCGTTTTCTTTTTCAGATTCTCGACTTTTAAAATGTTCTGCATCTCGCTCGGTTGGTCTTATATTTTGTTCTTTCAAAATAATTCGAATCATTCTTGTTTATCCTCCGGAACTTTCACGTCAACAAGAAAATTCACTTTTTTTCCTGTCTTTTCGGATGTTATCTCAAATAAATACTTTTTCCCAAAAGCATCTCCGTCTACGAAAGGTTTTTTTGTTTTACTAAACATTTTTCCTTCTTTTTTTAACTCTGATTGAAAGTCAGTTGGTCTTATAAACAAAAATTTTCTGAATTTTTTTTCAGTTACCTTTGGCTTTTCTTTAAAATAATAAATTGATTTAGTAAAATATGGTGTAGAGCCTTCTCGATAATTCATCCTTATTTTTATGACATCCGTTGGATTTGAAATGCCGCCGTGGAAATCTTTGATTCTAAAACAATAATAATAGTCAACATTTGGTTCAATTGCATCAATCATTGTTTTTGAATTTGAAAATCCAACTTGGCCTTGTTCTTTGTTTTCAAAATCTCTGAAACTTCCTGGCGGCTGTTCCGTTCTATAAACCTCAATCACACCGCCAAGCTCATCCGTTCTAAAGTAAACTAAATCATCCTCTAAGTTCTGAATTGTGTTTGTATCAATAATTGAATTTGGTGTAAATTTCCCGTTTGATAAAACAATTTTAGAAAAGAAAAGTTTGTCTTCCTCTTTGATAACAACAGGAGTCAAAACTTCACTTCCATACCTATTTTTTACTGAAATACGCACAAAGTTTTCATCTCTTCCTAATGGTTGGATGTCTACTTCGGGCGAGAGCGAAGGAGGGCTTTTTATTGTGAAATATTGATAAGTTTTTTCACCTTCTGAATTAAACCAAGGTGCCGAATGAACAATGTTGAGTTTTGTCACGGTTACATCAAAAAAAGATTTTCCAAAATCATCAACTTGTTTGTTTGATAATTTCATATATATTTTTTGATCAAAAATGTGCGAATCAATTTCGTAAAAATATGTTTCGCCTTCTTTAACTTGAGTGTCATGAAATGTAAAAGTTTCGGAAAAATTTGGAACAAAAAAAGTTGAAATATAATTTTTATCGCCAAGTGAGTCTATTCTATATTTTTTTATTTCAAACATAATAACGTTTGAATATTCTTTATTTTGTTTAAAGTTTGAAAATGATTTTTCGATTGTCTTCCAAAGCTCAAATACGTTTTCTAAACTCAAAACAATATTATCATGTATTTTTTCATTTGTTATAATGTGAAAGTCGCCATTTTTTTCTTCAAGTCTGATTGTTTCAAACAACTCTACAGCACTTTCTGGGAAAAAGGCCGTTTTCGATGTAAACTGAACTTTTTCTGATTGTTCTTTTACATCAATATTGTAATCATCTGACTCGAAATATTCCACATTCAAATCTTCGTCTTTTGTCAAATAATTCAATTTCAAAATTTGTCTTTTGATACAAATTTTACATAAAGTTTCTAAAAGTTTTTGCGAATGAAGTTCTTTGGCAAATCTAGTATTTTCTTGATTATTTTTGAAAGTAATTGATACGAAAGCCGGAAAGCTATTTTGAAGACCGTTGGCCGTCAATATTACTTCAGGATCAATATAAAACGTTTTGTTAGAAACAAAAAAACTCACAAAATCATTATTATTTTCTTTTGGATTTTTATAAAACTTTACGAGTTCTTTAAAAGTTTGTTCAGAAGTTACTTCTTTCTTGGTTTCAATGTCATCAAGCGTTCCAAAAATTGTTCTTAAACTTTTTTTTGTTGAGAAAAACCAATACAAGTTTGGTAGAATTACTTCCGGAATATCTTTTATCGATTGTTCAAATTTATCTATAAAAAAATTGTATGTAGCTTTTACCTGAACACTGTTTGTAAACTCTTCAGGATTTCCTATTGTATAATAGGAGCCAAAATCAATATATTGGCCTTCGGGAATATTTTCTGGAACTTCAATCTTGTTCTTCTCGTATTCAACAGGATTATACTGTGACAAATTTCTCTTAGAGTTGTTTATTTGTACAAATTTCATTCACAAACTCCATTGAACTTGCTTTGTTTATTGTAAATATTTCTTCGAGGATTTACTGTTGCGCCTCTATCTGGGCATTCGAGTAGTTTTTGTTCAAAGAATTTCTTCTTTTTGCGAGCCGGAATTAGGCCACAAAGAATATCTTGAGGAATTTCTTTGTCAGTTAAAACAAATAACTTTTCATCTACCGTTCCTTCTTCAAAAAATTCGCTAGCGTTGGTTGAAAAACTGTAATATTCACCAGTATCCGGATCTTTTATTCTCAAAGAATATTTTTCATCCCTAATTTCTGTTTCTTCAATTAACAAAACAACAAAATCATCTTTTACGTAAAATCTTTTTCCATCAAATTCTACGGAGTTATCAATTTCCAATACAGTATGTTCAGAATTTTTTGTTAAGTCATCTGTTTCAATAATTTGATATCTAATCGAAGATGTTGCTTCGTAAAATCCATTTCTGATTATTGAGACTGAATCAAGATTTCCTTTCAGAAGTTCAAAATGTAAATTGGAACCGGAATTTCTATATGTATTTGCGGTTCCAAGCAGATAAATTGACTGGTCGCTTTTGTTGAATTCGTCTACATAATTGTCATCTTTCTCTGCGCTTGAAAAAAGATGAAATTGACCATCGAGAAACGCTGTGTCGTTATAAATTCTAGAACCTGCTTCTTTCTGTTGTTCCGAACCAGATGATGCAGAAATATCATACAATATCTTTGAATCGCCAAAAGAGTAGAAAGCAGGATTTAGATTTCCTTTTAAAAACTTGTGCTTTCCATAAGCTGTTAGTTCGAATTTTACAACTTCTTCTTTAGAATCTAAAAAACTCATTTATTATATTTTTCCTTTCATGTCTTGATAAGGGTCAAGAAGCGATTCGATTATTTGACTGTGATCTTCCGCGCTTTGATTTGGTTCTAAGTTAGGAAGCGGCTCTTTTTGTTCTCGGCTCATTTTAATTTCAGCTTCTAATCTGCCAGATTCAATAATAGAGCAAAAATCATAAGGCCAGTTGTAAGAAATTTCTGGCTCAAACTCTTTTACAGAATTCTTGTTGCCGTTCTTGAAGTTGAATTTTATATCATCATTTGTGTCTGCGGTTTTAGCAAAATAGTTCCAACCTGCTTTTTGTTTAACTTTGAAAACAAGCCACTGAATATTTTGTTTAATGTCGCCAATCAATCCAAACTCGTCTCCAGCAAACTGAGTCAAATCGTGCTCAACTGTTTTTTCTTGATCCACAAATTTGAATGTCGATTCTGGGGCGGTGTTTTGCCAAATCTTCGACAGATCGGTTTGCGAAAGAGTTACATCAAAATCAAAAATATACATTGCCATTGGCTCAATTGTTTTGTTTGAAATAAAGTCAAATTTAGGCGGTAAAACAAACTCTTTCATTTTACGAACCATTTCAATAATCGCATCAGATGGCCTTAAGGTCGAATTATCTTTAAGTTCTAGTTCGTAAAGATCCTTTTGACCATTGATGAACAATTGTGCATTTTCGATAATTTTCTTTGGAATTGTATAGTATTGCTCTTTGCCGTAAATATCAGTATAGAAAGGTACAGCAACAATTGCCTCCTTCATCTTGAATTCTTTTCTGAGTTGGCCGAGCTTCTTTCCTTCTTTTTTGAAGCCAACCAAGTCTGCCAGTGAACCAGTCAAAGAAACATCGCCAAGTTCATCTTGTCTTAAATCTTGTACCTCTAAGAAAAGACCTTGATTTGATGAAGTTGGAATTTGTCCATATTGATGCCACATTCCACGAGAAATTCCTGCTGCACCTGATATTGGAGTTGTTACAGATGCGTTTGAAAAGTCCAAAATAGGTGTTTCAAATTTAGGTTGAACAACCCAACGGACTGATTGTCCGTTGGAATCAACTTGAATTAAGTTTCCATTAGAATCAAATACTGGAGTTTTCTCCACAACCTTTTGAAACAAATTTATAGAAGCAGAAAGTTGCATTTTGTTATCTTCAGCTGTTTCTGCTGACAAGTACAAAACATCCAAACGAGACGAAGATGCTGTTAGTTGAGACAAAATTGTTTCTACTGAAACCTTTCCAGACGCAGTTGGAGCAAAAGTCAATTTAACATCTGAATATCCTCCGTAATAAGGAGGCGTAAATGGATAATATGCGGCCGATGATGACAATCCAGGAGTTACAAGACCAAGCGAACTATTGACAGGAGGACCAAATGCAGCCCCATAAACAGAACCAGAATTAGTATATCCAGAACCAGAACCAATGTTTTTATATAGCGTAATAGTTGGCGGATTCCACTCGTAGGATTGGCTTTGATATATTTGAATTCCAACAACACTAACCTGATCTACAATTTCCGCATATTGTCTATATTTTGAATGCGAACAAACAAAACGCATCATATATTTTTTACCTGCCGTCACAACACCAAAGTTAGGATCAGAATCAGGAAGGCTCGAAATTGTTGTCAATGAACCATCTTTTAAGAACATATTGATTGATTCCGCAAAAAAGTTATTTGCAGCAAGTTTATATTTTTCTGAACCTGCACCATTCAAAGATGCTGTAACATTCAAGGAGGCTGAAGGGTGCGGTTCTTGATCGACAATTCTCAGTCCTTTTAGATAAGAATCTGGTTCTACAATTGCTTCAAACGGAACTCTATAATCAAAATCTGTGTCAAGTCTTGGAATTCCATTATCTTGTGTTGAATTTGCCGTAGAACCAGTGATGGCGATGCCACCCGAAACATAAATTGGATAATCGACAGCCAAGCCGGCTTTGATTGTATTAAAAAGAATTCCTGGCGTAAACAGAGGTTGCATAACCGGACGAATTGCCGCCGGTGACGATGAATCAGCCCCGGTGACCGTAATGAATCCGCCATATGATTCAGAGAATAACGAAACAAGTTGAGCAGTTCTTTGTGCAGGATAGAACCCGTTATAAGGATGAAGTTTGATTTTTGCTTTCGCTGTCAACTTAAGACGTGATGGATTAAATCCTTCTTTTGAAACTTCGTCAGAAAAAATATTGAAATATTTGAGAAGTTCTGTTGTCGAATATTTCTTGTAAAAAGCATCCGACGTTGAAGACGAAAGCTGCGAGCCCGTAAGTGTCAAATAACCATCTATGGTCGCTAAAGCTCCAGAAACAAGATAAGTCGAAACGTGTTCTGAAACTCTGTATTCCGGAATAACTGAATAATCTTTTCCGCTGTTCTTCACATCTTCAACAAATTCAGCATATGTATCACGGAAAGGTTCGTTTTGCGAAGAGACTTCCCATTCCGTATCGCCAGAATAAACCTTAGTTCCACCAACGGTTTCTTCAATTCTGTGAGCATACAAAGGACCGGGATAAAGGTTTGATTTATTTCCAATATGAAATATGGTATTGTTGTTCTGAAGCAGTCCTTCGCCTTGTTTTCCTGCTGATGACGTTGCAGAATAAGAACTCGTTAAACTAAATCCATAACGTGCATCAAGAGGCCAAATAGAACTTGTGTAGTTCAGACCGAAAGATAGTTGTATCGATCGGCGATTGACTCTCTGTGTTCTCCAGAAATCATTTTGCCAAGATGATGTTTCTGTTAATAAAAAGTTTGTTCGCGTTCTTGTTAAACCAACAAACTGTTCTCTTGGATAAATTTGTTCTGAATAATAAAGTTCATCAGAGTTATCTTTAACAATATCAAAAATTTTGCCAAAAGTATTGTTTGTATAAACTTCGTTGAAAAATTGTCGAACATTGATATTATACTGGTACTGATCGCTTACTTTTACAAAATTATTTCCAAACGGAACAGAGATATATTTCTCGACTTCTTTGCCGGCGTCTTCTTTTAGTTTAGTTTTGATAAGAATATTTTTGTATTTTTGAGTATATTTTGGCTCGGCAAAAACGTATTTGTCATCATCTTTATCAAACAAAAGAACGGGAACTTTATCTTCCCCTTGTTGCAACAGTGAGTTTCTTCTTGTTTGTTTCCACGTTGGCCAGCCAACGTTTCCGTTTCTGTACAAATTCAAAGCATACAATTTTTCAGTATTTGTTGCAGGATTTGGCAATTTCCCGCTTGGATCAAATGGTTCTAGAAGTCTACTTCCGAAGTTAACAGTATCGGCAATTGCTTTATTTGCCAAAAAGATAGCCGAGCCAGAAGTTAGATTGGCTCCAGAAACATTGTTTGGAAAGCTTGTCGAACGTTTGTCGGCGTATGCAAAATTTGGCTGTTGATATCCAAAATCTTCAAATTCTATTGAGAGAAAATTTGAAAGACTTTGTGAAATCCACAAATATTGTATTTCAGAGCGAGGAATTGCTCGTGTTACAAACAAGTTATCATAATCTTCTGCATCAACCTCGACCGAACCAGACAATTCGATTCTTTCCAGTCTGTTTCTATAAACTTTATGATACGATGCCGAATTTTCATATGTTCCAGTCATTGTTGATGGCAATAAAATTCCGACAATTGAACTATCATAACCAAATTGCCCACAAACCTGACTGCTTTGTGAATCTAAAGCTTGTCTGACAATAAGATTTCGATTGTTTACGCTGTTATAGACAGAATATTCTCCAGATTCATAATCCAAATATCCATCAGAAGAAACTTCTGGTGAAGGCAAGTGAGCAAATCTTTCTACGATAACAAAATTTTGATATGTATCCGTTTTTGTTCTTTGTGGAACTTCGAAATCAATTACGCCGCTAATAGCTGTAGAATAGGCGCCGCTGATGGCTCCAAGACTTCCACTTTTAACAAAACTTCTGTTGTTGTTTGTTCTTCCAACGATATTCAAAACTTCGTAATTGAATTGATAATTCCCGATAAAAGTTCTTGCGCGAACAGAAGATGTTGACATCGGAACGTTTTTAAAAGAAACAATTTGTTTTGAAATATAATCTCGGAAAAAAACATTTGCGTGTTTATTATATTTTTTCGGTGAATATATAAAAACTTGCGAACCTGTTTCTACGAGATAAAATTTCTCTGGCCTGTTTGACTCTTGGGTTTCGTTTTCAGGATTTGCCAAACCAAATTGTCTTGTTGGGTTGCCGCCAACAAATCTTTGTGTCCAAACAGATTGAATTGGTTCATCTTTTTCATCACCATAAATGTCCCTGTGAATTCCGGTATATTTCTCGTTTGTTGTAGAACCAGAATAAACTTTAAACGGAATATTTTTATCAAGTATTTTATCATTCTCGGAGCCGATTGGATAAAAAGCAACATTTTTAACAACTTCTTTTCTTCCTAAGTCAGCATAATCAGCACAAACAGCCGACCCGGTGTTTCCAAGATCAATAATAAATCCAATTTCTTCCGAGCCTGTTGCCGAAACCATCTTCGGTAAAACAAAGTGAATGTTTTTAGAATCTGATGCATCAGAATCGCTTCTGATAGAAACTAAATCTGTAAAATATCTTTGTTCAAACAGAGAACCAGTGTATGGACCGTTTGAGCCGCTAAGAATTACTCCGCTTGAACTGTTGTGGCTGTAGGTTGCATCAACAAGCGGGTCCCCTTGCCTTGAACGAAGTTCTTTCCACAGGCACCCATTCGTTGTTCCGTTGCCAAATTTCCAATTATATTCAAGTTCTTTTGAACCAATAATCGAAGTTTCAAACGCTGCTTTTCTAGTTTCCTTGAGAAACGGAAAACTTTGTACAATTTTGTTTCTTTCGAAAATATGACTTTCGACAACATTCTTGACATCTTCTTCAGAAAGATCCGAAGAAGCCGGCATTACTTTTCTCAGGCAATATCCAACTGTTGTATCAAGCCATTTAAAATATTCTGTAAACTTCTCTAAGTCTGGAATGTTGCCGACTTTTTCAAAGAATATCGTTCTTAAATTGTCTAGCTCTTTATAATTTTGTCTATATCTATTGGCCGGATTTCCAAGAATAGAATCAAAATCTTTTACAGTCGCAAACATTTTCAGCATTTGTTCGGAAATTAATGAATACATGCTTTTTTCAACAAGCATAAAATATGAACTCAAACGCTTTGTTATATCAAAGTGAATGTCGTCTTTTGACAAAATTCTAACCAAATCAGAGCTATGAACAAATTCAGGAAGTTCTTTCTTTGCTGAAATCAAATATTCGTTTTTAACAACTTCGGTTGAACTTGCTGAAAAATCGTATCCTTTAGCCGAGTGCTGGTATCCTAGTATATTTCCAAACCAGTCGTGTTCGCCTCTAATTTTTGACGACCCGCTTGTTTGATCGTAAACTGAAAACTCCCCACTTGAATTTGAACCAGTGACTTTATCCGCGTTCCAATGTAGAACAGTGGACAGAGTTTTTGGCAAGAAAGAACCAGAAAGCGTATCTAGCATGAATGTAGATTTAGCCGGATTTGAAATACCGTCAGAAGAAACGTCTCTATAATCTACTTTTTCTTGTTCTGAAAGTTTTCTAAACGAAACTTTCATATCGCTTATTTTTACATCTGAATGTGCAATCACAGAACCAGTAAAGTTTGTTCTATGCGCTCCAAGATATGGTCGTTTGTGGCTTGAGAGAAATCTTTGACCGTTCGTTGTCGTAATCGTAGTTGATGCCGAAAAACTAGATTGAACTTCATCAAGAATATAAGAAATACCGTAAAGTTCTACAACGTAACCGCTAGAACCAGAAGCAATAAACGAATAAGGATAACCCGCCGGATAAATGTTTACCGCTACATTCCAACGAGAATCAGAATAGAGGTTGTCTACCCAAGAGCTTGTTACTTCACCAATTAAAGAGCCAGAAAGTTTAAAATAACCACGATCTGAATAAAGATTATCTTTTATACAAGTAACGCTAAAATTGGCATAATCATTTGAGTTCCACGTTAAATCTGTTTGATCATCTTTTGCTGTATGAACACCAAACAAAGAAGAAGTCAAAAGAAGTGGATATGTTTTTGAATAAGCTGATGTGCCACTTAAATAAGTGTTATATTCATTAATTCCGTAACGTTTCGGAAATAAAACGTCGGCTTCGAAAAGAAGAGCAAGACCAGAATCTTCTCTTGTTCCAGAGAATAGCTGTGTTCCAGAAATATAAGTTTTTGTATTTGTATCTGACGAGTCATAATACCCAAATACAGTTGCGTCACTGTTTTCTACAGTATTAAAATTGAAATATTTTTTATATTGAGAAACAGAACTAAAATTATCTTTGAATTCAAATTCGGCATCTTTCGCATAAACATTCAATTTATAAAGTTGGTCATCAACACCAAAACAACGAAGCAGATTTCTGAAACTCTTTTCTGTTCCTTTTGATTTATAAATGTGAACTAAATTGTTATAAATGTTTTGATAAACAGTATTTTTGATTTCTGAAAGTTTTTCTTCAAAATTTTCTTCTTCATTTCTGTTATTGAAATATTCATAAACGGATGCGTTCTCAAAAATATCCGGCATTTCAAAATCAGCCGATGAAAGCAGATTTTTGTAGAAAGGTTTGTTCGCAGTGGTTGTTTCTGAATAAGTTCCAGCATGAATTTTTGGAATTTCTTTCAAATTTTGTTCCAAAGAGTCAAAGTAGCTGGCGATAACTTGAGTCAACGCAACCAAGTTGTCTTGTTCGTTATCTTCTTGCGAATATGTTTCGCTTTCTTCGACAATGTAACTTGGAATTGATTTATGAAGAGAATTGCCGTTTAAATCATCCCATTCACGACCAAGAAGTTTTTTCTCTTCGAGAAGCGCAACAACATCAGGATGATTAGAATAAATTGTTGGTTCTCTGTAGTCGTTTACGAATGCCGAACCTGTGTTTCTATTTCCGCTTTGATAACCAGTCCACGATCCATTTGATACGCGACCAGAAAAATCTAAAACAATAGAATCGTATGACGAAGTTGTCGTAATACCTTCGTTGAATTTATAATAAAGTCCAAGCTCTGTATTGGCATCGTCGGTGTTGGTTCCGCCATAAACGTTGTTATTATAGTGACGTTTAATTTCTTTTGCTGTTCTTTTGTTTTTCCAAAATCTGAATTCATCAACAGAACCAGAAAGCGGCCCCCAGCCTCTTTGAACAGTATTATTTCCGGAAGGCGCAACACAAAGAGCGCCAATCGTTGAAACAACTGTTCCAGAAACATAAGATACTGAAGTGGAACCAGTAGAAGTTGCGTTATATTCGCCATCAATGAATAAATCTACAGTCGGTGTAGAACCAGAGTTCCAAAAACGAAATGAATAATGTGTCCAAGTGTTATTCGCAACAGATGCGGTTGTCAGGTTTGAAGAGCCAATTGAAAGCGCCTCAAAACCAGAAGTTCCAGACATCCACGAAACTCTCCAAGGAGTTGCACTTGCAGTATTATCTAGTTCAATTCTAAGACGACCATAATCAGCCGATGATGAAATAGAGCTTGTTGTCCACGCATCAAAAACAACTTCGATTGACGATGAAAAAGCTGCTTTTTTTAGATAAAATTCTACTGTATTTTCAGAGCCGATTCTTAAGTTGCATTCTCTTTGCTTGTCAAAATCGTATTTATTATTTTCAAAATAAGAATTAGTTTTGCCAAGTCCAGGACCACCTTTCGTTAAAATATATTCTTGGACTGCCGGAGATGCATATCCGTTTGAAGAAGTTGAAGTTACATACGAGCCAGTTCTAAAAATAGCATATCCATTAAATCGCGGATAATCGTTTTCAAGAATATAACGTTCAAGATATGATGCCGAAGTGTCCCATTCAGTTCTTTCTTTTTTAGAACCATCGTAAGGAAATGTATTATAGATGTGTTTAATTGCATCAAGATAATATCTTTCTGCCAATCCAAATTTTGCAAAGTTTTTTGGATCTGAAAAATCTACATCTGGAACTACACGAGCTATATTTTCTTCATGTGAATCAATATATTCTTCTGATTCAATTTCTACTGCCAAATCTTCTTTAGTAACTCTTTCGAGTTGAACAACTGAATCTTTTCTGAAAAGCTCTTTTAACGAATTCATCGGACACCTGCTGACCGATAACTATTTGCTTAACGTATTTCTTTTGTTTCCTGTAAAAATTACAGGAAACAAATCTTGCAATTCAATTAAAATCAATTCCTTAAAACAAACTTGCAAAACATTTATAGATTCTTGTGAAAAAAAATAAAAAAATTGCGGGAAGTCGTTCATTCTTTCTTGAATTAAATCTATTATATTCTTTTTTTGCTTTTTAGCCGAATAATAAAAACCTCGTGCATATGCTTCGATTTCATAATTGGCGAATAAATCTTCTAAAGTTTCGTAAACATATTCTTCTACAGACGGATACTCTTCTTGCGCTATTGCAGAACTAAGTCTTTTTAATTCTTTTAAGGATACGCTTTTGATTCTTCTTTTTACGGATTCGTTGGAAATATATTCTAAAGAATAATGACTTTGACTTCTTTCAATTTTATATTTTGCTTTTTGAAGAAACTGCGCACCATGAGTAATTTCATGTTGAATAATATCAGAAAGCTTGTAATAAAGATCGTTGGTATTAATTTCTTTGATATTATATTTTATATAAACAATAATCTTTCCTGTATGAAAAAAAGTTCCAGACACAGTAAGTGTTTTGTCAAGTAAAGCAATATCATTTTTTTTAAAAACAATTTCAAGAGGAAAGTCTAATTTGTTTTGTTCGTTTGGTTGAATTGTAAAATTTTTTCCAAAATTTTTAAGAATTTGCGGAAAAATAATTTTCATTATACTTTTCGTTTGCGTTTCGTATTTCGCTTCCTTCAACAAAATTTTAATCATTATCAATTGTCAACCACTTTGAATTTGAAAATTTCAGGTTGAATCTCGTAATTTCCATCAATATAGTGAGCAAGTCTAATTCTATAAGAAAAATTAGGTTGTAAATAACTCATATCAAAATCAAAATACGAACCTGATAGATCATACGAAAGTTTTGTATGTTGATCCGAACCTGTTCCAAACGCAACGCATTCTGTATTATCTTCTACCCTTACAATAGACCAATAAGAATCTTCCACGATATCTGGCTTAATAGCTGTTGTATAAGATGTCCACGAATTCACTTCCCACTCGCGTTTTCTTGTGAAGACTCTAAATCTTGCTGTCTCTGTGCTTCTGTAAACCGGCTTGAGATTTGTAATTTTGTTTATGTATTTTTCACCAGTATTCCAATCATTTGGATTTAAAGTTTTTACAACGATTTCTGAACCAGTATGGTAGCATGTTGTCAAACCAGACGAATACCACCTATCATAAAAACTTGATGCTGTTGTATCTAAAGAAAAAGATGCTGTATAAATTCCTGTTGAGACATGCCCGCCGGTGATTACATTGGATAACGAAGTTCCGCCTGAAGCCGAAGTGAAAAGTTGCACATAAATTGCACCTGTTCCAACAACAGGAATATTTCTTAGTGTTCCCTTATGATAATTGTAAAAATATAATGTCTGAGTGTTTTCAGAACTTAGCAAAGAAGAAGATGCGTAAAAATTAGCTCTTGAATCTTTCTTTGAATCATTCCAACGAACTTCCAATAAAGGTCTTTTGAAAAAATATTCAGAAGTTTTGCCAAAAAATCTTTTTGTATAATATGACGTGTTCGCTGATTCATAAGACGAACTTAATTTTACAACGACACCATAATTTTGTTTTGTTCCGGCAACCCATTCTTCAACCAAGCTCGTAACATCAATTTGTAAATCTTCATCGCCTTCTGTTATAGATGCTGTATAATGCGGGCTTGAATGAAAGTCGCCGCCCTCAGATGACCATAAAGTTCCTGAGGAAGCATAAATCCAGTTACAATAATCATAATCTGAATAATCTTCCATATCAATTCCGGAACCTTCAGACCAACTTCTAGAAACAGGAAGAACG
>JACCDG010225949.1_pt1 | contig 18041 bp, 16 predicted proteins | sample 7442471 | NCBI WGS metagenome assembly JACCDG01 (sample SAMN15323444, study PRJNA562643) | freshwater metagenome | isolation source: river surface water | place: USA:Blue River Watershed | collected 2017-08-17 | reverse complement strand
GGATACAAGACAAATCAAGAGATGGAAGGCGATACGAAGGCACTTGGGCCAAATCAGCGCTAACTGCAGACCAGGGGATGTTAATTGTAGGCCTCGTCAGCGCCAAGCACTACTTCACTGGGCTTATAAAACAGGATAATCAGAAATTAAAAATAAATAATTAAAAAAGCCCTTCCGAAATTCAAGAAGGGCTTCTCTATAGATTTATTTCAGACCGTATGATCCGAAACAAAAGGTGAAATGATAAATCCAATTATTAGTATTATTAAATTAATACTAATAATGAATATAAAAATCCAAAACATCACTGGATCCATATTAAACATCGTTTCTAGACCTCTCCAGTATTCACTAGCCACATACTCGATGCCATCTTCCTTTCCGAAATACAAATTTTTCGGTACAAAGAAAATGAAAAGATAAAGTAGCACTAGGAACGAAATTAAATATTTCCACAGACGTTTAAATGGGAAGTATTTTTCCCACTTGTCCCCAAAACTTTTTTTCTCGAAGGTTTCCTTTAGGAAATCTCCGGAATACGGATTACTTTTATTCATTTTTTTTACATTTTTTAATATTATATACTAAAAAAGACATTTTGTCAAATTAAAATTTCATCTGTATAAGCACTTTTAAGGAAAGTAAAAAGATATGAACAGATTGTATGTTGACATGATATATGAAACTTGTAATACTTTTGATATGTTTAAGGGTTTTATAAAACCTAGTGAATTATATTTCTTAATCTTACTCCTATTGTTCATAGCCCGGCCCTTTCATCTTGTCTTTGCTGAAGATCAAATTGCTCCAGATGTTGTGCCCCCTCCGCCAACAGATACAGTAGATTCTGTACTCCCAGTAGAAAATATTAATCCTGAAAGCAACCCACCTCTTGAAGAAAATTTAGAATTGACAGACCCAGAAGAGAATGATATTGCGCCCCAAAATCAATCGTCATCAAATGAATCAAGTGAGGAGTCAAATTATAAAAGGAAAGATATAAAATCAAGTTCTAACAAACCCCTGACCACTGACCCTACCTCAGGGGCATTATTGTATTCGTATAACTTTAAAATTCCACCAGGTCGTAATAATCTAACTCCTAAAATTGAATTAAGTTACAATAGTCAAAATGCAAATTTAAGTGGCACTTTTGGTTCCGGTTGGAATTTAGCAATTCCTTATATTGAAAGGTTAAATAAAGAAGGTTCAAATAATTTATACAGTAAGGATTTTTATGTATCATCGCTTTCCGGCGAACTTTTGAAACAAAGTAGTACGTCCTATATTCCTAAAGTTGAGAGTGGGGAATTTCTGACGCATGTTTATCAAAATGATGTGTGGACTGTTACTGATAAATCAGGTACTGTCTATACCTTTGGTAATTCTGCGCAAGCTCGGCAAGACGACCCAAGTGACTCTACCAGAATTTATAAATGGATGTTGGAAGAAGTCCGCGACACAAATGGCAATTTTATAAAATATGAATATTCAAAAGATTCGGGGCAGATTTATCCCGACAACATTAAATATACTGGTTACAATACAACAGACGGAATTTTCACAATAAATTTTGTAAAAGAAACTCGAAATGATATCTCTATTTCATACACAACTGGATTTAAAGTTCATTCTAAGTACAGGATTAAAGAAATCCAAGCTCTCGTAAATAATGTTTGGGCCAAGAAATATTTTTTGGCATTTACCAATGCTGATAGCGGGGGAGGATCATTACTCGAATCCATCACTGAATCGGGGCAGGCAGACAGTGTGGTTACCACATTACCTAAAGTGACATTTGAATATACTAAATCTACTCCAGGGTGGACACATGATTCATCGTGGCAGATACCTTTACCATTTTATGAAGAGTTTGGTATGCGTATGGCTGATATCAATGGTGATGGGTTGATAGATATTGCATGTACGAATATGATGACGAATGTCCGTTGTGATAAGCATAACCCTGAATTTTATCTAAATACAGGCTCCGGGTGGAAAAATGTAAGTAGCTCGTGGAAATTTCCCAAAAGACCAGATGGTTCAGGGGATGTGGAGTCTTTTACTGACTACAATGGTGGGGATTTATATTTAAAATTAATTGATGTCAATGGTGATAACCTCGCTGATTTAGTCAAAGCTACAGATAGTTCTAAATATATTTATTTAAACAATGGTTCGGGTTGGACTTACGATTCATCATGGCAAATACCATTACCATTTAACGAAGAGTTGGGCATGCGCATGGCTGATATTAATGGTGATGGGTTGATAGATATTGCGTGCCACAATGAAGCCACCAATGGACGCTGTAATAAAAAGAATCCCGAAGTGTATTTGAACACAGGTTCCGGGTGGCAAAATGTGAGTAGCTCGTGGACTTGGCCTGTGAAAGCTTATACTTACGACAATAGCACAGAATCTTTTACAAGTAGTAACGGGAATTATGTTTCTTTAGAATTAGTTGATGTAAATGGTGACCACCTCACAGATTTAGTAAAAGGGTATGATACTTCAACTAAATATGTTTATCTCAATAATGGCTCGGGTTGGACATATGATTCCTCTTTGAGCTTTGCTATTCCATTTACAGAAAGTTCTTCTGATTATGGTATGCGCATGGGAGAGCTCAATGGTGATGGGTTAATCGACATTGCGTGTAGGAATATGCTGACGAATGTTAATTGTGATAAGGCTAACCATCAATTTTACATAAACACAGGATATGGGTGGAAAAATGTCAGTAGTTCTTGGAAATTTCCAAAAAGACCAGATGGTTCGGGGGAGGTTGAGGCTTTTGCCAATTCTCGTCGTATGGATTTGTATTTGAGATTGATTGATGTAAATGGCGACAATCTATCTGATCTAGTCAAAGCTACGAACGATTTCAAGTATATCTACATGAATAATACTAAAGTATCAAGTAATCTTTTAAATAAAATTACTTATTCGACTGGAGGTTCCGCAAATATATCGTATAAAGCAAGTGCTATATTGAAAGATAATTCTGGAAATCTTTTGAACCCAAAGCTTTCACTTAGCATTGATACGGTGGATAAAATGATAAATAATGATGGGGTGGGGAATTCTTCAACCACTTTATATTCCTACGAGAGTGGGTCATATTATTTCAATACGCCACTCGATCGTAAATTCGCTGGTTTTGGTAAGGTGATAAAAACAAATCCCGATAATACCAAAGAAATCTCATATTATAATCAAGGTAATGATACAGATAGCACAAATGGAGAATACGCGGATCATGTTGCAAAAATTGGCCGGGTGTATCGCGAAGATGTATTGGATGCAAATGATAATCTGGTAAAACAAACGACTACCAAATGGGAAAAATCGCAACTTGGAAGTCTAGATGCATATTTCGTTTACCCAACGCAAACAATTTCGCGAATCTTCAATAGTACTGATAGCTTCGATACTGCTGAAAGTTATTCATATGATACTTCCAATGGCAATTTACTCAATAAGGTTGAGTATGGCTCAGTAACAGCGAGTGATTACCAAACTTTTTCTGATACAGGAAATGACAAAAGGAATACTGAATATACATATGCCACTTGTGGGAGTTGCGCTAATATGCAATTGCCAAGCAGTGTGATTACGAAAGATAATTCTGGAAACAAAGTTGCAGAAACAAAATTGTATTATGACAATCAATCTTTTGGGGTGGCAACATTGGGTAATAATACCAAAGAGGAAAAGTTGGTATCAGTATCACACTATGCAACAGCCCTCAAATCATATAATGCATATGGCTTGATATCGAGCTCTACCGATGGCAATAGTAATACGACTAATTATACTTATGATTCTTATAATATGTATCCGGCTACAACTACCAATGCATTATCGCAAGCTACAAACTATTTGTATGACTACAACAGTGGTCAAGTCAAACGTACCGTTGACCCAAATGGGTCTATTGCTGAGGTCGATTATGATGGATTGGGTCGGCCAATTAGTGAGAGGACTTCTAGTGATACTTCATACACAACACTTATCACAAAAGCCACATATAATTACCAGGATACAATGAGTGGAAGTTCTTTGCGATATATTCAGAAAGCTACGTATTATTCTCCAACACTTTTTGGAATCTCATATACACTTCTCGATGGGCTTGACCGAACAATACGGAATATTACTCAAACAGATACGACAAATTTTATAGCTACTGATACTGTCTACGATAATATGGGTCGTGTTGCGAAAAAGTCTTTACCATATGTAGTTGGAGGTATCGTTACCGATTACTTTGGCCCAACCTCCAATTTGGATTTACTCACAACGCTTTCATATGATGCCCTTGGGCGTTTATCCACTAGCACAAATACTCTTGGAACAATTTCCAACGTCTATGATTTGAATAAAACGACAAATACTGACCAAGAAAATCATACTAAAGATATTGTAACTGATGCATTTGGGAATATTGAAAGTGTGATTGAGCACAATGGAGCAAGTACTTACACCACCAATTATTCGTGGGATGTATTGGGAAATTTGATAGGTATTACAGATGCTCTGGGAAATGTCCGCGAATTTACTTATGATGCGCTTGGCAACAGACTTTCTGCTACAGATTTGCACTCGACTGGCGATAATGATTATGGATTTTATACATACCAATATGATCAAAATAACAATCTAAGGCAGAAAAATACCCCGAAGGGAGATATGGTGGTTTATACTTATGACGCATTGAATCGGCCTCTAACTGAATCAAATAATTCGACAAATCAAATTTCGTACACGTATGATTCTTGTGCGAAAGGTGTTGGCAAACTTTGTAATGTTTCCAGATTGGGCTCGACTAACAAATCTTTTGGATATACAAACAGGGGACTTATTTCTTCTGATGTGACAAATTGGGGGGCTAATATTTGGAATACAGGGACTACATATGATTATCAAGGGAACCCGATGCAGATAACATATCCAGATACTTCAAAAGTTCGCTACACTAGAGATGTACGTGGCTTGATTACTAAAGTCGAACGTCAAGAGCCCGCATCAGCGTGGTTGAATGTTATCAATAGTGTGATTTACAATCCGCTTGGGCAGAAATTGGTTGTAACTTATGGTAACAATCGTATGCAAACTTATGATTATGATGCGACAAATCAATATCGATTGTTGAGTAACAAAGTCGATGCGCCTGCAGGTTCAATGTTTACAAATTTGATGGATACCAATTATCAATGGAGCCCAAGTGGAAATCTGACCAATAAAATTGAAAATTTTGATCCAAGCAATCCGCAACAATTCACATATAGCTACGATGATCTCTCTCGTTTAACAGAAGCAAGAAAAACACTAACTTCTGGAATGCCAGGATATATTGAGAATTATTCTTACAATCCAATCGGTAACATTCTATCTAAAACAGGTGTAGGCAATTACACTTACGATGGCACAACACCCGGCGACTATGCCAACCCTCACGCCGTATTAAATGCTGGATTAAATTCATATACATATGATCCTAATGGCAATATGGTGCAAATTACAGATTCAACATCGACCACCAACCTCAATTACAGCTACCGCAATGAGCTTACCCAATACAATCGTTCTGTCACAAATCCCGTAAATATGGAAATGTGGTATGATTATAATGGTGATAGAGTAAAGACAGTTGACTCCAGTGGTACCACATACAACCCAAATAATTATTACGAAGACAATGGCACGAAGAAAACCAAGTACATTTTCCTCGATAATCAATTAGTAGGAACTGTGGTAAAGAGTGGTACAAGCAACCCCACAATCCAATATATTCACCCAGATCACCTCGGTGGAACACAATTGGTGACAGATATGACAGGTGCAAAAGTTCAAGAGTTGGAGTATTATCCGTTTGGTGAAGTTCTTTCAAATATAAAGTCGGGAAGTTTCGACGAAGTCCATAAATACACTGGGCACGATTTCGATAAAGATACCGAGCTCAACTATATGCAAGCGAGATATCAGAGTGGTAAAGAGGGTAGATTTTATCAACAGGATCCTGTTTTTATAAATTTAGATAAAGACAGATTAGCTCAATATCTAATCGATCCGCAACTTCAAAATAGTTATTCTTATGGTAGGAATAACCCGGTGAAGTATGTTGATCCGGATGGGGAGTTTGCGGAGAATATAACTAACTTGATTGCTATTAGTTTACTGTATGGACCAAGTATTAGGAATTCTTATATAAATTCACCTCAAGCATTTGCAAAAAGTATCACGCAAAAAACAAATAATCCACGTAATTATCCTAATGGTGCTTTTCTAAGAAGTAATAAGGTGCATGTAACCTTTAGCCCTGGTGCGGATAATAAAGTGAATAAAAAACTTGCTAACTATTTTAAGGAAATAATGGATAAAGCGTATTTAGAAGGGATTAATTCTGTTAATATAAGTTCAACAACAAATCATACATCTAACAAGGGGAAATCAGCTCATGAAATAGGGAATGGAGCACGAGCCTTAGATATTAACTATATTAATCAAGAACATGTTTCGCCAGTAGATTCTTATTCTGAGAAGCTTCAAAATGTTATTAGAAATACTGTTGGGTATAATGCGAACTATGGTCCCAAAATAATTGAGAAAATTAGCAATGGAAAACCTATAAACGCACCCGAAGCAAGAACAAGTGCGCCAGATGGTCATTATAGGCATGTGCATATTTCGGTTCCTAAATAACAAAATGAAGAAAATAAAAGTTATAATAATTTTAATAGTTTTTTTAATATTAGCTTTTTTAAGCTACTTAATATTATCTAAAAAAAAAGAAATACCTTTCGTATTGGGTACATTCACAGAATTACCTAATGAAATAGATGGGGGGAGTTGTCTTTTTTCATGGACTCAAGAAGACTTAGAGAAAAATAAATATGCATTTGCAGAAGATTGGGTAGCATATGGTTTTATGAGAATTAATAATAATCTAGAGAAACTAGACAAAAATGATGAAACTTACTCAAATGAAAAATATGATGTTAAGTTAAAAGTAACCAGTAATAAATTTACTGGAGAGGAAACCTCCTACGTGGAAGGAATCTTGATAATTTCAAGTAAGATTGATAAAAAAAGTAATTCTGTGGAAAGAAACATTGTTGGTTATTGTGGAGCATAGAAATTTTACTTTTGTGAAAAATAATCTAAAAATTGGAGCTGGTATCTTAATTACAGTTTTAGTAATAATTCTATACTTTTTACAATTGCCCCAGAATAATCCAGCCTTAGAGAGTGAAGTCAATCACGAGCAAGTTGCATCTAAGTTTATTTATGAAAATGATCCTGCTTTTATTGAAGATGGTTATGAATTGAAGTTAATTTCAAAAGAAAAAGTTGATGACAAAAATATTAAAATGACTTTTTTCTACAAGTTATATAGTTATCCAGAAGGAGATCAATTTAGATCTGATATCATTGTAAACATTGAGAGTGGGGTAACACATTTTATAGACAAGTAATTTAGTATAGCAAGAATGGTTCTTGCTATTGGGTAAATATATAAAGAGTAATTATTGACTCTACTTAATAATACTGCAATAATATAAATATGAAAGAATTTTATCAAAATTTGAATACTTTATGGATGCGTTACAAGAACTGGGGTAAGAGTAGTTTACTCGGGGATATTGTTGCAAGTACCATCAAAGCTGTTTTGGTTGCTATTGTGTTTTTATTCGTCTTAAACTGGCTCCTCGAGGCAGGGTTTTTCGAAGAAGAAGTGGAATCTTCAACAAGTTCTTATTTAAGTGATTCTAATGGTGAAGATACAAATTGTTCTGTACTCGGGCTTAGCTTGAACGGATTCCTCGCCACATATATCCCAAAACATAGCGAGGTGGATACTAATTTTAATTACGATACAACTTCGTCTGATTTCATTGTTGAGATGCTCCACAAGGTAAATGATGACCCACGAACAAAAGCTGTTGTGATTGAAGTAGACTCTGGAGGAGGATCGCCTGTGGCTGGTGAGGAGGTTGCCCGAGCTCTCAAAGATGTGACCAAACCGAAGGTGGCATATATCAGGAATATTGGAGGGTCATCTTCGTATTGGGCAATTAGTACTAGTGATAAAATATTTGCTTCAAGAAATTCTAGTGTTGGAAGTATTGGTATTACCGCTTCATATGTGAGTAATGCAGAGAAGAATAGGAAAGACGGATATACATATGAGGAGTTAGCTTCTGGTAAATTCAAGGATTCCGGTATGCCGGAGAAGCCTCTAACCAGTGAAGAGCGAGCCCTCATATTGAGAGATGTAAATATAATGTATCAGAATTTTATGGAAGATGTCGCCAAAAATCGTAATCTCGAAATAGATAAAGTAAAAAGCTTTGCAGATGGGTCAGTGGTGCTCGGAGATAAAGCAAAGGAATTCGGATTGATTGATGCGATTGGTGGTATTAATGAAGCCGAACAGTATATTGAAGAAAAAATTGGTGAGAAGCCAGTAATCTGCTGGCGATAGGCAAAGAAAAATCCCGTTTTAAATATTGCGGGATTTTTTTTTGGGAAAAATTTTAATTTAGATTTTTAATCTTGCACTTCTATTTGCGATGTTGGACGTTGTCTTTCCTCCCTGAAGTTTTGCATATTGATACGCTCAATCTGTTTTTTATACAGAAAATTGAACAACATACAAATTCCAATAAATAGGAGAATGCCTCCGATCAACCAGCTAATAAATAATGGTTTATTTTGAAAGTAAAACTTGTCCATATTTGGAAGTGAAAACAAAAGGTTTTCAAGTTGCCAAACCCATCCACCATCATGGGTTGCACGATAGGGAATATAGATGAACCAAATTTGGATAAATAGTACAAGGGTCAGGACAAGTTGCCCTACGGGAAATTTAATTTTATTTTTCATTATTTTTGATATTAAGATTGTTTAAGGAGCTTATTTATTTTTATGAGATTTTCTCTCACGTTTGCTTGTTTCATTCTAATGCGTTTTAGCATTTTGAACTTTTTTATTCTTTTTGTTATTTTCCATATTACAAAAATTGCAATAATGGATAATAATAGTAAGAGGATAATCAGTATCCAATTTCCGAGTGTTGTGTAATTATTGGAATCTTCCATAGGCATCTTTTTCTAAAACTTTAACGTGGAAACAATCGATTGTCAAGCGGGATTTTTCTATGTTATAATATAAATCATGATTACTATTGTTGCTGTCTTGTTACTACTTTCGGGACTTTTTTCGGCGCTTACTATCGCATATATGGGCTTTGATTTGGGGATGTTGCATCGTTTGGCAAAACAAAAAAATAAAGATGCCATAGCTATACTCGATATACGCTCATCGAGCATGAGACTTCTAATAACTTTAATACTTGGAACTACACTTGCTAATGCGTTTGCTACAATTTTAATTGGAGATAGATTCTCTGGATTGGTGGCTGGACTTGTCAGTGCGTCACTTATATTTTTACTTGCAGATGTATTTCCACAAGCATTTGGAAGTAGATACGCATTACGATTCGGAGGATTTTGTGCACCAATGACAAAAGTATTTCTTTTTATATTCTATCCAATCTCGGCTCCGGTAGCTTTCTTTTTAAAATATATTTTAGGCGAAGAAAAGGTGAGTAGATTTTCAAAAGTGGATTTGCTAACCATTTTAGATGAGAATGATAAGGGTGGAGTGTCTGACGTGGATACAGATGAGCGTAGAATTGCTCGTGGTTCACTACTATTTTCGGATCGTCGTGTGAATAATGTCATGACTCCGAATACTGTTGTCAAAACGATTTCAAGCAATGAAGTTATGGACCACGACCAGCTTATTGAGTTACGAAATACAGGGTATTCACGAATACCAGTATATGAAGGTGAACCAAATAATTTTATCGGGATATTGTATTTAAAAGATTTAATAGGTGTGCAAACTCCATGTAAGGTGAGCGTTGTAATGGATTCAACAATTCATTTTGTCCAAGCAAATGATCCTCTGGATAAAGTATTGAGCGAATTCATATCCACAAAAATGCATTTGTTTGTAGTCCTAGATGAATTTGGAGGGTTCGAAGGGGTGATCACCGTAGAAGATATTTTGGAAGAAATAATTGGTCAGGAAATAATGGATGAAGATGATGATATCCCAGACCTCCGACAATACGCAAGAAGTCGACAAAAAAATAAAATGATCAAATAGAATTTTAATCCAACTTGTTTACCTTTGGACCCTTTTCAGTATCTTTGACTTCGTAGCCTTCGGCATTTATTTTAGCGCGTAGGATATCACTCACGGTCCAATCCTTGTGGCGCCTTGCGTCTTCGCGTTCGGATACTAATTTGAGGACCTTTTCCGGAATGTGATCATGTGTGATATTCGCTAATCCGAATCCAAAAACTTTGTCAAAATCAAGCATGGTAGCGCGTTTATTGGCAGGGGTGATCTTGGTATCTTTGACCAATTCCCACATCAAGGCAAGGGCTTGTGGAATGTCTAAATCGTTATCCATAAAGTTTACAAATCGCGCTTTGTAATCTTTATCAACACTGCCTATATCGGCTTCTTTTAGGCCTCTAAATGCATCATATAGGCGCTTTAGAGCGGTCTCTGCGCCTTGGAGTGATTCCATATTTAAATTTGTGAGAGTTCGGTAATGTGATGTACATAGCCATAATCGGTAACTGATAGGATGTATACCTTTTTCGATTAAATCACCAAGTGTGTAGAAGTTGCCAGCTGATTTCGCCATCTTTTTGCCACCAACAAGGAGCCATTCATTGTGCATCCAGTATTTTACAAATTGTTTACCTGTGTAGCATTCGGATTGAGCAATTTCATTTTCATGATGGGGGAATATGTTGTCGACTGCGCCGGTGTGGATGTCGATTTGTTCACCCAGATTTTTGATACTCATTGCGGTACACTCTATATGCCAACCAGGCCGGCCCTTGCCTAAAGAGGTCTCCCAAAATACTTCACCGTCACTTTCGTCATAAGATTTCCAAAGTGCAAAATCTTGGACAGAATCCTTCTCGTATTCATCGCTTTTCATACGGCCTTTGGCATTGTCTTTCAATTCGGATAAATCAATATGTGACAACTTGCCATAATTTTTGAAAGTATCGATATTGAAATATACCGAACCGTCAGTGGAAGTGTAGGCAAAGCCCTTCTCTATTAGTCTCTCAATAATTTTTACCATCTCATCTATATAATCTGTTGCTTTTGGATATACATCAGCTGGGATTATATGGAGCATATCGCGGTCTTTGAAGAATTCTTTTGTGTAGAATTCGGTAAATTCCTTAAGAGTTTGACCATTTTTTTGTGAGTCGCGAATTGTCTTGTCGTCAATATCAGTAAGATTCATTACGTGCTTTACATTGTAGCCAGAATACTTTAGGTATCTTTTGATTGTATCGCCGAAGATGTATGCGCGGTAATTGCCAATATGAGGATAGTTGTAGACAGTTGGTCCACAAGTGTAGAGAGTTACTTGATGCGGATCAAAGGGTTTGAATTCCTCAAGAGCGCGAGTGAATGAATTGTATACTTTTAGAGCCACTTTTTTCTTTTGATGAAAATAAAGATAATAATACTTGTTATGAGCATTCCTACAAGTACAATATTGTATTGGGTCGGATCTTCTAGTCTCATAAAGTTCGCATTGATAACAAAAATATTTGAGATAACAGTAACTGGTGAAATAAGGAATGTAACAACTGTCAGGAATTTGATTGTCGAGCTTGTTTTACTTGCAAGCAATGAGTCATTGGTTTCTTTGAGCTCTCGCAAGACTTCTTTATGGCTATCGAGGATGGATTTTGTCTTTGTGTACTCACCCATAATGGAAGAAACATAATAAAGGAATTTTTCCCCAAAGAAATCTTTGACTGCAAGCTCGAATGAATGTATGACTTGTTCGTGGAAACGCAATGATTGCTTGAAGTTTAAGAGTGTTCGGTTCAGATCGGAAATGCGCTTCACCATGTAAGCTTCTTTACCGGAGAAAATATAATTTTCAATTTCAGTTAGTGAAGAATTTAGATTGTGCAGTTGAGATCGTGTACTTCGGTACAAATTTTTAACTAAATGAAAGAAGAGTAAGCCGGCATGATCCATATCGAGACGCTTCTCGAGCATTGCTTCCGCCTCAAATGATTTTGTAAATTCATATATAGGCTCAAGGAACCCATCGTGAACAGTTATAAGAAAATTTTTTCCAATAATAAAATCGACTTCTTGGTCGATGGCTTTACTTGCACCGCTTGCAACTTTAGGGAAATGAAGAGTCAGATAGACAAGATTACTATAGACTTCAACTTTCGAATGAGTACTGACTATGAGCATTTCTTCCTCGACAAGAGCGGGGATAGAGAACTCTTCACTAACACTTGCGACTTCTTCACGAGTTGGGGATTCCAAATCAACCCAAACGATATCTTTGTATTTATATTTTGATAACATAAGGTTATTATACCGTGACCCTTGCTTTTTTCAAAACTTTTGTGTATTATGAGCCCTATCCCCGAAAGAATCATTTCCACTAGGGGTTATATATAAAATATGGCAAATACAACATCAAAAAAGAATACAGATTCAAAAGGGGCAGGGGAATTCGCAGTCATCGAAACAGGCGGTAAGCAATACAAAGTCTCTGTAGGAGATACCCTAAAGATAGAAAAGATGCCTGGGGAGTTTACTCTCGGGGATAAAATCGTCTTCGACAAAGTCCTACTTGTAGATAATGATGTAGACACAACTATCGGTGCACCTTATATAAAAGGGGCAAGCGTAGAGGCACTATTCCAAGCATACGGCCGTGCAAAGAAAATAAACGTAGTAAAATTCAAACAAAAAAGCCGATATCTCAAGCAAAACGGTCACAGACAGCCATTCATAGAAGTCAAAATATCAGCAATAAAATAAACAATATAAACCTAAAAAAGCAAGCGATAAAAAGCTTGCTTTTTTATTTATATATGCTATAATACACACAAAGGAATGAATACTGTCAAGTTTTGTTTGCTTTTACCTAATCTGATGTCAAAAAATCATAAGATTTTCTAAAAGCAAACAAAACTAAATATCATGAAAATAGCAATCCTAAACCCGATGAAGTCCGCAGGACTTTTTGCAGTATTTATACTGCTCTTTACAACTACTAAAGCTCAAGATAATTATGATTCAACAAAAAGAATCAAATCGACTGAGCTTAAAATTACCTCAACTGAAAAGTGTCCTGCTCCTGTAATGAAGGAAACGAAAATTTTTGGAGTTGAAGAAGAGTGTATCGATTCGCATGCGCGAATTGAAACTCTTGAAGTTGGCTTTAATAGTCATCAAGATGTCGCATTCTTCACTTCTATCCATTTTCCCGTTGATGATTTTGCATCTGGCAGATTATTTATTGCCAGTTTTAGAATCAACAAAAATGGGAACGGAAAACCTGGGCATTATTCTACAGGAGCCCTTGATTTGACATTATTTAATTCACCTATAGATTTAACTGTAGGTTTGGATAATGACAGATTAGGGAAAAACCCATATCGTCGGAGTGAATTTGTTGGGCTTGCTTTTTATCTAAACGATATACCAGCCGTCCATAAAACTTTTCACATTCTTCGGTATTCTCCCGGTTACCACTTTTACCATACCGGAGAAATGGATAGCTCAAAAAAAACTTTTAATGGAGTTCAGCACTCTCTGTTTATACAGACGCAACCCATTAAAATAAGCAAGAATTTTCTCTTGTCCACAGAAACATACTGTTTGGCAAGAAAAGGTTTAAGCTTACTTGAGTTTGATCTAGGGTTTAGGCACAAACACCTGATTAAGGAAAGGTTTGTTTTTGGAACAACTGTTGCGTTCCAAAATAGAGACTTTCATGGCATCCTGTTGTTTGGTCGTTTGTCTATAATGCAAACAACCGGGGTGAAAACAAACTGGGGTAAGAGGTAAAATTACAAATTGCATAGACCGGCGGTATCAGAAATGATACCGCTTTTCTAATTCCGGTTCATTAATGCATTTTTGATTGTTTCAGAATCAGAATATTCAAGCTCTGTACCAGTGGAGAGTCCTCGGCCAAGTGTTGAAATTTTTAAATTATATTTATCTTTTAGAGGATTTATCAGTTCGCGCAAATACATATCGGTATGTTCACCTTGAGGATTAATTGAGAGCCCCACAATGACTTCTTTTAAATTTTCATTCTTCGCACGTTTTTCTATTGTAGAAATTAATTCTTTTGTACGGACAAAATTGGGAGTATCTTTCGTTACTATCGGCACTAAGCCTCCGAGGATAAAATACATTCCTTTGTATGTTTTACTCCTCTTTATACTTTCATAATCAGCATCCTTTTCAATAATTAGAAGGGTGGTCTTGTCTGTATCTTCATTACGGCAAGTTTCGCAAAGTAATTCTTTCTGTGATTGGAAGAATAAGAAGCATGAAGTGCATTGTTTGATTTCGTTTTTAATTTTTAAAATTGCATCACCGAGCTCTTTTACGAACATTGGATTCTTGTGTAAAAGGAAATACACAAAGCGCTTGGCTTGGCGCTCTCCAATGCCTGGAAATTCTTTAAATTTTTCTGAAAGATATTGTATTGGATTCATACAAATTTAAAATTCATCAATATTGGATTCCATTGGAGCAAAATTGTCGAGAGAACTCTTTTCCAAATTTACAAATGTTGTCATCTTCTCATCGAAGTATAGCGAGACTTTGCCCACAGGACCGTTACGATGCTTTTCAATCAAAATTTCTGCAATATTTGTGCGCTCACTTTCATCTTTACCTTTATCTTCACGATGGATGAACATAACTACATCGGCATCTTGTTCGATAGATCCGGAATCTCGAAGGTCTGAAAGGCGAGGGCGTCCACCGCGAGATTCCACCGCACGGGAAAGTTGGGACAAAGCGATGACTGGAACATCAAATTCTTTTGCCAATGCTTTGAGGGATCTGGAAATTTCAGTAACTTGGTTGACCATATTGTCATAATTTTTTGCTGTAGACATCAATTGCAAGTAATCGACAATCACAAGTCCAATACCATTTGAGGCTTTGACGCGACGGCATACAGAGCGCATACGAGCCATTGAATTACCAGCTTGATCGTCAATGAAAATTGGGGCTTTTGCCAATCGATCCAATGAATCACGAATTTGAGCGAAATCCTTTTCAGAGCTTAGATTTCCAGTTCGGAGATTCCACGCATTCACTCGTGATTCTGCAGCGAGCATTCTGTCCACTAATTGTTGTGAACTCATTTCGAGAGAAAATATTACTGTAGGGATATTGTGTTTGGATGCAGCTTGGCGAGCAATATCGAGTGCCAGAGTAGTCTTTCCCATACTTGGGCGGGCTGCGAGAATTATTAAATCAGATTTTTGAAGCCCAGAAAGATATTGGTCGAGATCTTTGAAACCAGTCGGGACTCCGCGAAGTTCGCCTTTGCTTTCATGAAGCTTTTCCAAGCGCTCCCAAGCTTCGGGAAGCGTATCTTTTAGGGCGAAATATGCCTTGCCTTGGTTGCGCACATTCGAAACATTCATTATGCGTTTTTCAGCTTGCTCGAGAACTTCAAAAACATCTTCGATATCTTCTTTGAATCCTAATATAGAAATATCGTCTCCTGCTTCAATGATATTGCGTAAGATATTTTTTTTATGAACTATATCTGCATAGTGTTTGATATTAGTTGAAGCGGGGACAGAATTAACCAAATCTGTTAAATAATTCAATCCACCGATTGAATCGAGCATATTTTTCTCGGACAGTTTGGAAGAGACGGAAATAAGGTCGATTGGTTCACCTTTACTTGAGAGCTCCATCATAATTTTGAAAATTTGTGAATGCTTGGAAGCATAGAAAGATTCATCACTAACAGTATCTGTGATTTCATGAAGAGCCCCTGGGCGGAGCATAATAGATCCAAGCACAGCCTTTTCGGAATCGAGACTTTGTGGAGGAGTTCGTAATTTAGATGAATTTTTATCTGCCATTTGTCTATTCTAGCACACATTTAAAATTGCCAAATTCAGGTTTTCGAATAAGAGTGTGTACATTATGTGTAAAACCTATCCACCTCTAAGTAGGTGTGCATTAAAAAGCCTTATTTGGTATAATACTCTTATGAAAAAAGTATTACTTTCAGGTATTCAGCCATCTGGAAAATTGCATATTGGTAATTATTTTGGAGCTTTGAAGCAATTTGTGGATCTGCAAGATGAGTACGACACTCGTATTATTATTGTCGATTTGCATGCGCTTACTACAGTTCAAGATAAAGATAAACTCGCGAAAGGAATTATGGAAATTGCGATGGATTATTTAGCTTGCGGTTTAGATCCTGCAAAGGTTGTTTTATTCAAACAGTCTGATATGCCAGAAGTGACCGAACTTGCTTGGTATTTTAATTGTATTACTACAATGGCCTACCTCGAACGCGCCACCGCTTACAAAGATGCACACATGAAAGCAAAAGAGGTGACTGTTGGATTATTTGATTATCCATTGTTGATGGCGGCAGATATTTTAATCCAAAATGCAGATGTGGTCCCAGTTGGAGCCGACCAAAAGCAACACGTAGAATATGCTCGAGATACTGCTCAGAAATTTAATAATACATTTGGCGAAATGTTTAAATTGCCCGAAGCTATGATTATGGAAGATGTTGCAATAGTGCCAGGAACTGATGGACGGAAAATGAGTAAAAGTTATGGGAATACAATCCCACTTTTTGCTACAGATGAAGAAATTAAAAAGGCTGTTATGAGTATTGTAACTGATTCGAAAACCCCAGCCGAACCAAAAAATCCGGATGAATGTAATATTTTTGCGCTCCATAAATTATTTCTAAATGATGAAGAACTTGCAAATTTACGAGAAAGATATGAAAAAGGTGGAATAGGATATAAGGAATCCAAAGATATGCTGGTTGAAGAAGTAATAAAATTCATTACTCCAATGCGCGATAAAAGAAAAGAGTATGAAGATAACCCAGAGAAAGTTCTGGAAATTCTCCACACAGGTGGACAAAAAATTCGTAAATTAACACAGAAAACTATTAATAACATACGCACCCTCGTAGGGGTTAATATCTATGAAATATATTAAAATATTACTAATAACAGTTATTGGTGCCATATACATACCTCTTAATATGTGGATGTTGCAACTTCAAAAATGGTACTTGCCTTTATGGACAGAAGATAGGGTAACATATATTGCTTTTGCACCAGTTTATTGGCTTTATGTGCTGATTGTTACAGTGCTTTCGATCCCGTATGAAATGCTTGGTCAAAATGTCCACTAAGGTAATTTGAAATAAAGATAGTGTCTGGTATGATAAGCGTATGTTAAATAAAAAATTAAACTTAAATCCAAAAGTTTTTGATAAAGATGTAGAAAAGGTTCCAATTCGTAAAGGGTTTGGTCAAGGCTTGCTAATTGCCGGAGAGAGAAGTGATAAAGTGTTTGCCCTTTGTGCTGATCTTACTGAATCGACACAAATGCATTTATTTAGAGATAAATTTCCAGATCGTTTTGTTGAGATTGGGATTGCCGAGCAGAATCTCGCATCTGTTGCTTCGGGCATTTCAGCAATGGGGAATGTTGCTGTGGCTTCTTCATTTGCAGTATTTTCACCAGGGCGAAACTGGGAACAGATCCGAACAACTATCTGCTACAACGATTGCCATGTCGTAATGGTTGGGTCTCATGCTGGGCTTACTGTGGGCGAAGATGGTGGAACTCACCAAGCTCTTGAAGACCTTGCAATTACTCGAGTATTGCCGAATATGATTGTTATTTCACCTTGTGATGCTATTGAGGCCAAGAAGGCAATCATCGAAGCGGTAGAATGTGGTAAGCCAACTTATATCCGAATTTTTCGCCCAGCAACAGCCTTGATTACCACAGAGAAGACTCCTTTTAAAATTGGGAAGTCTCAAATTTTATATGAGAAAATAGCAAAGAATAAAAAAGCACTTCATATTGGAATCATTGCTACGGGGGAATTGGTCCACAATGCGCTTGTGGGG
>JACCDG010056507.1_pt1 | contig 18041 bp, 19 predicted proteins | sample 7442471 | NCBI WGS metagenome assembly JACCDG01 (sample SAMN15323444, study PRJNA562643) | freshwater metagenome | isolation source: river surface water | place: USA:Blue River Watershed | collected 2017-08-17 | reverse complement strand
TATTGCACTTTTAAAATCATTGAAAATTCTGTTTTTGATCGCCCCACGATAACGCTGCGCGTATTTTGATTTTTGATCCATGACCTTCTCTTTTTTTTTAGGCACTCTGAAATAAGAATTTCCACTCGCGAGGTCTACGCATGGCAGCATCACAAGGTCGTTACAGCCTCAATAAGAACAAGTATTTGCTTCCACCCGAGGTCGAAAGACTGACGAAGATTTTGGAAGATTATATTGATAAGGATCCCAGGGATTGCTTGATGATATGGATGGCTTTACGCACGGGAGCCAGGGCTCAGGAGGTCTTAAATATCGGCAAACCCGATCTGAATACTTATGATGAAACGATCTATATTCGGGGATTAAAAGGTAGCAATGACCGCGAAATTCCTATCCCCTCGCGCTTATTTGAACGCTTGATGCGATTTGCAGAAAAACAACCCGGCCATAAGGTTTTTGATATCAGCTACCACAGACTTTGGCAGATTTGGGAATTTTACCGGCCTGTCCCGAAGAAGTTCCACTCCCTACGCCACACCTTTGCCATTCAGCTATACCAAAAGACAAAGGACCTTCGCTTGGTCCAAGTTGCCCTAGGTCACCGCAATATCACCAACACCATGGTGTACGCCGATTACGTGTACTCTCAACAAGAACTACGCAAACTAATTTTGTAAGATCTACAGATGGAACTTACTTCTGATGCCATCTAAGCAGCTCGATCATCAGAGCTTACTTTGATATGCATTTTTAATTTCTCACGATTGATTTGGTCTTGAAGGGCTAATTCTACGGCAAGTTCAGGCAAAATCCCCATTTTTTTAGCCAAAGCAACAGCTCGAGATAGAGAAGGAGTTTTTCGCCCATTTTCAATATCATTGAGAGCTTGTTTGGAAAGTTTGATTTTCTTTGCCATTTGAACCTGAGTCAACCCATCGGCTTCCCGATGCGCCTTCAATAAATTACCGAAGGTCAAAGGACCATATATTTTTTCAATATCCTTCGTCGTTACGGTTTTAGTACTCATGTTTATTTACCTCTTCAATAATCACTAAATTGACTGATCCATCTTCTAAGAGTACGCCATTTTGAAGTACCAAGTCAAGAGCCTTCGCAAATTGCGCTAAAAATCAACCTTCATCATACGAAGAAAGTTTACAAATGCTTGAGCCTCCTGATCGAGTTGATCGAGCTCTTCTTTAGACAATAATTCTTTTTGATTGCCCTCAAATTGACGTTGAAGAAACTTCACACGAAACTCTGCCCTTTGAATGGCATCTAACAGAATTCCCTTTTGCTGACTCAGATCGGATGCGGGCTTTCCCTGGATTTGAATCTTTAATAATCTTGAAGCTCCATCTATTTCCAAAGGAATGGAGTATTCATAATGATCCTTCATTATTTTGCTTCTTTGAAGTTCTGCTCCATCTTGAATGGATTTTCTGGCTGCTTGTAGACTCTTCAAAGAAGTTTCGATGATCCGTTTTGAAGTTTTACGCTTTCCGTTCAATCTTGACTGTATAGAGGCCTGAAGACTTTTGTTGTCCTTACTTTTTTCCATAACGTAGTTGGAAGTCAGATACTGAGTATCCTTCACCCATGTAAAGACTTCCTCGAAACTCATATATCGACTGTACGCCCTACTATCGCCTAATAAGGGCCTCTTATCTAGACTAAAAAGCTCCAGGTCTAGATCCGTACCTAACCCTAAGGATCGTCGGTAAGAATGCATTCCATGTCCAGCCTCATGCAATAAAGTTCCGTGGATAAAAAGTTCATTCTCTGGATACATCAGCATTTCTTCCAAATTTAACCAAACAAATGAATAATCATGAAATCGGAAATGGCTTCCATGCGTAGACCTTCTTGACGAGTTCTTATCTTCAAATTGAGGTGTCACAATCACTTTTAAATGAAGTTTTTTCTGCATCGATGAAGCGGCACTTCCGTTTGGAAATTCCACAATTTCTAAATGTGGCTCTGCAATTCTTTGAAAAATAGCCTTTAATTCCTCTAGACTCTTTCCACCGTCTCCATTTTTATAAATCTCATAAAGTTCGACAGCCTCATGATAGGATGGATTATCTTTATTGGCTTCTGCTAAGTCATCTAAGCGTTGACGATCTCTATCGATATGAATTTGAAAAAAAAATTTTGCAGATAAAATAGAAGATTCGCTGTTTTTATCATTTTCAAGAGTAAATTCTTGCACAGCCTCATTGAGTTTTTTCATGGTTCTATCAAGTGCACTATGGATTTGAATCAATTCATTTAAAAAAGCTGTGACTTTTGCAAACTCAGGATCAGGCTTCAATCTTGAAATCACTTTGAATCCATAAACTTGAAGTGATTCTTTTGTAAATTGAAATAACTCTTTTTCTAATTTCTTCATGCGCTCTAAAGTAGATCCTTGTTGTTTGTACAATTTTTTTAGTAATAATTTAAGATCACTCTTTTGAGAATCTTCTTCCATTTTGCTATATATAAGTTCTATCTCCGTTTCTATATTGTTGAGCTGACTTTGATACTTCATGTACTTCTTTTGGATGTCACGGTATTGACCATTGATTTGAGCTGTCAGATTTTTTTCTGGTTTTATATCCAATTTTTTCCTACCACCTGAACTTTGTACCTCCTCAAAGGATTCACTCAAAGTCTGGAATGGCGAGTGTTCCTGACGTGTCATCCTGGACTTCTCTTGAAAGACAGCATCACAGCGAAGTCCCTGTGAAGAAGAGCTGGATGAGGCCGCATAGATCCATGGGGAAAGGAAAAAAGAAGAAATAAAAGAAAACTTGAAAATAGATCTTAAGAAACTGGGCATACAATTCAACATAGGGACCTCATTTTAAAAATGAATACATTCCTTATATGAACTGCAATTTGAAGACCAGAACCCCTGATTCAGATCGAATAAAATGGATCACCTTATGAAAATCCCAAATATTTTCTTCCTAGTGACAAAAAAAGTTCGTCATTGTCGACAGTATCAACAAATTGCTTCAATTTTGAAGCTACAGAGAATTTTCAAGTAGGCTTTAATTTTCCACTTTGGAAACGAAAGTAGAAAAACAAGATTTATCAAGTCATTCTAAGGAATATGTGGTGGCGGGCGGGGCTGGGTCATCGTACTCTTTCGTATCGATGGCTTGGAAGTGAACGTCAATTCCCAGCAGAAGAAGGCCGCACTCTTATAAAAAGAGTTGGTCAAATCATCTGGAAAAAATTATTTTTGAACAGAAGAAGTATCAGCTTGCATTGTTAAAGTTTTAGCATCTTTTTGATCTGCAACATTTTTTTGAGAATCATGTTTCAATTGTTGTTTCACTTGTTGATGCAAAGACTGTTGAGTCGAAATACTTTCGTTCAACATTTCATTGAAGTTTTCAACTTTCGCTTGAGAGAAGAAGGGAACTAAAACTGCAACTGTAAGGATGATTTGTGTTTTCATATGGCCTCCTGCCTTTATGTAAATGCAAGTGGGATGCCAAAGTAGGAAAGTGTTTCATTTCAAGATAAAATCTCAGGCCAAGACACATACCTTTTCTTTTCATGGATGGACTTCTCTCAAATCCAATAAAACGCAATCCGTGCCCTTCAAATACTGTCAAAAAGATAACAAAGGATGTTTTTCACTGAACACCTGTCAATACCCCGTAGATTTCGGGTCTGCCGGGATTTTTCGTCTTTAAACGAGAAAGCAAGGGGTTCTTGGTATCGTATTTAATACCGTCCATTTGAACAATGAAATGATTCCATCATTCATTATTTTCAACAAATCTAGACCCTAATATTTCATTTTTAAATAATCGGAATAAGATTGAGCATCTGTCATTGCTCTTCTTTTGTAATCGACAAATTCTAGATCTAAATATTTTTGATAATCTGAATTGGAACTGAGATCAATAAATGTGTATTTCACTGTTTTCAGTTTTTGAGAACTCGGAATTGAATCCAGGGAGGAATTCGCATTCGCATTCGAATTCGAACTCGCATTCAAGCCCGAACTCAAGCTGGAACTGGAATCCGAAGCAACGGCAGGAGCTCCTAATAGAAAGCTGAAAAACTTCCGATGCCATGTTGTGAGGGGAGATGAAAAGGGAGTCATATAAAAATCCTAGACTTTAAAAATTTGTGTCAAGGGCACATAATTCGTTTCGCCCGAAGAAGACTTGGATGGACTTTGAATATATTTGCTTTGTTGAAGTTCAACTTGGCGGGACAGTTCTTGGGAAAAACGACTATTTTCGTGAAGGTCCTCGTACCAGTAAGATTGAACACTGATTTCTTCGCAATAGTTTTCTTGGTAAATATCAAACATACAATTTTCTCCTTGCTGAACCGGCCTTTGTGGCTGTCGGTTTTGTTTGCAAGATTCATTTTGCAAGGCCTGTGCCCAAGAAGAGAAGGCTGAGATCTTATATATTGAAATATGAGTCAACGGAACCCGAAGAAATTCCAAGAAGAAAGAAGAAATCCAAAAATAGAGACAACAAAAGCGACCGGAGGCCTGACCCTTTACTTTAAAAAAGGCCCCGCAGACTCAGGATCAGTCTAGGGCTAAGTGAATGTACTTTAAGTAGCGCATTTCAGAACAGGCTAATGGAAATGGGTGATCAGCCCCCTGGCCTGAAATACGAAGAATTTGGCCCTTTCTTCTGGCGGAAGATAAGGACTCCTGAGTAATTTTTAAAAAATCTTCAAAGCCAATATGCCCTGTACAAGAGCTCAAGGACAACTGCCCGCCCCGACGCACACGTTTCGCGGCAGCCGTAAAGACTTCCACATACTTTTTCCAAGCTCCCTCTTTTTGAGCTTCGGAATGAGCCATCGAAGGAGGATCCACAATAATATGATCCCAGATTTCTTGATCAGATTTTAAAAAGTCAAAGACATCGACACAAAGGCCCTGATGTTTCTGGGGATCTAAGCCATTCAATTCCCAGTTCTGGCAAGCCATATCGATAGCTCCTTGAGCTGCATCCAGGCTAGCAACTTTTTTTGCTTTCCCTACACCAGCATAGACAGAAAAACCACCTGTGTAGCTGAATAAATTCAAGACAGTTTTGTCGCCGTTCATTTGCCCGACATATTGACGATTATCACGTTGATCTAAAAACATTCCTGTTTTTTGCCCCTTTTCCAGGTTCACCCAAAGTCGTATTCCATTTTCTTGCACCACAAATTCTTTTTCAAATTCGGCTCCGGCAAGAAATTCAATCCCTCGCGTGGGGCGTTCAGGACTACGACGAAATTTTTCGATGACGGTTGTGCAAGAGGTGTTTTCTAAAATCCAAGCGCAGATCATTTCTCGATTCCAAAACTGGGATGGGCCTTGTCCATCCAGTTGAATGACAGCCACCTTATCGTAAACATCACAAATCAAACCTGGAAGAAAATCCCCTTCTCCGTTGAATAAACGATAGCAATTGGTTTCAGCAGAAATAATTCCTTGGCGCAAAGATAAGGCACGAGCAAAGGACTTATGGAAATAATCGACTTCAGGACGTATTTTTTCCGTCGAGAAAACACGCAAAGCCAGAGGTGCATGAGGATCATAAATTCCCCACCCTACAAATTCATCCTGAGGATCCATCACTTGACATAAAACAGCCTGGTCGGTCGCATGCTTGAGGGGGCGCACAGCATCTTTGTACACCCAGGGATGACCCTGTAAAAGATGACGACGAAGGTTTCGACTTAAATGAATACGAAGGAAGGAAGGTGTCTTTTTTTGCATGCCGCACCTTACGCAAAAAGAAGGATGACCGTCAATTATTTATCAGACCCTGGCAGACAGAAATCCTTGGATTTCAAGTGGACAAAATTTGATGAAGGGCTTACACATGGATCCCATCTAATTTGGCACGAGGAGTTTTCATGTTTCATTCCATGTTTCCAAGCATTGTCTATCAAGACCAATTGATATCTCGCCCTCAAAAATTGACTCAGGAATTATTGAAGGAATGTTTTCAATTCGCGGAAATGGATGATCAAGGACAAGCATGGTCAGAAAAAAACTATCCCGGTGGTTTCACATCCTACGGATCTCTGTCTCGATTGCATGAACAAAGTCCCACCTTTGAAGCTCTTCATCAGCATTTGAAAAAGCATGTGGGAAAATTCGCTAAATACTTGCAGATGGATATTCACCCTGAGGAATTGAAGTTATCTGCACTTTGGATCAATATCATGCCTCAGGGGGTGACTCATACCATGCATATACACCCACTTTCGACGATCAGTGGAACTTTCTATGTTCAAACTCCTCCTGGGACAAGCGCCATTAAATTTGAAGATCCGCGCCTTGTTGGTTACATGGCCTCGCCTCCAAGAAAGGCGAAAGCGCATGATCGTAATCAGAGATTTATCAGCGTGCAACCCAAGGCTGGACAGGTTGTGCTGTTTGAATCTTGGATGCGTCACGAGGTTCCAGCGAATCCTGTGGAAGTCCCCAGAGTCAGTATTAGCTTTAATTTTGATTGGTGCTAAAGAAAAAATGAAGTTTGGTCTTTTGATCTGACCATCATTTTCTACTTCATTTAAAAATCCTGCTGAAGCGTCAAATCTGCGTGATTTTCTGAAGGATCTTGTCGGTTCAATTCGTAAGATATTTGAACCTTGGAATCTCCTTTTTTTCGTGAAATCCACATCGTGGTTTTGTTTTGACAATCGTCAAACCCTTTTTTGACACATTGTTGGCGTTCGATATTGATTTCATGCACAGCACTTTTTAAGGGGTTCGAATGAGGTTCTTCCGCAAGAAGTGAAATATTGAGCTTCATTTTCTTCGCATCCATCCATGCACTCTTAAGTTTGACATCCTGAATGACGAAGGGGCTTCCTGCTGTCAGCTCGTCTTCGTTGATGTCATCTGAAGATTTGTAGGATTTTGATTCACGCATCCAATCCAAAAGACTTCGTAAAGGACGACGACTTTCAGGAAAGTAATCGGCAGCCACTCGACGCAAAACAGCCTCAACATAGCCTTGTGCCAACCCCACGGGGTCCTCGGAATCAATGGAATTAAGATCTTTTTGAAAATCTTTTTTTAACTGAGTATTGGAATCTTGAAGATCCCATTGCAATTGAAATGGCTGAAAAGATTCTAACTCGGGTGAAAATTGAAAAGTCTCTAAAGTTTCACGATCTATCCACCCATTTGTTACTTTTGCTTGAGCCACAAAGGTAGATTTTTTTCGGATCGGGATGAGTTCATCCCAAGAAGAACATTGGCAGACGCGCAAAACTTCCCGTCTTTCACGGCGAATTTGCTGAAGACGTTGTTTAAATTTTTCTCGTTTTTCATGGGATTGACGTTCGAGTTCCTTCAGCATGCGACGTCCTTCAGAATCAAACAGACTGGATTGGGGATGAAAAAGATCGTTGGGTGAATTTTGAGTTTCAAGAAAAGGCATGTTTTGCCCATAGGCAGACAAAGAAAGAGCGATCATGGACAGCAACATCCATAATACTTTCCAAGCGCTCCGCCTTATCTGATCCAAATGAGTCAAAAACATGTGTTCACGTCCTTCGATGGAAGAAAAAGCAATCTAGCACAGATTCATCCATATTAACATAATATTAAGGTTGTCTTTTCTTGAAGAAGGAGTGGATCTCATCCAAGTCATCTTTGGATTTTTTTCAAAAGATTTTGGAAAAACTCTTGGAAAAACAATTTTTTAGACAAGTTATAGACTTTTCAACAGGCGAGGAATATAACCCTCGTTCATTCTGTCAAGGAGCCTTGTGTGCGTATTGATCTCAAAAACTTAAATCCCGATGGGGAAAACTTTGTACTGACTCGCCAATCTGGCGAACTGAATGAGGCCATCAAAGATCTTCTTGGGTCGAATCAATATAAAATTCAATTTCAACTTCGTCCCCTGTCTTCTTCAGGAAGTTTTGAAATGGTCGGCACAATCGATACCATGTTGCCAGAGCAATGCTCTCGCTGTGGGGATGATTTTAACTTTGAAATTCATGAGTCTTTCCGTGAATTGTTGCTTCCCTCGATGCCACAAGAGCGTTTGGACAAATATGCTAAGATCAATCACTTCTCAGATATGACTCAAGATGACTTAGAAGTGACTGAGTATTCCGAAGATCAATTTTTTAACGCTGCAGAGTATCTTCACGAAAAAATTGCCCTGTCCATTCCCTACAATCCGGCTCCCGCCCTTGAAGATGATGGAAAATGTCGACTTTGTGGAGCTATGTTTGACGCTTCTGGCTTGATTTATAATGAAGTTTTGCCGGAGTCCCCATCCCCTTTTGCGGGCTTGAAGGGCTTGAAAATAAATTAACACGACGAAATTCTTGATTTCTGACTAAATTTCGGTAGATTGACCGCTTTTAAACTAAGAAATTTGGTTTCGGATCGAAACCTTGCTTTTGTAACAAGAGAGGATACTATGCCAACACCCAAGAAGAAAACTTCACGCTCAGTTCGTAATATGCGCCGTTCACACGACGGGATCGAAGCTCCCGGAGTTGCTGTTGATAAAAAAACTGGTGATTTGATTCGCCCTCACCGTGCGAACAAAGGTGCTGACGGAGCTTACTACTACAAAGGTAAACAAATCAGTGCGGCAACCAAGTAGGTTGTGACAATGTACCAAGCACGGATTGCTGGAACAGGTTCGTATCTTCCTTCAAAAATTTTAGCCAATTCTGATTTGGAAAAGTTGGTAGATACAAATGATCAATGGATTCGCGAGCGAACAGGCATTGTTCGCCGCCATCTTGCTGCTGAGGGTGAAGTCACATCTGACCTCGCCCTTCAAGCTTCTCTTAAGGCTCTTCAAGATTCGGGCCTTTCTCCTCTAGATATAGATATGATTATTGTTGCGACAGTGTCTGGGGATCAAACGATGCCTTCGACGGCCTGTGTGCTTCAAAATAAGTTGGGTTGCCGAAATGTCGTCGCCTTTGATATTTCCGCGGCTTGTTCGGGTTTTGTTTATGGACTTTCTGTGGCCGATCAATTCATTCGTACAGGAATGTATCGTCATGTTCTTGTTGTCGGTGCCGAAGTCTTGCATCGATTCGTCAATTACAAAGACCGAGAAACCTGCATCCTGTTTGGGGATGGTGCTGGTGCTTTCGTTGTTTCAAGGGCGGAACCTCAAGATACTCAAGTCATTCTGTCCACGCATCTTCAAGCGGATGGTGGTTTAGGTGATCTTTTTACCTTACCAGCTGGAGGTTCTAAACTTCCGCTGACTCAAAGTGTTTTGGATCAAGAGCTTCAATTTGTGCGGATGAAGGGGCGTGAAATTTTTAAAAATGCCGTGCGGACTCTGACTGAATGTTCTCGTCAGGCTTTAGAACACAATCATGTTTCAGCCGAGCAAGTCGATTGGTTGGTTCCGCATCAAGCCAATGTGCGTATCTTAGAGGCCGTCGCCAATCACTTTCATTTTCCCATGGAAAAAGTCATTGTCAGCTTGGAAGAGACAGGCAATACATCTGCGGCCAGCATTCCCATTGCTTTTGATTTAGCTCGCCAACAAAATAAAATTCAACGTGGTCAAACAATTCTTCTGGCTGCATTTGGTGCAGGACTTACTGCAGGATCAGCACTGATACGCTTCTAGTGGGGGATTCAATGAATGATAAGAAGTTCACCTTTCTTTTTCCTGGGCAAGGCAGTCAACAACCTGGAATGGGTCGCTATCTTTATGATAATTTTTCCGTGGCAAAGCATTGCTTTGAAGAAGCCAGTGAAGTTCTTCGGCAGGATATGGCGAAATTATGTTTCGAAGGATCTGATCAAGATCTGGCTTTCACTGAAAATACACAACCCTGTTTGCTATTAGTTTCTGTCGCAACCGCTTTGGCAGCAAAAAATGAATTTGGAATTCAAGCTGAAATCACAGCGGGGCATTCGATTGGCGAATACGCTGCGATGGTGATTTCTGGTTCAATGAAATTTTCTGATGCGATCTTTGCCACTCGAGAAAGAGGCCGAGCCATGCAACAAGCGGTTCCTGTTGGAAAAGGTGGGATGGCCGCAATCATGGGCTTGGATCCTTTGCAAGTTCAACAGCTGTGCGAGATCGCTGTTCAAAAATCAGCAGTGGGCCCCTTATCTGCCGCCAATTTCAATGGCCCTGGGCAAATTGTGATCAGTGGAAATCAAAAAACATTGGACTGGATCAAGTCAGAATTTAAAACTGAGATGATTGCAGGATTTCCATCTCGATGGAAAATGATTCCTTTGAATGTTTCCGCGCCCTTTCATTCCATGATGATGGAACCAGCGGAAAAGCACATGCGTTTGATCCTTGAAGGTCTTCCTTGGAAAGATGCCCTACCAGCAGTTCTTCAAAATTTCACGGCCCAGCCAGAAACCAAAATGGCAAGTTTGCGTGAAAATCTGATCCGTCAGGTCAGTGCTCCCGTTCGGTGGTTGGAAAGCATGCAGTGGCTGAAGGATCACTCCTTTTCTGTAGGAATTGAAATGGGTTCGGGCAAAGTCTTGCAGAGTCTGTTTAAAAAAATGGACTCTGATTTTTTCAAAGTCTATTCAACAACTTCGCTAGAAGACTTTAAGTTGCTTGAAGAGTTAGCAAAATCCAAAAATTGATCCACCTTCACCAAAGAATTACTTGCCAGAGGCCCCGCGTCTAAGGAGTATTATGAGAAGGCAAATTTTCCCCCGTGGGGACGAGGTTATTTCATGACATCAGAACAGGCGACACTATCGACTTCTTTATCTCCTTTTCAACTCAAAGGATCCCGTATTTTTGTGACCGGTGGAAGTCGTGGAATTGGAGCAAGCATTGTTCAAACTCTGGCGTCAGCGGGAGCTCAGGTTGGATTCACTTATTCTTCTCGTGAAGATCTAGCTCAGGCAGTGTTGGAAAAACTGCCTGGATCAGGACATCATTGCTATGCCTTGAATGTTTCTGATGAGGCTCAAGTGGAATCTGTGACAGAACGTTTTCTTTCTGATTTTGGCGGGATCGATGGGCTTGTCAACAATGCAGGAATCACCAAGGACCAATTACTACTGAGAATGAAAGCTGCAGATTTCGACCAAGTCATTCAAACAAATTTGCGCGGGACATTTTTAGTTTGCCGTGCCTTTTTAAAGTCCATGGTGAAAGCCCGCCGAGGCTCTGTTGTGAATATTACATCTGTGATTGGGCAGACCGGAAATGCAGGACAAGCCAATTATGCGGCTAGCAAAGCTGGAACAGAGGCTTTTACAAAGTCTCTGGCTTTGGAAGTGGCCTCTCGTGGGATTCGAGCCAACTGCATTGCTCCTGGCTTTATTGGAACGGAAATGACGGATATTTTGACGGAAGATCAAAAGAAATCCATTCTGTCTCAGGTTCCGTTGGGTGTCATTGGGCAAACAGAAGATGTTTCCAATGCCGTAGTTTTTTTATTAAGCGAAGCTTCAAAATACATCACCGGTCACACATTAAATGTGAATGGTGGATTGCATAGATCATAAAAGGAGGTTTTAATATGGAAATAGATGTAAATAAAACTGGAGGTAAGAACATGGCTCTCAGCCCAAAGATTAAAGACATCATCGTTGAACAATTGGGTGTAGACCCAGAAAAGGTAAAGACAGAAGCGTCTTTTATCGATGATTTGGGTGCAGACAGCTTGGATATCGTAGAGCTTGTCATGGCAATGGAAGAGGAATTTGATCTTGAAATTCCTGATGAAGATGCTGAAAAAATGAAAACAGTTGGTGATGTCGCTAACTATCTTCAATCTAAAGGTAAAGCTTAGTTTATGAAGTTTCCTCACCGTGTGGTGGTGACAGGCCTTGGTGCCGTCACCCCGCTGGGGATTTCCGCTGAAGAAAGCTGGAAAAACGCCCTAGCTGGTCAATCTGGAATTGCTCCCATCACTCGTTTCCCTGCCGAGACCTACGAGGTTCGCATTGCTGGGGAAGTGAAAAATTTTGATTCTTCTCTGTACATTGAAAAAAAAGAACAAAAGAAAATGGATCAATTCATTCACTACGCTGTGGGTGCAACGAAAATGGCTTTAGACAACAGCGGATTAGATCCGCAGGGGTCTTGGCGAGAAAAAGCGGGAGTATTGATCGGCGCTGGTATGGGAGGACTTCCTGCCATCGAAGAACAGCACTCGCGCATGCTAGAAAAAGGTCCGGGTCGAATCAGTCCCTTTTTCATACCGATGGTCATTGGGAATATGGCCGCAGGACAAGTCAGTATTCAATTTGGCTTGCAGGGACCTAATTATGCTCTGACTTCGGCTTGTGCCTCGGGTGCTCACTCCATCGGAGAAGCCTACCGCTATTTGCGAGAAGGTTCCTGGGATGTGATGGTTGCCGGAGGAGCTGAAAGCACCATTTGTGGAATGGCCTTGGGCGGCTTTGGAGCCATGAGAGCCCTTTCCACTCGCAATGAAGAACCCACTCGAGCCAGTCGCCCCTACGATCAAGACCGTGATGGTTTTGTGATCGCCGAAGGTGCTGGTATTTTAATTTTGGAAACACTGGAACATGCTTTGAATCGTGGAGCTGACATTTTAGCGGAAGTGGTTGGTTATGGAATGTCCGCCGATGCTTATCACATGACAAACCCAGCTCCCGAGGGCGCTGGAGCGGCTCGTGCGATGACCTATGCGTTGAAAGATGCAGAACTCAATCCAGAACAAATTCAATACATCAATACCCATGGAACCAGCACTCCTGTAGGCGACGAATTAGAAACCTTGGGGATCAAATCTGTTTTCAAGGAATATGCAAAAAAGGGACTTTGGGTTTCCAGCACAAAAAGTATGATGGGTCATGCTTTGGGTGCGGCCGGAGCTATTGAAAGTGTTTTTTGTGTGCAAGCTTTGCGTGATCAAGCCGTGCCTCCAACAATCAATTTAGAAAACCCAAGTCCTGCTTGTGATCTTGATTATGTTGCAAAGGAATCTCGTCAGGGAAAATTGCAATATGTCTTGAATAATAGTTTTGGATTTGGCGGTACAAACGCTTGTCTTATTTTTTCTCGCTTTTCAACTTAGGATAACTATGAATTTACCACGTCTTTTTATTGGTTCCGATCACGCCGGTTTTGAAGCTAAAGAAAATCTAAAAAAATTATTAGAAAAAAATTATTCAGATCTGGATGTGATTGATGAAGGTCCTGTTTCTGCGCAGTCTGTTGATTATCCTGACTATGCCGATCGAGTCTGCACTTCCATGACAAAACCCACGGATCGTGGAGTTTTAATCTGCGGTTCGGGGCAAGGCATGGCGATGAGAGCGAATAAATACTCTCATATTCGAGCTGCGCTTTGTTGGAATGAAGAAGTGGCACAGCTTTGCCGCAATCACAATGATGCCAATGTTTTGTGCCTTGGAGCACGCTTGCAAAGTGAAAATCAAATGGAACATTTGACTCGCACCTTTTTGGATACAGAATTTGAAGGTGGTCGCCATCAACAACGCGTGGATAAAATCGCCAGTGCTTTGTATGATCCGCGTGCTCCTAAAAAGGATATCTAAGAATAAATAAACTTCCCATCGTTTTTGTCTCATCTTGAGATCCTGTCCTGGATGTGTTTCATTTTGACTGAGTTGGCATAAGTTGGAGCCTTTTCTTTTCCTAGGCTTTTAACCCTCAACCTTTGTCCATTTCTGTCGAAAAGTTCTTTATGCAAAGAAACCTTCACCTTGGCACTTTATGTTTCCGTACTCTGTCTCTATTTTTAGGGATTTTCTTTTTGGTATCCTGTTCCTTTAAATTTGAAATGTCTGATCTTGAAACGGCGAAACTCTCTGCTGCTCCAAGCGTCGATTCAGCTGTCACTCCCATCAGTTCCATCACGATGAAAGTTCCCTCAGCAACAATTGGGAATAACTCCCTTCCTCAAATTTCAGTAGGACAAGTCCTGGCTGGAGACACTGTTTATTTGACGACGGATGCCCTTTGTTCCACGACGCCGATTGGATCTACGACGGCTACCAGTTCTGGAAATTTGGACATTTCAACTTTGACTCCTCTTGTGGATGGGACTTATCGCATTTATGCCTTCAGAAAAAATAGTGAAAATCAAACTTCTGCATGCTCCAGTGTTTATGTGGATTATATTCTGGACACTGTCGCTCCAGATGTTTCTGTAGCAAGTTTGAATAACTTGGATCACACAATTTCGAGCACACAAACTCCTTTGATTGAAGTTTTGAATGCAACAGATGTGGCTTCAGGAATAGATCATTATGATTTGTCTATTGGAACAACGATGGGGGGACAAGATATTCTTGCTTGGTCTAATGTGGAAAATTCATCGATTCTTTCGAAAATAAATATTGCTTTAGATCCTCTGAATACAAATTGGTTGAAAGTTCGTGCCGTTGATGTTGCTGGAAATATTTCTTCGACATTGGTATCTTCTGTTCTTTATAAAAAATCCCTTCCTGGAAGCAATGGGACAGTGAATGATCTGAATTATGACAATGCAGGAAAAATTCTTTATTTAGCAGGGGACTTTTCTTACCTTGGGCATCCTACAGGTTCAGCTGTTATTTTAGATAATAGTACGGGAAATGGAACTCTTCCTAGATCGCCAGAACAAAACATCAATGCCGCTGTGAATGGAAAAATCTATGCAGTGGCGCCATCGAGTTTAGGTGGTTATTTTATTGGTGGCGAGTTTACGTCTATTGGTGGAATTTCTGGTTTTTCTAATTTGGCCTACGTTGGAGTCGATGGCGTACCTTCGGATTGGAAACCATCCGTGAACGGACCCGTTGAGTCCTTGATGGTTTCAACTTTAGGATCAACTCCTTATCTTTTTGTCGGAGGAAATTACACTTCCATCATGGGAACTGCGAAAACAAATCTTTCAGCTCTTTCTTTGTCAGGATTAAGTAAAATTTCATCAGCAACGTTAAAACCATCTGCTCTTACAAGTTGGAATCCAGCTCCAAATGGTGAAGTTCTTTCCATCGCATTTCATAATGGATATAACATCCTTGCCTTTGGTGGAAAATTTACTCAGTTTCAAGGTGCCGCGAATAACTATTTTGCCATGGTGGATTCCAATTTTCTTCCCATTGTGCACACGATTTCTCCAAATAACTTTGTACGAGTCCTAGCTTCTGGAAATACGGGTTTTTATTTAGGTGGAGACTTTACTTCTGTCTCTGGATCCTCACGTGGCTATGGCGCATTAGTCAGTATTGCTTCAGGAATGATTTTGACTTCATGGGATCCACTAGCCAACGCTACCATTCGCAGTATTTATTGCTGGAGTAGTTGCATTGTTGGTGGCGATTTTTCAAACATTGCCGGAGGAGCAAGAAATGCTATTGCTATCCTTGGTCGTAATACGGCAAGCTTGGATGCAAGCTTTACTTCTCCTCTGCCTTCGGGATCCAAGGTCTATTCAATCTTAGATGGCGTAAATTGGACTGTGGCTGGAGATTTTAATGATCCAACAACTCGAAGAAGAAATATTGCAAGTTTAGATAATACAACTGGCGCCTACATTGGAGGAATGAATCAACCTTCGGCATCAGGGCCCGTCTATGTAGTCACTAACAATTCTGCTTCTAGTTTGAATTTTATTTTTATCGGTGGTGATTTTTTTTCCGCCGGTGGTGTTGAAAGAAGTGGACTTGCTGCCATTGACTTAAATACTTATCAAGTATCTTCAGTCTTTGCTCCTCGAATCACTTACACAGCAGGAAGTGGCGGGGGACTGATGCAGAATATTTCTCGCACAGGTTCAAGACTTTTTGCCACAGGTAACTTTTCGACAGTGAATGGTCTTTCACGTGCTGCTGCGAACAACTTAATTGAGTTCGATACAACATCAGGCACAGCGACTTCGTTTGAACCAACCTCTTCTGCTGGTACTATTTCAAAAACACAAATCGATGGTACAACTTTGTATGTGCTGGGCAGTTTCATGGATATCGGTGGAGATAATTCGCATATTGGTTTGGCAAAGTATGATATTTCAACAGCAACTCCAGCTCTGCAGGCTTACACCGCAGGTTTATTCTTTGGAAGCACCGTAACTAAGGTTCTTCCTGTTGCTGGTAACCAACTTATTATTGGTGGTACCTTTGCAACAATTCAAGGACAACTTCGCTACAGTCTTGCTCGAGTTGATGCATCGACAGGCAACCTTGATACGAACTTTCTATCGCCCGTCCTTTCTGGAACTGTTTTTGATATTCAGTTAGATACGGATAATAGCTTCATGTGGGTGACTGGTTCGATATCTTTCCTTGGAGTGCCATCTTCTTACGATGTAGGCTATGTCGATGTATTAACTGGATCGATCTCACCACTTAATTTTTCGCCTAGCTCTCCTGGCGGTTATGTGAAACAACTTATCGATTTGGGATCATCCATTTTTATTGCTGGCCCATTTGCTGACGTGAATTCAGTTGCGACCAAAGGATTGGCTCAAGTTTTAAAAGCTGACACCACTGTTGTAACTCCTTTTACAAGTTTAAATCTCAATGCAGGAGTGAACAAAGTTGAAACGGACGGTTCAGGTTTTTATTTTATTGGTGGTTCATTTTCTACAAGTGGAAGTAGCAATACTCCATCCTCGTCTTTACTTTTTATCGATGGAGCTGGTCATATTATGACGGGTTTTCCTTGGTAAAATTATCTTCATATTGATGATGAAGAAATCTTGATAAATGCTTATTCTCATTTAAGTTTCATTCGAAGCTCTGCCCAATTCCCATGCGATCCAAGCAATAAATACAGGGTACCTAAGATAAGGTACGTTTTTTCCATTCTGAGGTCTGAAAAAAGTGGCATTTTTCTTGCTAAAGAATTACAAAGTGGTGTCACTTTGATACCGTTTTTTTGGAAAAATTAACAAGCGATCTCAAAAGTCGCACAATTGGAAGGGAATTTTATGAACGTTACGAAACTTATCCTCACAAGCTTGGTTGCCACTGCGGCATGGGCTCAATCTGCACCGACATCCAATACAAGCACAGTTTCAGCTGCTGATGTGAAAGCACAAAGCAAATGGAGTGCTAGCTTTGTCTCCCAACTGACTCGCCCTGCGGATGTGGCAACTGCTGAATCTGAGTATGATACACTCAACATTCTTGGCTTAAAATATCGTTTGTCTGAAAATCGCTCTTTAACAACTCAGATTCGTTTTGGTGTTTACCAAGAGTTAAATAAACAAACACAAGTCGAAGATTATACAACTCGTCTTGTCTACGGAATTGAAAAAGTAAGTATTGCAGGTTCTGATCCAACATCGATCTTATTGCGAGCAACTTTACCAACAAATACTGTGGCTCGTGAGCAAAAGGGTCACCTCACGTCTCTTTCCGTTGTGAGCTATATTAACTGGTCCATCAATCCAGTCATCGCTTTGGGTTACTCGGGTGTTCATGGTGCTTCATTTTATTATAAACAAAATTTGACCAACGGAAAATCTTCTGACCAGCAAGATTTTGCCTACACCTCAAACTCTGCTGTAGCAACTGTGACATTATCTGATGTACTTTCCTTCTATCAAAAAGTTGGCCATGACTACACAGTGATGGATCGATCTCGTGGTATTGATAGTATGAAGACTGTGGCTTCGATTTTGAATGTGGAAACAGGTGTCAGTTTTGATATCACTAAAAAATTGAATATCTCTATGGATATCACTCAAGCTGCTCCTATCATTGATGGTTCTATGGACGTAATTTCAGGAAAAGCACTTTCTTATAGCGATACTTATGCCTTCTACCGCGCAAATCAAACAAGCTACCAATTTGCTGTTTCTTACGCGTTCTAATTTTATCCATAAAACTTTTTATCACCAAAAACCCCGACAAAAATCGGGGTTTTTTTCATTCTTAGGAACATAATATCGAGTCAAAAACAAAGAAGGGTTTTCAAGGTGTTACTTTTTGTGTACACTGGCCCTATGTTACGACGTCATGAATTTACTCAAAATAATTATGTTTCGCCTGCGCCTTCTGAAAAATATCTGCAACATGTGGGTGTTTTCTTTTTAAGTCTGACTTTATTTTTCACTAATTCCTGTGTCAGCTATGCGCCCTCATCCTTTTCTTC
>JACCDG010027767.1_pt1 | contig 18043 bp, 23 predicted proteins | sample 7442471 | NCBI WGS metagenome assembly JACCDG01 (sample SAMN15323444, study PRJNA562643) | freshwater metagenome | isolation source: river surface water | place: USA:Blue River Watershed | collected 2017-08-17 | reverse complement strand
TTCGCTGTCTACGTCATAAACTTTCATTTAACATTTCCTGTAATGTTAGTGGTGTGTACCCTAACTCTTCAAATACATTCCCTGGCAATCTTGGATCATTGTGGCAGTTGACAAAGCTGGTGTTCAAGCTGCTGAAGATTTGATTAAATCGATCAACCATTGCTGAGTCAATGCTGCCACGTTTAATCATCACTGACTCGTATCGTGTAATTGTCCCATTGTAATTATTGTGAACTGCTGGACACTTGAATATTTGTCCCATAAACTCGAAGCTGCCTGTCTTGATGATATCTTCAAATTTAACAGTAGTAACGTAGTCTAATTTAGACAGTGTGATAGCATCTATTGATGCAGAGGTTGTCATGGGAGTAACATACGCCAAACCCACTGGCAGCTCATCATTCTCAAATAAATCTTCAGTACCAGTTACATAGGATACGCTGGGATTTCTTATAATGTTTAACACATGTACGTCTTGTGTTTTGCGCAGTTGTTCTAGGAATACTCTACTAAACGATCCGCCCAGGATATCAACACTGTCTATTGACGACATATCTTGCTTGTACTCTGCTTCAGCAAGTATCTCAATATCCACTCTAGGCACTGAGAAGTTGTTATAGCACATCATAAAACTAGCTGACTCGTCAATTGCCTTGGCAAAAAACTTATACTTGATCCCTGGCATGCCGTTGATGACGATCATTCTAAGCTCCTCTTGACAAATCGCAGTAGCTCATTGTAATACTCATCGTCACCCATCTCTCTACCAGTAATTTTAAAACTAGTAACACCCATTGCTCGTAGTTTACGCATAGCAGGTGGCTCAATGTCCATCTCTTCGTATTTGCTGTCCTTGTCGGGATTAAACTTGGGCAACCAACACTCTTCAACTTCCCTGCTATAGGGTCTGCCAGCAGTGTTCTCGTCTGCAATTGCTTTGAAGTGCTGGTCGTAATACTTACATCCCCATACACACGTATCGTTGAGCATCACTTCCCATTTGGTGCTGTCAAGCTCGTTTGCTCGTGGATCAAAAATATGCTCAAAGCGTGGCACGATCCAATTGTATTTGCCTTCCAGTTCTTTGTAAAATGCAATGTCACTGTCTTGCAATGGTATATTGAGCAATCCCATGCCAGTGATGCTGTAGATTAGATCGTATTTGGGAAAGTTATCACGCACGTATTGGCGTAACTGATCGTTGACAATAATTAACGCATTGCCTTCGCGATGAAATTTTTCCAGTAAGTGGTTGCCAGTCTCATCATCAAGATTGATATTATGGTTACTCATAGTGAGGGCAATACTGACTCCCTTGTTGTAGTAGTAATCAATTAACCCATCGTTATAGTAGACATCGCGATTGATGCGTCCACCATTCCAGCTGCATTTATTAATACCATCGTAGACTACCAGCTGTGTAGAGTCAACAAGTTTTTGACCAAGGAACTTGATCAAAGGGATTGATTTACTAAAAGCACCTGCTAACAAATATCTCATTACATTAGGAAGCATTTGTTTTTTGGGCAAATGCCATCAGTTTTAATTCTATAGCAGCAATTGTACAACTCTAAATTTGGACCATATAAGAAGTACTTGTCTTTATACAAGCAGGGTTTGCCTTTGGTGCTAAACTTGATGTCAGCCCATAGCTCTGACCTTGATTGTCCCAGTCGCTTCTCGTCTTCAAACTTAATAATTTTGTTTAAGTTTGGATCATTCTTGAGAGCATTGAACTCTGCCAATACTTTGTCACTGACCCCGTCACCAAAGTCAGTGATCGGTGTCAAGTATACATGTTCACTCTTGGTGAGCTCTTTGACTTTGAAGTAATAGAACAGCGCATTTCGTTGACTGTACATGATGTCGTATCTACGTACATTGTGCGGCATAGCCAGTACTTCGTTTAATTCCTCAACTGACATCTCAGTGGGATGAATGCTTGCCTGCATAGTAAAGGGCTGCGTGATACCTTTGAGTATCTTAACACTGTGCGAGCTTAGATTAGTCTGTATTACAAACGGTACGTTTAATTCGTTGAAGCACTGTATAATGTACTCAATGTCAGGATGCACAAATGGCTCACCACCAAATACAAATACCTCAACACCAGGGTATGTGTCGCCCAGCATTTTGACAAAGTTGTGGATTGTTTCCCTGTCTAGGTTGGGATGGATACTCTTATCCAAGTTAGTACAGTAGAAGCAACTGTAGTTGCATTTCATTGTTACTTCCCATTCAACTTGCATCGCGCACCTTTAATTGTTTTAATAGCCCATCACAGTTACAAGCTGAGTGTGGGCATGTCATTGGATTTGTTTTGGTAATGTCTTTGAAAAAGTCTGGATTGTCAATTAAACTAGCTCTGCTATCATCCAAACAGAATTTGATTACTTTGCCGTAGACATCAACCTCGTAGTTGTTATTATAGCATGACCAACCCTGGAAGTTGGTTAGCTTTTGGCTAAAAATCTCGTAATCGTTTTTAAGTTCATCATCGTAGACTAGTTCACGATCACGGTCTTCTAAGAACTTAAAATACTCCCAGAAGTCTTTGCGATAGTGGAACAACGTGTGTACATTTTTGCCGTAGATAAAATGTGGATGCACTTTGATGCCAGCAGCATCACATCGTTCAATCATGTCTTTGACCAAAGGCCAATACTGCTTGCCATGGTGTAACATTGCATTTACTTTTACCTTGTATCCACGATTGTGCATTAATTGCACATTGGCAAAGAACTTATCACCGTCTTTACAGTCGGCAGGATGGTAACTGAACAAGAAAGCAACTTTCTCGTAATCTGGATGAGTAGTCATGTCCTTCTCACCATTGGTTACAACATATACGCGGTTAAACTTTTCCATCTCAGATATTCGATCTAAGATGTAGTAATAGTGTGGACTCAGTGTTGGCTCACCACCAAGCAATCCCAGGTTAAATGGCAGTGTAGAACGGTTGAGTGATTCTAATACAGCATCAGCAACTTCTCTGCTGCCCAGCTGCCCCCATTTCTCTGCGTACTCATTTCTAGCATAGCAGTATGAGCAGTTTAATTGACAGATGGTCAGAACGTCCCAATGCACATTTATGTGGTCGGGATCTTGGTCAATGTGATGTTGTTTGCTGTATGCCATACTGTTCAAGGAAGTCCAATGATTTAGTGGTATTTATTTTGCTATTCGAGCCATCGAATGAAATGTTGTCACCACCGTCAATGGTTTGGTAGAACAGTACTTTGCTCATAGTTCGAATTGACTTTGAATTCCTTGCTGCGTGAAGCACAAGGTTAATGTCATTGTGAACATTGTTGTCCATGGGAAATTCGAAATCGTCAATTGTTGACTTTTTGAATATGTATTGTGAAAGCTGTAAGTGCTCTAGGTTTACTTGATTTGCAAATGCGTCAAAGTTATCAAAATATCGATCCTTACACTGCTTCATAATAGCCAGCAAGCAAGATGTTTCGTAACATGGGTAGTAGTTGCCACCCAGCAAGTCTGCATCGATGTTAACGTCAAAGAAGTCCTTTGCTAGGTGATCATCGTCCTCTAGGAAGTACACATACTCACCAGATGCCTGTGCTAATAGGAATTGATAAATCTGCGACAGGTTATCAAACTTGTTGTAAAAGTATTTTACCTGTGGGTGTATTATTGGCTTGATGTCGCGACTATCGTTGTTAACGATTACCTCAACGTCTTTGTCAATTTGTTTCAACACACTGTGAATGCATCTATCAAATAGTGCAGGTCTATTGTGCGTTGGAATCAAAATGGACAGTTTCATTTTTTCAAGTAATGGGTTACTGACTTGATCTTCTCACCAGGCTCTGGGTAGAATACAGCATCATCCATTTCCTTTTTAATACCATCGCAGATGTAGAAGTGCTTGCAAGTTAAACACTTTAAGTCTTTGCGATAGAATCTTTCTCTATGTACACCTGCTTCCTGGTAAGCCATTTGGATCTTTTCTTCTTCAGTATAGGTCCTGCTGACGTCAACAGTGCTGTTATACATTTCTCTATTCCAATCACGTACATCGTATATGTGTTGGTATATGTTGTACATATATTGCTCGTACCCTTTCATGTAGCAGAAGGGTGTGTAGCGTACAAGGATCTCTATGTCCTTGTCCAGTCTATCAATGCATCGCTTGATACCATCAGTTAAGTTTTCCAATGAGATTCCTGAGAAGTCTTCGTCATTGCTCTCAACCCAATAGTTTAATGTGATGAAGTTTACTGCTGTTGGCTTGATTGAGTTCACCAAGTCAGCGTAGATGTTTTCAAGTTGGTGCCAATTGCGTGAGTACACAGTACAGTTGAGTCTGACAATCATGCCCAGCTCTTGTGCATTTTTGATACCCTGTAGGATTTTTTCAAATGATCCAGGTCTGTTGGTGATTGCTTCGTGTGTTTCTTTGGTAGGACCATGCAAGCTGAATAGTATCTCTTTGAGACCATGCTCTTTGCTTTTGCGTAGGTGATTCATGTTGGCAAACGTGCCACCATGACTTAGACAACTGATGCTGGTAAAACGCTGGTTACAGTAGTCCAAGATTTTAAACCAATCAGGACTCATGCTGCTTTCACCACCACTTAGATCAACTTCAGTGATGCCATATGCGTGTAGGTAGTCTATTCTTTCCTTGACAACTTCCCATGCAGTCTTGTCGCTTAGATTGGCTCGGTAGTAGCAGAACTCGCAATCGTAATTACACAGTGGTCCAGTATCCAATCTAGCTCTGTTGCATCTTGGAGTAGTGTAATCATACTCAAGGCAACTTGAGCTCATTTGTTGAAGCTCTTGTTGTTTGGATGATTGTTTGGGAAACTGGATCTTAACTTCCATAGATGTGTCTCTTTACATAGCTGACAAACAAGTCATCAGTAGTTAGCTGCAAGTCATTTACATTTTTCTCAATAGCTCGTTTTCTACACTCAATGCCCAGGTCAACGTAGTCTATCTCGTACACAACGTCTTTGCCAAACACTGCACATTCCACAATAAAGCGTGGGCTACAATCTGCACGTTTTGGTGTTGCGGTGTAGATATATGTATCAAAGCACTCGAAGATATTTTTTATTGGTGCTTGTGCAATTGTCACAGTGTCACTGGCCAGGCTTGCGTATATCTCTGGTTCATTGGTAACCAGCAGATACTTCGGATACTTATGCTTGTCTAGAACTTGCTGTATATCTTCAGCAGGCAGTACTCTACAGTTTGTGGTCAAGTACAACAGCGCAGTGTCAGTTTCTACTGGCTGTGGCTGATGATACTTTTGCCAGAGTATCTTTTTATTGTAGTCCACGACCTCGATGTTTAACTCCTCAAAACGCTCTGGGTATAGGTCAAAGTCCTGCATCAAGTGTGACTTCTTGATAGACTTGTGGTTTGAGAAATATGTAAAGTCGTCTTCCGAGCAGCGTAGTAAGAATACGTTGTCTGCATACACAGTGCAGTCTAACATACGCCAGCTGCCATCCACTATGCAGATGTTGTTGGCCATGATGATACGTGGGCGATAACACTCTGTGGTATTACTCAGCATATCTGATAGCTCTGCATCAGTAAAGTTGTATTTGTCAGTGACTGCTGTTTTAAACAAATCAAAGGTGATACCATCTGCAAGCAAAATGGCACAGTTCATGCCTGCTTGCTTGCAAATATAGTAATAATCGATCAGTTCGTAGAGATGGCCTGAAACGCCATGTGTGTAGAAAAATGAAGTTGTGAAGACTAAGTCGTACTGTTTAAGATTCAGTATTTTTGACATGTACCCGCCGAAATCATTTGTTAATAATCTCAGCGCGAGTCATTGGCTCGTAGCCTAGTTCAGTAAACACGTTGGATGGGACCATTGAGTCAATGTCTTCTCGTGTAAAGTTGGTGTTTTGTCCACGGTTTAGTTCAGCAATAGCTTCTGCATCAGCATCTGGCAAGTGACGGAAGTTGCTGTACTCAGCATTAAATGCATCAACAGCAGCATCGCTTACTACGTTTAGTGGAATGAATTCGTTTTTCTCAAGGTCAGTTAAGAAGCCATTGCTGCTGACCAATTGCTCTGGCAAGTGGATTTCAGTACCCGCAACCGTAAAAGTTCCAGCTGCAAGTAAGTCTTCGTACTTAACTGTAGTGATGTCTTCACAGCTATTTAGATGAACTGCGTTGAACAATGAGCGTCTTAGTTTTTCACGATCCATCTCAGCATTGCGGTTGAAACGTTGTTCAGTGTTGTACTGTTCTTCTGGTTTCTCATTTAACAAGAAGCAAACTGAAGGATGTCTAATGATGTTTAATACAAACACATTTTCAGCACCCAAGTCATTACGTACTCTATCAATAATGTGTTTGCCAAAACTGCCAGTTATAACGTACACTGGTGTTTTTCTGTTGTTGTATGCTTCAATGATATCCTTTTCATAGGTAATTCTGCGAATAGGATCTCCTTGTGGATAATCGTGGAACAGTGGTGACTTGGTGATACCATATTCTTGGTAAATGTCAACAAACACATCTTTGAGGTGTCCTTCACGACCAATGTCTAGGATAATAGCGTTGTAGGCATCTTCTGCTTTTTTAAGCAATGCATGACCTGTTTCGTTCTTTGCGCCCTTTTTGCTGGCATCAACTAACAGTGTGTTAACACCTGGATCACCATCATGTCCTGCTCTGAATACTACGATACCCTTGGGGCTGATAATTTCATAAGGATGTGTTTTTAGACTCAACATGAATCCACCGCCGAGGTCAATGTCTCCGGTCATCTTTGATAGAACTTCTGAAGCAAACAACTTTTTACCAGTTGTTTCCACACCACTTATAATAACTAACATTTTATCTCCTCAAGTACTCTTCGATAATTTGATTAACGGCAGCCTCGTCGTTGTAATCGGATAATCGTTTGAGTTTATTGATAACCTCGGTGTACTCGGACTTCATTGCTTCGACTAGTTTAATACTGTCACGTAGTTCAATAAATCTTTCCAAGTCAGCAATTAAACTTTCATCACCTGTTTCGATGATTTTAATATAACCTTCTTCTTTGTTCTCATCAGTAATAATAATTCCCTTGCTTAGGAACTTATTGTTGATCATGATGTAGGAAACAAAATCAACTAACTTAAAAGTTAAAAGGTCATCACCCATGATGCCACGGGCTTTAGTTTTTACTGCCCAAACAGCTTTGCCTGCGTATGTGCTGGCATCAATACCTTCAACTTCTGTGTATTTTTCCATCTTAACCTCTCATAGTAACTGGTAATTGTGAATAGTCTACCATGTAGAAACCACGTTTGTCAGTACTTATGGCTGAAGCGTATGGTGTGTGAAGAATCTCTTGTGCAATAACGCCCACGTAGGTTTTGGTCTTGTCCCAAATGTAATTCCATGAATACATGTTTAGTCCCTGCTCAACACCCACAAACTCAATGTTCTCTTTTAGACGTTCATCACTGTAGTTACAGTTACAAGTACAAGCGTAGTTACAGTTACATGTACAATAGTTACAATTACAAGTACAGTAGTTACAGTTACATGTACATTGGATACCAGCATTGTACAATGAGTTAATTAGATCGTTAATATGTGTGGCAGTAATAGTTACACCAGCAGAAACGCCGCCTGGCAATGCTGGAGCACCAATTTGTGGATATGTCCAAACACCTAATGATCCACTGCTGTTATACGCTTGGTCTGCACCTGGGCCAGCAACGTTTAACGCACTAACCATCGTGTTATAGTCAGTGCTGTTGATTGGTGAAGATCTTGACAGCGTTGTGTATGCATGACCACGTCTAATACGTTCGTTGTTTACGTTTGTTGCTAGTTCGTTGAACTTTGCAGCAGTGACGTTCACAGTTGCGGCTACGGTACCAATACTATATGATACTGCATTTGATGCATTTGAACCATACACCCAATATGTAAAGTTTCGTCCATCGTTGTATGGGTATCCACCACCCACTAGTCCTGGTAACGGCATTTATTGCTCCTCAAATATTCTTAGACAAAAAGTCTAAATCATCTTTGGCTTTGTTTTGTGCAAGAAAGCGGTCATAGTCGTCCATGTCTGAAGTAATGAAGTCCAGCGTTTCTTGATCAGGCGCTTTATCACTTACTTCAGGTTCTTGGTTTTGTACAATGCTCATGACTAGTTCACGAAATGGAACATTTAAAACTCTTGACACGATGTCAATGTGTTCTGAAATGTCAACAACTTCGCGATTGCCTCGCTCTGCTACTTCCTTCATAATGTTTAGGGATAAGCCGAATCCCTCTCTTAAAATTCCTGCCGTTGCTGGATCTTCCGACTCAATCTCATTGATAATGCTACCAATTTGACTAAGTTTATCGATAATTTGACTCATTTTTGTTCCTTTTCTCTAAAATCATGAAAATGTGGTGCATTTTCATAGTTACCATAAGTTGTAACATTGCCCTCGTCCGTAAAGTAAGTTTTAAGTTCTTTACGTTCTCCGCATCCGTTACACATATCGCAGAATAATTCGCACACTGGCACAGTTATTCTGTTATTTATCCAGTCATCCCGCATGAGTTTCTTCATGTTTTCTAGCTTGATCATGTCCTCATCTTTGAGAGTGTCCCAGGCTATCGAAGTAATCAAACGGGTGGGTCTGAACGTTTTTACTATTCTTGACATGTCTTCATAGACATTATCAATGTTTTTTTGCTGTATTGTATAGCGTATTCTAAATCGTACACCGTTTGTGAGTAAGTTTCTAAACACTTGCAGCATCAATGGCGTGGAATCCTTGCCATTGTGTGTTACACGATCTCCGTTACCAATTCCATCAAAGCTGACATCTATACTTAACAGTCGCTTCTTGTAGAAGAAGTTGTTCTTGGTCTCGTCTATAAAGTCTTGTTTTAAGTAACGTATACCATTTGTTGTTAGGTTAAAGTGTACGTTTGCCTTTTTACGGTAAGCATACTCCATAGCATAGCATACGTTTTCCCACTCAATAGTTGCTTCACCACCAAATAGCACAATCAATGTCTGACTATCAGGATCTTCACGAGCAATGATTTGATCAATGCTGCGCTCAATGTCCTCACGAGTCATAATCTGGGGTGGGCGTCCAGGCAAGTCTTCATAGCAGTATGTACATGCTAGGTTACACTTGTTGGTAAAGTATAGTACATTGACCCCTGATCCAGCAGGTGCTGGTTTGTCGGTTTTATCACCGACATAGAAGTCAATAAATGTCCCCTTGATGCTACTCATTGAATTATCAACTTGTGTTCGTTTTGGTATCTATTCTCACGTGGGCGACTTTTAGCCTCACGGATAATTTGTGACATGTTTTCCAAAAAGCGTGGGTAGTCATACTTGTATTCAAACAAGTGGCCACGTTCATCCAACTTAAAGTTCACGTACTCATTATCAACTTTAGCTTTGCCTTTGCGAGCTTCTTCAATTTGTTGTTGCAGCTCATCAGTGGTAAGCACACGGTCACTTATGTGTTCAGCAGGTGCGTACTCTACCTTAATTGGGTGAGCAATAATACTCTTAAACGATTTCTTTTTTAGTTCCGACATTCTACACCCTCGCTTTCAACACCCACGTTTTCAATATAGTGCAGGATCAAATCCTGGAACGTGGGCACGTCACGACATTCTTCAACTACACGCATTGCTTGCTCATTTGTAATATGGAACAACTCACAAATGCTGTCCAGTGGCTTGTTGTCGTTCATAACTTGACTGTAAGTACAGCCTGCATTACACACTTGCTTTAGGTCGCATGGCTGGCACTTGTCGTAGTTCTCTGGCTTAAACAAATCTTGGTAATACTTGAAGTTGTAGTCATCATCCATACGCATGATTTTCTTGCTGGCAAATCTAGCACATGGGTAAAACTCGCCACTGCTCATCAATACACCACCATTTGTACCAGCAAAGCAACCAAAAGGACGCTTGCCTTTGACCAAACCATACAAAATGTCTAGTATAGCTAGACGTAGGAAACCCACGCTGCATGGTATACCTGCTTTGAGCTTGGCAATGTAAACGTCAGTTAAGCGAGTAAGCTCTTTGCGATACTCAATAATGTCTTCGCGTGTCCAAACATCATCACGTACTAAACTAAAGTCAGGATGCTCAATACCCCAGCTCAACAGGAACTCGAAGTTCTCTGTCATGTCTTTGACGTTGCCGGGCCAAATCATCACTTTACAGCCGTTGGTTAAACTGGTGATAATGTCCTTCTTGTAATTGTACATGTCAAGAATGCCATCAAAAAGCTCACCCGTCTCTGGATTAGTGTTCTCTAATAGTGGCAGTAGTGGACGTGTTTCGTTGCTGCTCATGCCATCGAACGACCAGCTAACTCCAACACCGTTCTCTTTGAGGTACTTGGCCTTCTCTTCATCAATCATGGTCAAGTTTGTAATAACACCTATGCCCTTGCACTTGGGGTCTGCTCTTAGGATTGGCACTGCATGACGAATTAGATCAAAGTTAAGCAATGGCTCACCACCAAAGAAACTGACATGGTACTCGTGATCACCACTGCGGCGCATTAAGTTGTACAACTCGGGCATGGCATTGTCAAAAACCTCAGGTGTCATCCATGTGGGCCTATTTGCCACGTAGCAATACGGGCATCCTAGGTTACACTTTTCTGTTACGCTTATTTCTAGAGTGAACATTGTTCCGCCTCAAATTTAATTACTGGCTTTTTGTATGACTTTAAAGCCACACGCAATGCATGGTGTACAACTTCGTTAGTTTTAAACACCTTACATACTTGCCAGTTGCTGGTGTGGTCACTCCACTTTTCCAAATATGTTTCTTTCTCTGACTTCTCGTAAGTTGCTGCATTACACTTCATACAGAATTGGCTATCACAGTTCAGGCAGTCCAGCGGTTGGTTCTTTAATGCACCTTTGTACATTTCAGTACGCTCTTGTACCAACTTGTCTAAGTCTGCTTCTTTAAAGATGTTGCCCATGACGTGAGCGTGTGATTCTTTGTACATACATCCGTGACATGGACTAATGTCACCGTTTAAGTCCACGCTGATGTAATTGATGCCAGCAGCACACAATGCACGGCTTTGTTGGAACCAACCAAACTTCTCTGGTGGTAGTCCGTTTTTGTAAATGTGCTTGGCAATTTTAGTAAGCCCTTCTTTCAACACTTCTAGTCTAGGCATAAACTCTTCTTCAGTCAGCTGACTGTACATGTCTGGTGTTGGGAAATAATTGTCATCCATCTCAATTACATCCAAGAACGCTTCATAGATTTTATCAAAATGCTCTGCTGTCAAAACAGATTTCATTCTAACATTAAGTCCAGCTTTCTTGGCAGCAATATAATTGCTCTTGACTAGACTAGAGCTAGGGTTGCCTGCTTTGTCGATACGTGTTATGTCGTTAACTGGTTTGCCATCGTAGCTGACTTGAATGTTCAAGCGACCGGGCATTGCTTCGTGGAACTCAACTAGATCTTTTAGATACTTCTTCAAGTACACACCGTTGGTATAGAAAAAGAAACTGTAGTTTGGATCATGCTTGAACTTTTCCATCACACCGCGGCAAAATTCATAGTTAACGAATGGCTCACCACCCCAAAAATAGATATCACGCTTGGGGTCAGAGAACTTACTCATGAACTCATCAATGTTTTCCAATGTGACTTCAGTATTCTCTTCATAAGCTGTAGACAGGCCGCACTCAAAGCCTTCTGAACAATATGTACATGCCAAGTTACATGTACTAGTTACGTTTAAATCAATTACCATGCGAGTATTTAACCTCTATACTTTTTGTTGATCTCGAGCACTGTTTTTAGTAGCTCTACATCGTACTCTTCAGCGATAGTCTCTGTGTCCTTGGGCAAGCAAGGTCCACCGAAACCACGCTCACCGTCTGGGCCAGGAACTTGGCAGTGCTGTGGACCAACCCAAGGATGTGATCTTAACACATCTCTCACGTCTGCCCAATCAACGCCTATTTGTGTAGCAACATCATGCATCTGATTCATAAACGTTACCTTGGTTGCATAGAAACTGTTCAATGTGTATTTGATGAATGCTGCGGTTTTAACGTTAGTTACGTAGACATTCTCACATAGTACAATTGAGTATTTTGCATACACTTCCAATAACTCTCGATTACGATCCCCGCCCACTATCATAATTGGTGGATTGACAAAATCAGTGTTTGCTGTTGCTCTGCTCAGGAACTCTGGGTTATACACGATATCGAATTCTTCAATATACTGTGGTAGCACTGTGCTCTTGACTGCAACGACTCCGGTATAATTCAAGTCCTTAAGTTCTTGCAGTACTTGGCGAACTATGCTAAACTTGCTGCCATCGTTGGGTGTTGGCACACAAACGAAGATTGCCTCGGGTTTCCTTTCAACCATTTCCTTGATTGACACTGACTTCTTGTAGTTTGGGTCATGTATAATGGCCTGGCACTTTCTAAAACCGAATTCAACAGCTTTGCCCACCATCCCAAAACCAATAATTCCAATCATACTAAATCCTCTAATTTCATAATTATATACTACTTATTTTTTCCATGTCAACGTTAATGCGTAAATAGAAACTATGATAAACAAGCAACCGTTCAAACAACTATTACAAGATTTAAAAGCCTCTGGCAAGTACAGGGTATTCAACGATATCGTTCGAGAAGCTGGAAAGTTTCCCTATGGTATTTGGTACGGACCATATGGTATCAAAACGATTGTAAACTGGTGCTCAAATGACTACTTGGGCATGGGTCAACACAAAGTCGTACTAGACAGTATGCACACTGCATTGGATCACACGGGCAGTGGCAGTGGTGGAACTCGTAATATTGGTGGGACTAGTCATTATCACAAAGCACTGGAACACGAGTTGGCAACACTGCATCAGAAAGAACGAGCATTGCTGTTCAGCAGCGCCTATGTGGCCAACGAGTGGACACTGATTGCCCTGGCCAAGATCGTTCCCAACATTCATTACATCAGCGATAGTCAAAATCACAACAGTATGATTGTGGGTATGAGCCACAGCAAGGCACCGAAAACTATCTTTAGACACAATGACTTAGAAGACCTAGAAAATATTTTACAAATTGTAAAGAAGGCTGGTCAAACTCCTTGTATTGTTTTTGAATCAGTGTATAGTATGGATGGCGACGTTGGGTTAATCAAAGAGATTTGTGACTTGGCAGATCAATACGAAGCAATGACTTACATTGATGAAGTTCATGCGGTAGGGCTGTATGGTGAAACAGGCGGTGGTAAGGTAGAAGAACTAGGCTTACAAGATAGAGTGGACATTGTCAACGGCACTCTAGGCAAAGCATACGGTGTCCAAGGTGGCTACATTGCTGCCGATGCAGATGTAATTGATGCTATTCGTAGTATTGCTGCTGGGTTTATCTTTACAACGTCAATGAGTCCAGTCACCTGTGCTGGTGCATTGGCTGCTGTTAAGTATCTCAAAGAGCACAATGAGATTCGTGAGAAACATCAGGAACGTGCTCGTAAATTAAAACACAGATTGGCCAAGAATGGCATCCCAGTCATGGAATGTTCTACCACACATATTATCCCAGTGTTTGTGGGTGATGCTAAAAAGTGTAAAGCAATGAGTGATGAGCTGTTAAACGAGCATGGTATCTACGTACAACCAATCAACTATCCCACGGTTGATGTGGGAACGGAGAGGCTGCGTTTTGCACCCTCTCCGTTTCATGATGATGGAATGATTGAAGATCTTATTGCTGCTTTGAAGGCTGTGTTTGCGAAGTTCTAGGCTTCTTAGCTAGGTGCTGCTGCACCTTTGTAGGCTGTGCAGCAGGCTGATACATCTGAACGTTTGCATAGACGTCCTTGACGAATTTGCGCCATAGTTGATTTCTATCAACGTGTACTTTACGGCGCTTGTCAAATATCTTTGTGCGATATGTATTGAGCGTGGTATCAACTGGAGCACCGTGATAGGTAAATGGTTTACCTGACATCACTGCCTGCATATATTGATTTCTAGAACCCAAGTCTTTACCAAAAATGCTGTTGATTTCTGAAGCAGCATTAGCGGCCCAGCTATCCATCTCGTCAGCATTTAACCAATAACCCGAATCTGATGTAGCGTAGTATTGGTTTCTATAATCACCACTGGCTAACTTCTTCTTATCGCCACTGTAGAACTTATTAACTTGTGCATTGTAGCCCATGTTCTTGGCAACCTTGGTGCTTTGAATATAGTGCTTGATCTCATGCATCAGTTTGCCAATGATGTCATTTGCCAAATGGTCTAAACTTGCAGTTACAATCTTGGAGTCATCAGACATAAATGCCAAGTTTGCAATGTCTGTGCCTCTAACATCCATGGTGATCAGTCCATTGTGTGTTTCTGCTTCGTATCCGAACTCTGCCTCGCCAACAAATGATGTCAAGCTGCGCAAGTATCTAATTGTTAAATCAGTGCTGGGTTGGAAACGTTGCTTGGAATACATTTTGCCAAGCTCACTGGCAACATGTGCATTCAATGAGTCAACGTCTGGTGTGCCAGTCATTGGCTTGCTACCAAACTCAACTTTAAACGACATCAACAGGCGATTAACTTGATTGCCATTGATGGTGATTGGATTTTCCTTGAGCAATGGTGCTAGGATTAGAGCATCAATATCATGCTCCATGTCATAAAAGAACTGATTTACTTTACTAGTAGCATCGTAGAAATCTTCATCACTGTTGATGCTGTGGAAAGTATTCTTGATGATACGATTGAGTACTGGCAAGTACTTGGAGTAATCAAAACGTTCAGTTATAAACTCACTTGCTCTCATGTTTGTAACCTTTGTCTATCTGATTGACCATAAGCACTGGTGCATCGCCTCTTGCATATGGTTTAGTTGATGGAACTGCTGTAACTACTAGTATAGCACCACTGTCCATTACTCTAAAGCCCAGGCTAACATTATATCTAGGATCAGCTACATAGAATGCCTGTCCTGGCTCAAACTGTTTGATCTGGTTGATTACCTTTGGTAATTGTCTAACAATTATGTTAACAGAACTTGGTGTGACATCTCTAAAACGTGTCTGATCAGCAAGATGCTGGTGTACGTCAAATTGTGTATCACCAACGTTGAATGATCCAACAATCTTTGACTTGTCTTCAACGATTAAATCATCGTTAATAAATTCACTTGCTCTCATGTTTTTTCTCTGTTATCGATTTGAGGAAAGTAAACTTACTTTCCTTTTGTAAACTATGTCCACCTTCCATCAAAGCAAATTCCATTTCGGTAAATTCCTTCTTTGGCTTGCCCCAGAAGTTGATGTAAATGTCATCAACCTTCATAAAGTATTCCCCCTAGTCCGCAACCAAAGCGAGCTAAACCCTCATACAGGGCTGTAAGGATTTCTTTTACTGTCTGTTCCATCGTCTTCTGGGTATACTGGGTATTCGTTATTCTGCATTTCGACCACACTTAGCACGTTTGGCATTGGTCAATGCACCGTAGTCCACTGGCCATTCTTGTCCAGGCTGTAGTTCACGAGCATTGGCTGGGAACGCAAACTGTACACCAGCCTCTTGTTGGATCATAGCAACTGGTTTACGGAATGCTGGTAAGTTGTTGCCTAGGTTAGGATATGGTGGATTGTGTGGGAACTGCCATCCAGCAATTTCACCAGTGGCATTGTTGACGATGATCTTGTAGTAAGCGTGTGGTACAATGACTTGACCTTTGCCGATTGTTTTATCACCAGCGCCATACATAGCTCCAACGTACACCGTGATTGGCTGATTCAGTTGAACCGCCCAGCCACGCACTGATGTCTCCAATAACTTCCAAATTCCACGATTTAGACTGCCAGCTTGTGGGTACATGTTGGTCATCAAGAAACTTTCGTACTCTACAATCTGGCTCCACGACAAATCCCCATCTGGTGCAGCATGGCCCTTGTCATAGCCAGTGCCTACATAATCAGACGGGGTAGCGCCTCCTTGAATTGATTGATCTGCAACGAATGCATTTGTACGTGGGAAGCAACCCAACGCATTTTGAGGTAGTAATGTGTATGCGACATACGCCGGAATCTTCACTGGTGCATCGTATGCAACCAAGTATCCTTCACGGCAAATGGGTTGAACTTGTCGCTGTGTTTGAGCCCAGCCATAGGGGCTGTGAACTTGACATGCTTCTATTGGAGCAGGGGCTCTTTGGTCCCATGCGTGTGAAAGGCCCGCTGTGAGTAATAGGGCGACGGCTAGTAACTTCTTCATCTAGTTGAATCCTTATATCAACTAGTATTTAGTTACTTAAACCAACCGACCTTTTTACCTTCTGCTACACGGGTGTCGTGATCTTCAGCTGATTTGGGGTATCTCAGTGCCCAAATGCTCACGAGAAGCATAAGGCCCGCTGTGCCCATGACAGCTTTCCAGTTGTGAGTGGTGAACCACAGGATGACGAGGCTAGTGTCCATGGTGATGAACATCAACCATCTTGCTTTTACTGGGAATACTCTCTTGTCTGCCCAGCCGCGAAGGAATGGACCAAAAATCCTGTGATTCATGATCCAATTGTGCATTTTCTCTGAACTTTTAGCGAAGCAATAGGCAGCCCCTACCGTGGGAGTACTCCAGGGGATGCCTGGAGTAACCAACCCAACGTAGGCCAAGCCCAGTAAAAGAAGGCCCGCTGTAAACCATAGGGCTTTCTTTATTGAATGAACTGTAACCATTCTTTGTACTTGATGTTGTGGAAACCCTGCTTCTTACGCTTGTTTACCAAGTCGTAGAAGTCTGGTTTGTAAGGCTTGAGCTTTGGCTTCCAACCTTTGGTTTGGTCTGCTTTGTCTGCGTTACATGGTCCACACGCTGTAGTACAGTTCTCCCAGGTCGTAGTACCACCTTTGGACACGGGTAACACGTGGTCCAGAGTTGATTCATGACGGGCAATGGGAGTAGCACAGTACTGACATGTACCGTTATCGCGTAGATAGACGTTGCCTCTGCTGAAACGAACAGCTGACTTAGTCTTCATGTACTCACGTAGCATAATGACTGAAGGCACTTGTGTTTCCCAGCGAGCGGAACGAACGATCCAGTTCTCGTGATACATCAATACATCGGCCTTATCCAGGACCATGTACTTGATTGATTCTTCCCAAGGAATTGTGCTCAATGGCATGACAGAAACTGGCAAACCATCGGCATTTAAAACTAAACAGTCACTCATAAAACTTTCCTAACATAAATAATTGTGTGTACAGACCCAACCATCAATGTTCTTGGAACACTAACATGTATTTAACAAACAAATATACCAAATGGTATGAAACCATTATAGCACGGGCAAAGCAGCGTGTCAATACCGAAGGCCAATATCTTGAAAAACATCACATTATCCCAAAAAGTATTGGGGGACTAGATACCGATGATAATTTAGTAAGGTTGACACCAAAGGAGCACTTTATTTGTCATATGTTGCTGCCAAAAATGACTCTTGGTGAAGATCGTGGTAAGATGATTAAAGCAGCTTGGATGATAGCAACTATGGGAAATCGACACCAACGTAGGGTCAAAGTTAAGTCTAGAAGATACTGTCAGTTAAAAGAGCTATGGATTAAAGAAGGCGGATTGAACAAGCCTAAGAGTCAAGAACATAGACGAAATATTAGTATATCAAAAACCAACCCTAGTGAAAGTACTAGAATGAAAATTTCTGCCGCAAGAAGGGCACAAGCTGGACTTCAAAAACGATCAGATGAAACTAAAGCTAAGATGTCGGAGTGGCAAAAAGGTGCTCCCAAACCAAAACTTAAATGCGAGCACTGTGGGAAAGAGGCCAGTCAAATGAATTACTCAAGATGGCATGGTAGCAATTGTAAGATTTTAAGTTAATACCGTTTGTGCAAATTCTAGGCCAGAACGATCCAGGGCGTTGCACCACTGTTCTTTGTTGTCTGACCCAAAGACCAAGTCGATATCACTTTTAGCAGTACACCAACTGTTATTTTTGCCCCAGGGGCCGATTCCTTTGATTTCTCCCAGTAG
>JACCDG011686063.1_pt1 | contig 18050 bp, 23 predicted proteins | sample 7442471 | NCBI WGS metagenome assembly JACCDG01 (sample SAMN15323444, study PRJNA562643) | freshwater metagenome | isolation source: river surface water | place: USA:Blue River Watershed | collected 2017-08-17 | reverse complement strand
GTTTCGGATAAATCCATACCTTCTTTATATATATACTCAGGGTGTGCTTTAATCAGCGCGTATTGTAATGTCATATCATAGCCAGTCCGAGCTGTTTTTGAGTCTCGTGGAGCAATTGGCATCTTCCTATACGGATTTCTTCAATTCTTTTTAACCTTTTGCCCAAGCAATGGAGTTCTCCTTTGAGACACTCTTGAAACAGGGAGGTGTGATTCTCTCTCTTCCACGATATGAAGCTAGATTTCGCCATACGAAACAACGTCTTGAAGAAGTAGGATTTCAGAATCTTCAAGTCTACAAAGGAGTTGATGGCTTTGAAGAGAATCTTCAAGAAGTCGCAGAAAAAATGGGATACACTTTACGATATGATGAAGAAATATCATTGAAACCAGGGCATATTGCCTGTACACTGAGTCATATCTCCTTATGGAAAAAAATAGTGGACGAGAAGCTTCCCTATCTTTTTATCTTTGAAGACGATGCGCTTCCCCATCCGAGATTCAAAGAGATTGGTGCGCAATGGTGGAACAAAACTCCTCGTGATGTGGATATGGTCTTCGTTGGAAACCAAATGGACCCCACCAATCCCCAGCTTCTTGACCCCCAAAATCTTATTGTCAGATTTCCAGCCTTTTGTCTTCATGCCTATATCGTCACACAAGAAGGCGCACAACGACTTCTTCAGCTTGTTCAGCAAGAACCTATTCTGAAAATGAATGATGTTCAAGTGATGGAATGGATGGCGAGAGGTCTCCTCAACTTTGTCTGTTGGAATGGGGCGTGGATTGAAGAAAAAATGTATCCAACGTTCAAACAAGATACTCCACTTCAAAGCGCATTTCAGACTTCAGATATGATAGTGGAACGACGAACAACAGGACTCATTTATCAGAATTTTTGTCTCGGTCATACATTGGCTCAGAAGACTCCAGTGTTTAATATTGTAGTATATGACTCCTAGAATTTCTCATCTCCGAAGTAGAATGGAGCGCCTTTCTCCAGAAGAGTTAGCAGAAAAAGTAAAACAGATTTATTCAGAAATTGGACCTCTATGTGATAGCGAAGGATTTTACAACCACGATGGAGAGTGTTGGAATGACGCTCTCCAGATGATATTTCTGAATAGTGACATGATAAAAGAGAAAATTCAATCCAAACTTGCGTCAGGACCGATTGATATTCTCGAAGTCGATTCTATATTCCGTCATACTATTCCTATACACTTTCCTGATATAGAAGAAGAGGATATCACAAAATATATAGGATTTATCTATACGTATTTAGATTCGCTCCAAAAACGTTTTCATAGACACTATTATGCTGAGCATTTACGTCTTTCACGCTCCCTCAAAGATGATGTGTGTACCTTGGAAGATATGAAAGGGAGAGAGGCATTGAAGGAAATGACAAAGATTTCACTTCTTCATCGCAAAGGTGGAGAAGAAGGAAGAATCTCTGCTTACATGGGACAAGAATTTGAAAGATACAACAAGACATCAAAGCGAGACCCCAAGACAATGGCAAAAAATTATATTTCAGGTGGCGGCCCATCCTCAAGAAAAAATGTGATGTTTATTTTGCGTTATTTCTTTGATATTTTTATTACAGCTGAGGTATTTGAGAAAGAGAAGGTTAACTTCAATAAGTTTATATCTGAATATGGTGATGAAGAGGATGAATTTGAAATCTATGATGGTGTAAAAGCATTGTATGTTGGTTATAGATTGATTGGAGATAGTCATGCTGGTCATGCTGTAGCCTTTTATACATGTGGTGGTCGTGACTATTTCTTTGATGACAATAAAGGCTCGATTCAATTCCCCTGGAAAACATTTTTCAGAACCATGACGGGTTATCATTATTATAATAAGAAAGCAAGTGTCTTTTTTGATGGAAAGTTATATGTCAAAGATGCGACAGGGAATGAATTATTTCACTTCTTCTCCTATCCTTATTTGATGGTAGTAGAGAAAGATAAAGCAGTAATTACTTCTAAAAAACTTATCACCTTTTTATGGGACGGAACAATTGTCAATGTAGAATCAAAAGATAAAACCATAGATGAAATGTCCTTTGAAACAACAATAAAAGATACTCATGTAACCTTTGACTTTACTGGGAACAATAATTTTATGAATGAAATTATGGTATTTAAAACTTCAATAGAGAAACCTTTTGTACCAGGAAGAGCAAATGAGAAAACTGGAAAATTTCTAGGAGCTCGTCTTCGCTATGGAAATACAAAATTATATGAAGTGGTTTTGGAAAAGCATCTTCAAAAAATTCGTGAAGGAAAAGCAAGGATAGATGATATTTTCTTTGAGGAAGGAGGGTTTGAATTCACCCCCCTTTTCTTTGCTATTTTGATGAATGATATACGATATGTAAATGAAGTTTTATCTCTTGGAGCAGACGTTGAAAAAAGGTCATTGAGAAATGAAACTCCTCTCTTCTATGCTGTTGTTACGCGCAATAAAATATCAACTGAGATTCTTGAGGCATTAATAAAGGCAGGGGCTGATTTGAACAGCCTTAATTATTTTATGGGGTATACGCCCATCATGGGTTCTGTTATTTTTAGAATGGAAGATGAGGATACTGAACATGTAGAGTTTCTTGTCAAGCATGGTGCGGATATTCATGCGAAAAGCGAAGGCTTAGGAGGAGTAACTGCGATAGAGTTCGCAAAATTTAATCGACGCTCTTCAGAGTATATTGATAAATTAGTAGAACTTGGCGCACGACCAATAACGTGCCCAGAAGAGGAGCAGTTACTTTCAGCAAATTACATTATGGATTTAATCCGGTCTCGGAAGATTATTCAAGCAGGACTTGTCGCACAATGTTATCGTGAATATATCTTTAATTTCTCTCGTGAGAAGAAGTTTAGACCAAAACGTTTGATGCTTGACAATGAAAATATGGTGGGAGATACTCCTTTAAAATTGGCATTGGAACTTCCTATGAATCCTTGGTCAGAAGATTTAATCGATATTCTTTTAGCAAGTGGGAGCAATGTGAATCGCGTAGATAAATTTGGAAGCACACCTCTCCATTATGCTATATCTCTAAACAAATCCGATTTTGTAAGGAAATTGCTTGACTTTGGCGCCAATTTATATATCCGTGTAAGTGGATTGGGAACACCTTTAGAGTATGCGAAACGGCTTGGAAATCAAGATGTCCTAGAGATTCTTGAAAAAGAAGTGACAAAGAAGGCGAACTTGAATATTGCCAGGGGTAGAAAGCCTCCAGTCGTTCAACCTGCTGTGAAAAATCGTCGCAAATACCAATTTACAAAACGCGCTCCCAGAAAACTAAAAGGGGGGAAGAGAAAGACAAGAAAGTCTAATCCTTCTTCGGTTTAGTTGATAACTCGTTATAAAGAGTAACATATCTATTGAATTGCTCCGCAGTCTTCTTCTTCATCGCATCTGAATAGGAGAAGACAAAGGCATCCCAATGAGAACGACCAAAGATATCCTGCTTTGTCAACTGGCAAAGAAGTAGATGAAGTTTATGCGTAAAATACGCTGACTTTGAAACAGGCTTGGAAGAGTCATGAAGACACGCGAAGTAATTCTCATCCATCCTCATATCACATTCATCTTCCCAAGAAATTTTATGATATTTCTTGAGAAGTTTTACAAACTCACCGCTGTAACTTCCAGGATGTTGCTCGTTCATGAACCAGCACTCGTGAAGAGAGTTAAGCAATGAGTTGAAGAGCTTTTGAATCTCGGCAAGTTTATTTGCGTCCATTGTGGTGTACAACCACACAACGAGGAGCCTACTTCAAATTTTTGCTCCAAAAATTGACGATTTGCTGTTTCCTAAGGAAAGTAGAAATCGTTGAAATGAACTGCATTTACCGATTGATGCTTGGAAAGCCCCTAGTTCCAAAAAAGAAGAAGCCTATGAAGCAAGCCCAATCCGAGAAGAAAGTGATTCCAAACCCTGTTCTCACAACAGACTTACTGCGAAAGCCTCTGCCAAATACTCTGGATGAGTTGAATCAACTAGAACAGATGGTTGCGAAACGTATGTCAGCCATCAATTCTATTTCAAATACTCTGAATCAAAGCATTCAGAACCATATGGAAAAGGGACGAACCTCTAGTGCGCGGGAAATTCTTGGACGGAAAGCTTCACTCCGAAATGATATTACTCAACTCAGTGAGCGCCTCTTTGATATTCAAATCAAACGTGATTCTCTAATTGCGTCGTCTGGCCTTCATTGATTTATTCTTCTTTCTCGCCCCACCATTCTTCTTATTCTTATTCTTGTTCTTGTTCCTCTTTGTCCATCGACGGAAACAACGTCCCAACTTGTTACACCATGTATTGGGTTCTACATTTGAATTATTATCTGTAGCAGGAGCAGCACTAGTAGCAGCGGCAGCAGCGGCAGCAGCGGCAGCATCAGCAGCATTTCTCTCTGCGACCTCTCTTCTCGCTTCATCAAGAAGTCTATTTCGTTCTTCTTGTGGCGAATTGTTCAGTTCTTGTTCCAATTCTCGGATAAGTCTATTTCGTTCTTCTTCTGCTCTCGCAGATGCGGAGGCCAAAGTTGAAGACATTTGTTCTATAGTGAGTTGGTCAAGTCTCCTTTGATATCCCATTTGTTTGTTCGCAAGTCTTGTTTCCATATCCAAAAATTCATTCATCTGGGCTCTCGTTGTTTCCAAAGCCTTTTCACGCAGAAGTTTCATCTTAATTTTTAGTTTTGCTCCATTCAAGTTTGGAGGATTCCCAAATTTAAGACTGGCTGCATTTTGCCAGTTCTGCGCAATTTGTGCGGTTAACTCTTGTTCTCTTTCAAATAAACTCACTATTCGTTGATTTATCGTATCCCGTGCACGCTGAATTTTATCAATCTGAGTTTGTAATTCTTGAATACTCATTCTATTACAGAAGTAGAAAATGATCAGATACTTCTGTTGTTTCAAAGAAAAAGAGGTGGTCCAACGAGTGAATCCACTTCTTGGAGTGAATCCTCTACCAGAGAATTTGAAACGACTTCCAGACTCTTTTGAAGAATTGCTTTATCTTCAAACGATGGCCTATGTAAATCTCAATAGTTTTCATCGTGAAGCAGAGATTCTGTCTACCAAAGCAGAAACGCATATAGCTCGTGGAGACATGTATAAAGGAATGTTTTTTCTTAAACAACGACGTCTTATTGTTGAAGAAAGCAGCAAATTAATTTCATTATTGGATGATATTAAAGAAAAAAAACGCTACCTAGAAGCCTTTCCTGCGGAATTCCGGGCTGCGCAGAAAATCAAATTCTAAAACATAGATGTTGAAGTTGGTAGCTCTTGTTTCTGCGATGTGCGGTGCGATGCCCTCCTTTGAGGAATGGTCTGCGATGAATGGAAAGGCTTATGAGCCTACGGAAAGAGATTACCGCAACTCCGTGTATGACGCGAATGTTGCGAAAATCATCAAACACAACGAAGGAAATCACACCTGGACGATGAATGTGAACAAGTTTGCTGACCTCACTGAAGATGAATTTGCTGGTCGCTATCTTGGTGGTTTCAAGCCTCGCAAGAGAAGTTTGCGTCGTCAGTCTGACTTCGTTGGAAACCTCACTGCGCTACCTGCCTCTGTTGACTGGACAACCAAGGGTGCGGTGACCCCTATCAAGAATCAGGAGCAGTGCGGTTCTTGCTGGGCCTTTTCTGCGACGGGGGCGATGGAAGGTGCTTGGTTCCTCGCGAAGGGAAACCTCACCTCTCTCTCGGAACAGCAGTTGGTCGATTGCTCCACTGCGGAGGGTAACCAGGGTTGTAATGGTGGTTTGATGGACTATGCCTTCCAGTATGTCATTGACAATAAGGGAATCACCACAGAAGATGCGTATCCTTACACTGCGACAGGTCCGAATACCTGTGAGGCCGCTGGAAAGCCTGTGGCGGTCACTCTTTCTGGCTTCAAGGATGTTGCGGCCAATTCTGAATCTGCTCTTATGACTGCGATTGTTCAGCAGCCTGTCTCTGTTGCGGTAGAAGCCGATCAGAGTGTCTTCCAATTCTACTCAGGAGGTGTGATGACGTCTTCTTGTGGAACTCAGTTGGACCATGGAGTGCTTGCGGTTGGATATGGAACGGATGCGGCAAATGGCGGTGATTACTACAAGATTAAGAATTCTTGGGGGGATAGCTGGGGTGAAAAGGGCTTTATTCGCCTTGGCCGCGGTGGAAAATTCAATCCTACGGGACAATGTGGCGTCCAAATGGATCCTTCTTACCCGGTGGTTTAGATTCTCATCCTTATATAGAATGGAACAACCTAGAAACCTTGAAGAATTAAAGGAATTCTATCGCCAAAATCCAGAGGAGTATGGAGAACAACTAAGAACAGTTCAGATTCTTGAAAATTTAGGGAGAGCTGCGCAGGAAATTTATAGGATAATGATGGAAAATGACGAGGCAGCACTGGCTCTTCTCTATAATGAACAACAGGGACGAATGAAACCAGAGAGTAAAAAAATAGCTGAGAAAATGGCAGCCCAAAATTTATTGGGTCAACTAAATGTAGTGAAAGGGGATGTAGGAAAGGAGACCGCCCTTGTCTTATTAACACAATTAGACGGCTACATGTATAGTATTCACGAGCAGCTTTACAAACCAGAGAATAACTTGGATTTAATAAAACTTTCTAACATCCGTGACTGGTTACAATCAAAGCTTGAGAAACCAAAACTTGATTCAACAGACTTACTTATGTTAGAAAGACTTTCTGGTCTTCTTGAAATAGAAATATATCCGAAATATGGTGCTCCTAATACTAAGCTTAAGGATGATGAGGTTTTGAAAGAAATTCAAGCACGCTTGAATGTGTTCGAAGCTGAACGCAACGTCGCAAAACGAGCCGCCGCAGAAGCAAATGCGAAAAAGGCCGCGCTTATTCCTCTCTTTGCTGAACTTACGAAGCAGAAAGAAGCACTTGCAACTGCGCAAAGAGCACTTGCGGCGGAGACAAATCGCAGAGGTCGTGTGGGAGGTGTTGTCAAACCAGCTTTCCAAGATGCGGTGACATCCGCGACTGCTGCTGTCGCAGCGGCGGAGAAGGCGATTCGCAATGCGGGTGGCAATCTTGGAGCACCGGTTGTGGCTAACGTAGTACCTTCAATGGTTCCTGTAGTCGCCGCCAATGCGCCACGAGCTTCTGCGGGTGAAGCAGGTGCTGCGGCTAGTCAAAGCCAACCACTTACTCCTGAACAACGTGCGGCAGCGATTTTAGCTCGCATAACAGCAGCACAAGCTGGAAGAACATCTGGAAGTGGTGGGAAACGCACAATGAAAAAGAAGTCAAAGAAGACGAAGAAGGTAAAGAAGACTCACAAGAGCCGTCGTCATCAACGTAAATAAACCCAAACTCTCATGTATTTTCGGATAAGCCTTTGAGGACTTCTGCGAAACCGATAGGATTGAAGATTGCGAAATCCAGGTTTTGTGCGAAGGCTATACAGAGAGGTCATTGAATAGGTTCTAAAGAATCGCCCTAAAAGCGCATTTGCTGCGCGGTTTTTGCTCACAAGCGTTTTGAATTCTTGTGAATTTTTTATTTCATCAATCTTTGAACGACGATATTCTCTAATTTGTCGTTCAAGAGGTTCTGTAAACAATTTTAGTTGTTCTCGTTTCACACTCAAATAATTTCGGAAAACCCTGTGAGGCTTTGAAACTTCTCTCGCTTTTTTCTTCCAGGCTTGAAGGTCCTTCTTAAATTTTCTATCTGTATCATACAACGTAGAGACTCGTTGTACTTCTCTCTCATATGTATCGTCATGGTCCTCATAAAGTTGTCTCCGTTCAAGATAGGGTGTGTCACATGTGGGGCAACGATAGAAGTTTTGTGCTATCCTCTGAAAGAGGCACTGCGTATGAAAGACATGATGACAAAGTAAGTGTGACGTTGGTCTTTCATCAAATTGAGTTAGGCATAGCGCACAATCCTCCATAGAGAACTATAAGAAAGAAAGTTTAAACCAATCTATCCGGTACATATACCAATGTACCAAAATTGATTCAAAGGTCCAAGGAGAACTCCCTCAGAGATGAATCAAGATACAGGAAAATTCCGAACCAATACGAAAGACCAGTATTATACAAAAGAAGCCGTCGCAAAGAAATGTATTCAAAAGGTTCTTCAGCTTGTTCCAGACGCCCAGTCCTATCAATGGGTAGAGCCGTCCGCTGGTAATGGGCGATTCTTTCAAAGTGTTCCACCTTCCTTTGACAAGATTGGTATAGATATCGAACCCAAAGCACCTCAGCTTCTTCAAGGAGACTTTCTCAAGTGGAGTCCTCTCACACAACGAAAGCGCATCTTCTTTGGCAACCCTCCCTTTGGTCGTCAAGGCTCTCTTGCGAAATCCTTCATCAAACATTCTGCGCAGTTTGCGGATGTCATTGCCTTCATTCTTCCTCGTTCCTTTGTGAAGCCCAGCATGTCCAACGCCTTTCCACGGATATTTCATTGTCTTTTGAGTGAAGAACTTGAAAAGAACGCGTTTGAAGTGAATGGTGATGAGTATGATGTTCCTTGCGTCTTTCAGATATGGCAAAAGAAGGAAGAAGAACGAGTTCTTCCTGAGCCTGTAAAAGAAGAAGGCTTTCAGTATGTCAAATCTACAGACCCTTTTGACATCGCGCTCAAACGTGTAGGAGGACTTGCGGGTCAGTGTTCTCTTGAAAAGAAGGACTACAATCCGCAGTATCACTACTTTCTCAAACTGGATAAAAAATATGTATCGTCTTCTTCAACTATTGTTGCCAAAGTTAACCAACATATCTTTCCATCCAACACCACTGGGCCACGAAGCCTTTCTAAGTCAGAGGTAAATGAGGTTCTGAATTCGATTCTTGCTTCTTGTTCCTAAGGCGACGACCAAATGGGTGTTCTGCTGAAAGCTCAACGCCGCGAAGAGAACTTCCTGCCGTCCGCTTTACAAACTGGGGATAGGTTGTGAGAAAGGTGTCCAACTTGCGAATACTACATTGAAGGCGTCGCTGGGTCTCAGAATCTACCTTTGGCGCATAGGAAATCCAGCCTCCTGAAGATGCCTTGATATCCTTTGCCATCTTTTTATACGTTGCTTGATGTTCAGCAGTGCGCGCATTCTTAGGAATAGATTTCACATACGTATCTAGGGCTTGAATTTCTTGGCGCGTCACCTTTCCAAAGAGAACATCCATCGCTTCTGACGTCAGCGCAATCTCCAGAACCTCTTGAATCTTGCGAGTCTCTGCGCCTTGCTCATAACGAAAGACAATCATCGTGTGTTTCTCTTTGCGGTCATAGTCAAACACACGAAGAACATCACCACAATCAATCGCATTTCCACCTGTTGTCTTAATACTCTGTGTCTCGGTGGGGTCTAGCTTGTTTTCCTCCTTTGGAATGTCGTGAATTCCAGTGTCATTCGCTTTTTCTGGAAGTCCGTGAACCTTTGTCCTCACGAGATTCTCAATATAGAATCCGAATTCTTGAGAGCGAGGCATTTTGTGAAGGGTTACTTTGAAAGGGGGGGCAGGGGCGCATCAACTTTTTGACCTCATAAAAAAAAGTTTTTTTTGGTTTTTGGGTTTTGAAATGTTTTCTTTTGGTTTTGGATTTAGTTGTTTACACAGAAGTCTCTTTAGAGGTCAAGGTCAGAAGGCTGGGGCGCAGAGGTATCCACCTTCTTGGCGCTCTCATCCCACTTACCGAACCACTCCATGTCCTCGGTAAGAACATCACCGCGGGCATTCTTGAGAAGGCTCATCTTCTTCCAGGTGAAGGGCTCAAAGTCCATCGTGGACTCTGCCGCATCCTCTGTCACAGCAGGAGGAGCGCTCACCACAGAGGTAGCTGCGTTACCAGCCTTGGCAGCCTTGGTCGCAGCGCGCTTCTCAGCAGCAGCCTTCTTTGCCTCAGGGCTCATGGGCTTGCGACCGCGCTTCTTCTCAGCGGCCGCATCCTCTGAAGGAGCAGAGGGCTGAGGAGCGCTGTCAGAAGCGGTGGTGGAGGCGCCGTCAGAAGAGACGCTCTTCTTAGACTTCTTTGACTTCCCCTCAGACTCCATCTTGCTGATAGCAGGAGGATTGGCGAGCCAATTCTTGTAGGCTGCCTTAATCTGGTCGTCCGTGGCAGAGGGCATCAGAGAGGCCTCCTTGAGAGAAGAGGCGACCTGAGTCACCGCCTTCGGGAGAACCTTCTTGCCATCCTCCATCTCCGTGGCAAGCACAGAGCGGACGCGAGAGGTAAACTTAATCCAATCATTTGGCTCCTTCTTGGGAGCATTCGGGTCCTTCACCTTCTTGGCGCGCTTACCCTTGACGGGAGCGGAAGAAGAGAAGGAGCCGATATCCAAGTTCTTACCACCGAGAGCATCACGAAGCGCCTCAGTGAAGAGGGTCTTGAGCTGGTCAGTAGTCATCTGAACGACGAGAGAAGCGGACATCTTAGACTGAATTCCTTTAGAGTGTTTGAAGTTCAAAGGGTGCTGACCATCCAGCCGATGGAGGCTTCAATTTTTTTCGCACGACCCCTCCCTTTCATAAAAAATTTTTTGTTCTTTTGCTTTTGTGTTTCTTTGATTTGTTCTTTAAGGTTACATAGGGCAGCACTTCATCAGAGCAAAGAGCTCCTTGACATCCTCTTCAAACTCTGGAGGAGGTGGGTGACGTGAGATATAGGTATGGAGAATGATTCGTTGATTTTCTGTAAGACGAGGCCAAGGAACGCTGTCTCCCAACTCATTTGTCACTGCGATGTAGCGCAAGTAGAAGAGGAGGACGCGAGGATGACGGAATGAACGAGACTCACCAGAGGGAGAAATTTCCACTTGAAGATGAAAGGTGTTCTCGTCCTCAGGAATCTCATTCCCATCCTCGTCAAAGAAGAGGTGAGTGTTCTGCTGAACACCTGTAATCTCTTCCAGTGAGACATGACGAGATAGCGCAAGAGGACTGAGTAGCTCTGCGCGCGGAGCAAGGCTGCCAGACGAAGGACTAGTATCTGTGGACTTGGGAATAGTAATCGTCATCTGCGCTGTCGCAACGGGCGAGACATACCCTGTCGCAACCTGCCGCTCAAGAGGAGACGAGGGAGGAGGAAGAGGCTCCACTATGTCTCCACGAAAGGTGGGGCGCGTGTAGACGATTCGCTTCCAGAGCTGGAATGGCTCTGGCAGAGAAGGACCTGACAACTCACAGGAATGCCAGAAGCAGTTCTCCTTGCGGTCGATGAGATAGGAACAGGTGTTCTCATCATGCGAAACCATCTTGTAACAAATGGTCTCAATGGCATCATTCGCCTTCATTGTCTCTAGTGCGCTATGGAAGGTGTAAATAGGCATTTGTATTTCTGGTGTCTTGCGAAAGGTGATGTGAGAAGCAAGGGTGGAGTTTCCGTTTACGCCTTCAAAGTCAATTTTATCAAAAAAAATTTTTTTTTTGGTTTTTTTGTTTTTTGTGTGGAAAGAGGGATGTGGGTTTAGTTCATAACATCCTCAGAAAGAGGAGCGCGGCGCGCGCGGCGGCGGCGGCGAGAGTGGCGGACGTAGGTCCATCCGTGCTCATCGTCCTCCCACTCCTTGGCTGCTCCAAAGAAGGGTGGGAGATAGGCGGGAACAGGGTTGCGTGGGTCATTTGCCCACTCAAGACCGACGGGAATCCACCACTTGCGAGGCGTGTTGTCCCAGACGGCTCCCACGATACCGCGAGAGGAGAACTCGAAGTTCGCATTGCGCTCGATGTCATTGCGGGGGGTGGGGTAGGGGAGAGAGTTGATAGTAGAAGAGGCCATGTTGTCTGTGTGAGCTTAATCAAGAGGATAGTTGTTTAAGCGTGATAGTTGCTTGGGTGAAAAAAGCTTTCAATTTTTTGTGGGTTTGGCGAATTTTGTATTTGGTTTTTGTTTCTTGTGTGTCTTTTTACTCTTTACGCATTCTTCGCAATCCACATGCCAGTAGTCATGCGAGTATAATTGAAACGGCTTGAAGACTCTCCCTCCTTGGGAACGGAATAGACGTTCATCTCATTTCCATAACTGGTGCTGAGAACACCCTTCACATTGGGCAGAGAGTAGAGAAGCTTCACCATCTCAGAGTTAGGATAATATGAATTCATCATGAACAAGACATAGTAGCCTGCGCTTACAAGAGTAGTTGCTAGGCTCTGCTGACTCTTATTATTCCAGCTCGTAGAGAGGATAATCACTGCCTTCTGGTCAGGAGCTTGCGTCTGAAAGATTGGCTGAATTCGCACCAGGTCGTACCGCTCCTTACGGAAGAAGAGAAGGTCGTCAGGAGAAGTAGCCACCTGATTCTTTCCATTAAAGAAGACATGACCAGACTTGTAGTTGAAATGGACAGGAGTGATGCGACCCTCAGAGGGAATCATCGCGTAGAGTCCAGACTCGTGGCGACGCGGATAAAGGAAGGGGGGTGGGAATGGAGAGGAGGAGTCATTGCCTGTATAATAACAGCTTACGCTGTCTCGCAGACCAAGTTGAAAGAAGAGCTGTCGCACAACACGCTGCATGGGCGAATCTGTGGAGACAGGCAGAGAGAGCTCTGACTTCATCTTCTTCATCAGCTTCTCCTCTCGCTTGACCTTCACCACAGCAGGGCGGTCCTGTGTCTCAAAGGTGGCCTCTGGGAAGGTGGCCTTCCATTCCTCAAGGGTGGCGAAGGACTTCTTCTCAGGATAGACCTGAAGAAGTGTGTTGTCCTTCAGGAAAACTGCAGTAGCGATACGAGAGTCGTTTTGAAAAGCGCGAATCATATTGGCGGTACTGCCTTTAAAAAAAGCACAACTATCAAATTTTCAACGAACTTTAAACACGCAGTTTCATCAGCTTCACAAGCCGTTTTCTCATCTTTTTCCTCATTTGTTTGAGCTCATCGGAATAGGTCACACGTGAATCACGAAAGAAGGAGAACCAGATACGAATCGCCTCCAAATGATTTCCCGAAAACTCCTTCTCACGCGCATAGGCCTGAGAAGCATCTGCCCATCGTCTCATCTCAGGAGTTGGAGAAATGTTGCTGATGATGGGCTTCACAATTGGTTCACAGATGAAGTTCTTGGGAGAGAGCGGACAGCACGCGCAATAAGGCTTGTAGCTGTAACAGACAATCTCAAACCTCTGCTCGAGCGTCGGCTTCTCCCATCCATACATCCCCTCAAGGTCGTTCCACTTTTCACACTCTTGGCAAAGAAAGCAAGGAGTCTCTGCGGGCTGGGGAGTGAAGTCCAAGGAGTTGTAGCAGTGAACACACAGCCCGTTGATGTTCTCACGGCGGGTAAAGCAGCGAAGACAAGGCTTCACCTCCAGAGCACATCCTTGACAAAAGGCGTGGAAAGTTTCCCTGTGATTTCCCTCTGGCTTCACAACGCGAACAAGATGAGAGAAAGAGTGGCTCATTTCTTTTTTTGGGAGGAGGTGACAACAGAAAGACACTCGCGAAGTTCAATTTTTCATAAAAAATTTTTTGTTATTTTGGGTTATTGGAAGGCTTCTCTTTGCTCTGATTCTTTTGGCGCACCTGCTCCATCGCACGAATGGCCTTTTGGGTGTACTTGCCGTTCTTTTCATACTTCTCCTTCGCCTTGTCACTCTTCTTGCGTCGCTCAGTCTTCATGTCGCGGTCCATCTTACTCTTTGTTTTGAAGGGGGGTGGTGTGTAGGGAGTCACTTGGTTGACTCAATTTTTTTGAGTTCATAGAAGATATGCTTGTGAGATGTTCTCAGTGAATTTCTCTTGCGTGTCGCTCTCGCTTCCGCTCCTCCCAGAAGCAGTCGGCACAGAGGTCATTCATGTGTGGGTAACCGAGGTCAAGGTGGCACTCGCAGCAGAAGAGGTCGTCACGAGAGCGCTCTTCCGCGTGGAGAATCTTGAGCCAGAGGCAGAGCGCGTCATAGTAGCCTTGGTCTTCCTTGGTAAGAGGCCCGATGTAAGGGTCGTCGTGGAAGGAGGCGAGTTCATCCTCTGCCTCATGGAGAGCCTCACGAAGAGTCTCACTGGGCATGCGCTCCACCTGGTCCCAGAGGTCACCGCAGCGTTGACAGAGCGTGCGCGGGTCGCCCTCGCGCATCGTGAACTCGGCCTGGCACTCGGAGCAGAAGAGGTGTTCAATGACGTTCGACATCTTTGGGTTCCTTTCAAGAGAGGTTGCGAGAAAGGGTGCGGGCACCCAGTGCGCCACTCAGGTCAATTTTTGAACCGCCAAAAAAAAAGTTTTTGTTCTTTTTTGGGGGTTTTGTGTTTTTTCTTTTTGTTTTGGGGTTTGGGGAAGAGCGCGCTTAGAGGTCGAGGTCCTCGGGCTGAGGGGCCGTGGTGTCCATCTTGCCGTTCACGAAGCGCCCGAACCACTCAAAGCTGTCAGTGAACACGTCACCGCGCGCGTTCTTGAAGAGGTCCATCTTCTTCCAGACGAACGGCTCAAAGTCCGTCAGAGGGTCAACGTCGGGCGCGGGCGCGGCCTCAAGCTTGGGAGAGGGCGGCAGAGGAGGCGTAGCCGTTCCCTTCTTGGCGGCCTTGCGCGCGGCCTTCTTGGCGTTGTGGGCCTCGAGCTCCTCAGGGGTCATCTCCGTGAGCTTCTTAGGGCCGCGGTGCTTCTTGGGAGCCACGGCATCAAGAGCCTCAACCAGAGTCTTGGCCACGCTGCTCTCAGCGGAGGTTGCCGAGGAGGCGTCAGAGCTCTTGGACTTCTTGTCCTTGCGCGCGCGCCGCTCAGCAGCAGTCTGGTGGTCACGGACCATCTTGCTGACGGGGGGCGGGTTCGCCTGCCACTCTGCGTAGGCCGCCCGAATCTGCTCGTCAGTGGCCGTCCCCATGAGGCCCGCGTCCTTCAGAGCAGAGGCCGTCTGAGTGACCGCCACGGGCAGGAGCTTCTTACCCTCAGGGGCAAGAGGGGTCAGCACAGAGCGCACACGGCAGGTGAAGACGACCCACGCATTCGGCTCCCGCTTAGGCGCGTCGGCCTTGACCTTCTTAGCCTTCTGGGGCGCCGCAGGGGGCTCTGCGGGCGCAGAGGGCTGCGCCTTAGGGGGCGTGGAAGGGGGGGCCTCAGAGGGCACCGCCAGGTAGGCAGCAAGAGCACTTGCCAGAGCAGGGCGACCAACCTGGGACTCCAGGAAGGAGAAGAGCTGGGGGATGCTGATGGAAGACATTTTGCTTGGAGGTTCCTTTTGAGTCAAGAGTTCTATGGCTGAAAAGGGTGATATACCCTAGCAAACCTCCTCAGTTCAATTTTTTCGCAAAATTGAATGGACAGGAAAAAAATGCCAAATAGGGGCTCTTACCCCTTTTCAATTTTAAGAGGAAATTGAACGAAAAAGAGGGCTTTTGGGTGGGGTAAGAGGGAGTTCTGGTTTTTTTCTGCCCTCATTCAATTTCTGGAAAAAATTGACATCTGGACCCCCCTGGTTTGCCATCACCCTTTGAAGCAAGTCATTGAGACAAACTTTCAAAGGACCCTCCAAGCACAAAATGTCTTCAGCACTCGTTCTTGCCCCCATGTCCAGTCGGGACTCTTACTGGGTCTTCGATGCGAATGGACACCCCTGCTCTGGCCACTGCGACCCTGGGTTTGCGATGGACTCTGACGGGTTCTGGCGCTGCCACTGCGGCCAGTGGCGTGTCGTCTCAGAGCACCCCTCTGTGGACCGCCCGCACAACGAGCACGTCTGCCCTGGGAACTGCCGCCAGCACCCCCTCTTGGACGCCTCTCTCATCGCGATGCTCCGCGCCGAGGACCGCGGCGTTCTCTGGGGCGACATCATGATGGAGATTGAGGCTCAGATGCTCGCTGCCGAGACCCCCGCAGAGCGCTCTGCCCGCCTTGACCGCGAGGCCGCAGAGGAGCGCCGCATCAAGGCCTCCATCAAGCAGGCCGAGGTCAACAAGGTGGAGTCAGTGGTTTCTTGCATGCGCTCTGTTGAGCCCTCTGCCAAGGCCCGCTTGCCCATCCACCGCCACGGCCTCAAGCCCTGCCGCTACTTCTGCCACGACGGCGTGCTGGGTAAGGCCGCACCCGCCCAGCAGGACCCCAAGAGCAAGATGTGGTGGCCCGCGGGCTGCGCGCCGCACCTCAAGAAGAAGTGCGAGTTCTTCCACCCTGACGAGCCTGAGTGGGCTCTCATCGTGGCGGGCAAGGCCTCTGAGGTGACCCGCACGGGCGGCCGCGACTTCTCTGCCCTCAGGGGCTCGCCCGCCTCTGGCGCTGGGCGCCGCTAAGAAACCCCAAAACCCAAAAAAAACACAAAACCCCAAACCCAAAGAAAAAAGAACAAAACCCCCAAAAAAGAATAAAAATTTTTTTTTTGGCGACGAAAAATTGAAGTTCCTCTGGCCTCTCCCATTCATACCCCCTTTCAGCAATCACAGAATCAGACAAGATGGAGTGCTCTATCTGCTTCAGTGACATCAGCAAGGAGACTGGCCTCGCAACCCTCTCTTGTGCCCACACCTTCCATCTCGGCTGTATCGGCCGCTGGATTCTCAAGAACGAGTCCTGCCCCCTCTGCCGTCATGACCTCGTGGACCACGAAAGGATTGCCGAGGATGACCCAGAGGCAACAGAGGTAGATGAGGATGAGTGGGAAGAGGATGATGATGATGAGGAGAGTGTGGAGATGCCCAACATCCGCTGGCGCCGCGTGGGCGTCGGGCGGTGGATTGTGGAAGATGAGGAGGATGACGAGGCGCCAGACCTGCCAGAGTTTGAGCCTGAGAACCACGCCCTCTGGAACGTGCGCGACCTCTTCGGACCTCTGAACGACATGGAGCTCCCTGTGACAGAGGCGGCTCAACAGGCTGCTGTCAAGATTCAGTCTCTTGTCCGCGGAGCTATCGCACGTCACACTGCGCGCGACGCCACTCTGATGCTGCGTCTTCGTCATAACAGAGGGATTCACCAAGCAGGTGACGAGCGCGGCTATGAGTCGGCGTAACCAAAAACATCTTCAAGAAGAACTAAAACCCAAAAAAAGAAAGAAAAATATTTTTTGTCTTGTTATCGGATGACTGAGTGTGTAGTGAAAAAATTGAAAGCGTGAGAGCATCCTTGTTCATCACCCCTTTCCATGATTACCCATCTTAGAAAGAACACTATGGCAACCACAAGAAAGTTCGGACCTCAGTATTGGGTGGAAGGACGCAAGTGGGGAGACCGCTCTACGCCGACGCGTCTTTATCCGCAAGAGCCCATTGACTTCACATCAGATGGCTGGTTTGAGGGTGTGGCTCGTCGCACAGATGCGCCCCCTCCGCCTGAGCCCACGTGGCAGGAGCTCTTCCACGACCTCAACGACCTTCTTACGGGCTCCACCGCGGAGAACCGCAACGAGGTCTCTCCTGAGCAGATGGGCTCTCTCATCATCTCTCTGAACCCGCCTCGCCCTCTTCCTCCTCCCATCGTCTACAAGGAGCCTGCTCTCTCTGAGTATGAGCTCGCTCGCCAGGGCGACCTTGAGAAGGACGTAGAGACCCTCGCGACTCTTCGCCAGACGTATCACGACAACCGCAAGAAGTTGAAGGAGCTTATGATGAAGCAGGACGCGGTCGCGGAGGCTCTCAGCAAGAAGGAGGAGGAGTGGGCAAAGGACGCAGAGCGCCAAAAGAAAATGTTCCGCCCTCGTCACCTCCCTCCCCTTGACCTCAAGAAGCCCACATTCCGTGAGGAAAAGGAGCTGGACTCTCTCACGGAGCAGCTTACAGAGCTCCGCATTCAGATGTCTGACCACAACATCAAGGCGGGCAAGCTCAAGCAGCGCATCGCAGATGGCGAGCTCTTTATGAAGGAGGCTCACGAGAATCTTGAAATCTTGCGCGAGTATCGCAAGTTCGACCAGACACTCGTCGGCGGATATATCTCTTACTAAACAAAAACCAAAGAAAAAAAACAAAAAAAAAGAAAACCCAAACAAAATTTTTTTACGAAAAATTGAAGTTCCTCTGGTCCCAAGTATCAGCACCCTTTCACAGCAAATATCTCTGAAAGGACTTACAGCAAGATGAACTGGTCTGACATTGTTCGTGGTGGCCC
>JACCDG011382039.1_pt1 | contig 18054 bp, 12 predicted proteins | sample 7442471 | NCBI WGS metagenome assembly JACCDG01 (sample SAMN15323444, study PRJNA562643) | freshwater metagenome | isolation source: river surface water | place: USA:Blue River Watershed | collected 2017-08-17 | reverse complement strand
CTGCTCGATCTCCGCAGGCGTTCCGTACGCGATGAGCTCGCCTCCGCGATCACCGCCGTCTGGTCCGAGATCGATGATCCACTCGGAAGATCGGATGACGTCGAGGTTATGTTCGATGACAAACAGCGAATGACCGGCATCGAGAAGTTTTCGGAAAGACTTGAGGAGCTTCGAAATATCCTCGAAATGCAGGCCGGTCGTCGGCTCATCGAACAAAAAGAGTTTTCCGCTGCTGCCACCCTCGGCCGACTCGGCAAGGAAGCCGGCAAGTTTGAGACGTTGAGCTTCGCCGCCGGACAGCGTCGGAACGGGCTGTCCGAGCCTGAGGTAATCGAGCCCCACATCGGCGAGAGGGGCGAGTCGTGCCGCAAGTTCAGGGTCATCCGAGAAAAAGGCGAGCGCCTCGGTGACGGTCATCTCGAGCACATCAGAGATGCTCGCAGAGCGCCCATTCGGGCCCGGGTGACGAATCTCCAGAGTTTCGGCGCGGTATCGCGATCCGTTGCACTCGCCACATCGGAGATAAACGTCCGACAGAAACTGCATTTCGACGTGTTCGAATCCGCTACCCGTACACGCAGGGCAACGTCCCGTACCCGAATTGAAGCTGAATGTGCCAGCGGTATATCCGCGCTCACGGGATTCCGCGAGTTTCGAAAAACGATCGCGCACGACATCGAAAGCGCCGACGTAACTCGCCGGGTTTGAGCGGGCAGTTCGCCCGATGGGTGTTTGATCGACGAACACGACGTCGGTGATGTGCTCGGCACCCTTCAAGCCTCGGTGGACGCCCGCAACTTCAGTTGGACGACCCAGATGTTTGAGCAAGGCGGGATACAGCACGTCCTGCATCAACGTCGATTTACCCGATCCCGAGACTCCAGTGATGCAAACGAGTTGATTGAGCGGAAACCGAGCGTCGATGTGCTTGAGGTTGTGTTGTTCTGCACCGAGTAGTTCGAGATATTTCTGATCGCCGCGTTTTCCTGATTCGCGAGAAGCCGGTAGTTCGACGCGCCGCTTACCAGTGAGATAAGCCCCCGTTACCGAAGCCTTCGTTGCGCAGACCTCTTTCGGAGTACCCCAGGCGACGATTTCGCCCCCGTGCTCTCCGGCGCCCGGGCCCATGTCGAGGAGTCGATCGGCTTGCTGCATGATCTGCGGGTCATGCTCGACGACGAGCAGAGAGTTTCCGGCGTCGCGCAGACGATGCATGACAGCGATCACGCGTTGCATGTCGCGAGGATGTAGACCGATGGATGGCTCATCGAGCACGAACAACGTGTTGACGAGCGAGGTGCCGAGCGCAGTCGTGAGGTTGATGCGCTGTACTTCACCGCCCGATAGGGTGCGAGACTGTCGATCGAGCGTGAGGTATCCGAGCCCGACCTCACACAGATATTTGTAGCGCCCACGAATTTCGGCCAGTAGCAATTCGGTCGCTTCGTCGAGCGCGCCCGGAAGCCGTAATCCATCGAAGAACTCGCGTGATCTCTCGATGGGCAGCAACATGAGATCGTGCAGACACAGTCCGCCTAGCGAGTCGAGCGTACTTCGTGACCACTCGACGCCTCGAGGCATGAATCGAGATCGCTCTGCGAGCGCAGCACTGGCGAGAGGGGCATCGCCCAGTCGCCACAGCAAAGATTCTGCATTGAGTCGTGCACCGTCACATGCGGTGCAGGGCGTGTATGCGCGGTACTTCGAGAGCAGCACACGGATGTGCATCTTGTAGGCTTTGGTTTCGAGCCAAGCAAAAAAACGCTTGACGCCATACCAGGTATTTCGAGCCCACTTGCCTTCGCCTTCGATCACCCATTCGCGCTGCGCGTCGGTCAGATCTCTCCAGGGCACATCGAGTGGGATTCCGCGTTTCTTGCCGAGTCGCTCGAGATCATCCTGGCATTCGCTGTAAGAGGCGGTCTGCCACGGTCGAATGGCACCGCCCCGCAAGGTTTTCCCATGATCGGGAATCACCAATCCGTAATCGACGCCGATGATGCGGCCGAAGCCGCGACAAGATTCGCAGGCTCCGACGGGGGAGTTGAAGGAGAAGCTACTGGGCGTTGGTTCGCGATAAGGGATGTCGCAGCGAGCGCAGTGCAGCGTGCTCGAGTAATGCCAGGTCTCGCGAACGGCCTCGGTGTCTTCTGCATCGAGCGCATGGACGTGTACTCGTCCTCGGCCTACCCGAAGCGCAGCCTCGAGAGAGTCGGCGACTCGTGCCGGATCTGCATTTCCGAGGCGAAGGCGATCTTGGACGACTTCGACGGCTTCCTTACTGCGTGATCGGATGCGGGTGTATCCCTGCTTCTCGAGTAGTGCAGTCACCTCCGTATCTTTGAAGTTTTTCGGAACCTTCACTTCAAAGCACATCAACAGTCTAGGGTCGCCGGCAGCAGAGGAGCGACGATTAAGGTCAGCGCGGATGCTTTCTGGCGTATCCCGATTTACGGCCTCGCCGCATCGACGGCAATGCACGTGTGCCGCACGCGCAAACAACAACTTCAAGTGATCGTTGAGCTCGGTCATCGTGCCGACGGTCGAGCGCGAGGTACGCACCGGATTCGTTTGATCGATGGCGATGGCGGGCGGAATCCCTTCGATCGCATCGACCGCCGGTTTATCCATGCGATCGAGGAACTGTCGCGCATAAGGCGAGAATGTTTCGACGTAGCGCCGCTGCCCCTCGGCATACAACGTATCGAACACGAGAGAAGACTTACCCGAGCCCGAAACGCCTGTAACGACGACGAGTTGGCCTGTCGGGATCTCGATATCGAGATTCTTCAAATTATTCTGGCGAGCGCCGCGAACGACGATCGCCTCATGGTCGGAATCGCGCATGAGGGTAGGAGGGCGTGAAGGGGTTAGTGAATCGTAGCTTTTTGTCCGCTCTGCGGGAACAGCCAAGATCGTGGCCACGATGTGGATTGACCGATAGACGAGTCGTGCCCTACGTCCAGAACCCGGGCAACTTGGCAGGCATGAGCCAACTGAACATTGCGATCGTAGGCGCCGGAATCGCCGGCCTGACGGCGGCACGCGCGCTGCAAGGCTTCGGCTTCAGACCGGTGGTGTACGAGCAAGCGCCCGTCCTAGGCGAGGTCGGTGCCGGTCTTACCGTATCGCCAAACGCCACCCATGTGCTCAACGCCATCGGTCTCGAGGGCGCTCTGGAGCGGATCGGGATGCGCCCCGAGCGCGGCGGGGTGAAACATTGGAAGACCGGCGAACTGCTCGTGGAGATCTCTCGCGGAAACGAGATGCGGGAGAAATACGGCGCTGCGTACTATCAAGTCCACCGAGCCGATCTGCACCGCGAACTGGCTGACCTCGTCGTGACGACCGATGAGCAGGCCATCCACACCAATCATTCATTCAAGGGTCTCAAGCAAGACGCGGACGGAGTGACGCTTTTTTTCGAAAATGGGCACTCAGCGCGTGCAGACATCGTGATCGGTGCGGACGGCGTGCGATCACGAGTTCGCGAGCAGCTCTTCGGCAAGGACACCCCGAGGTTCACCGGGTACATGGCGTTTAGGGGGCTCGTTCCCTTCGCGGATCTTCCACCGGGCGTGATCGAGCCAAGTTCTTGTCTGTCTACCGGTCCGGGACGTAGCTTCACGCGCTATCTCATTCGCGGCGGCTCACTGGTCAACTTCGTTGGATTGACCGAGCGTGACGATTGGCGAGAAGAAGGTTGGTCGATCCGAGCCACTATCAAAGAAATGCTGGATGAATATTCCGGATGGTACGAGGGAGTTCGCGCGATCATTGCAGCGACCCCGCCAGACGGATTATTCAAGTGGGCCTTGTTCGATCGGGAGCCGCTGCCCGAGTGGACCCGTGGTCGTGTCACGTTGATCGGCGATGCGGCGCATCCCATGCTGCCTTTCCTTGGGCAAGGGGCCGCAATGGGTATCGAGGACGGGATGGTGGTCGCTCGGGCCTTCGCTGCCGCCGATTCGGTCGATGAGGCGCTACGACGCTATGTCGAGGCGCGTCTGCCGCGGGCTAATTGGGTGATGCTGGAATCACGAAAGACCGCTCTTAACTATCACTCCGGTCGCGAAGAGAACTTCAAACCCGGCAAGCACGTCAGCGCCGAGTCGCTTGGCTTGATGTCCTACAACCCCGCCGCTGTACCTGTCTAACGCCTCTCTCTGTGGTCTAATGTCGCCGCCATGGACCAGGCTCGCGACATCAACTCCTATCGAAAGTATTGGGCTGCGCGTTTCGGCGTAGCCCCGTTTTTGCCCATGTCGCGCGCTGAGATGGATGCGCTCGGCTGGGATAGCTGCGACGTCATCGTCGTCACCGGTGATGCGTACGTCGATCACCCGAGTTTCGGAATGGCCATCATCGGCCGATTGCTCGAGGCGCAGGGCTTTCGAGTGGGCATCATTTCTCAGCCTGACTGGCAGAGCGCCGACCCGTTCCGTGCGCTCGGTAAGCCCAATCTTTTCTTTGGTATTACCGCCGGCAACATGGACTCGATGGTCAATCGCTACACCAGCGATCGCCGAATTCGTAGCGACGATGCCTATACGCCGAATGGAGAGGGCGGAAAACGACCCGACCGATCGGTCATCGTTTACGCGCAGCGCGCTCGCGAGGCCTACGCCGACGTACCCATCGTCATCGGTGGTATCGAGGCCAGCTTGCGTCGAATCGCGCACTTCGATTACTGGTCCGAAAAAGTGCGCCGCTCCATTTTGCTCGACGCTAAAGCCGATCTCCTGCTCTACGGGAACGCCGAGCGTCAGATCGTCGAGGTCGCGCATCGACTCGCCGCGGGCGAGCCGATCACCGCTATCAACGATTTGCGTGGTACGGCGTTCACCAGAAAGGCGATACCGGAGGGATGGGTCGAAATAGACTCGACACATCTTGATACGCCGGGGCCACTCAACCCGCCGATCGACCCTTATGCCATGGACGACAACGGTGGGACCAAGGCAGCGACTACCGCGGCGGCGGAAGCAAGCTCGGGAGAGACCGTGGTTCGCTTCGTTCGCCGTGTCAAAAACGCCGATCGTAGTCATAGCGTGATTCGCCTGCCGTCTTTCGAGCAAGTCGTCGACGACCCGGTCATGTACGCACATGCTTCTCGCATCTTGCACCTCGAGGCAAATCCGGGAAACGCACGTGCGTTGGTACAGCGTCACGGAAATACCGAGGTGTGGTTGAACCCGCCGCCGATTCCACTCACCACCAAAGAGATGGATTACGTCTACGAGTTGCCCTACCAGCGGCAGCCACATCCGTTCTACGGCAAGGCGGAAATACCCGCCTACAAGATGATCCGGTTTTCCATCTCGATTCAGCGCGGCTGCTTCGGTGGATGCACGTTTTGCTCGATCACCGAGCATGAAGGCCGCATCATCCAGAGTCGTTCGGAAGCGTCCGTCCTAAAAGAAATCGAGAAGGTACGCGATACGGTGCCGGGCTTTACTGGCGTGATTTCCGACCTCGGCGGACCGACGGCTAACATGTATCGCCTCGCGTGCAAGAGTCGCGAAATCGAGAGCGCATGCCGCAAGCCGTCGTGCGTTTATCCCGGTGTGTGTCCAAATCTCAACACGGACCATACGCCGCTCATCGAGCTGTATCGTAAAGCGCGGGCATTGCCTGGCATCAAGAAAGTACTCATTGCCTCTGGCGTGCGATACGACCTCGCGATCGAGTCACCTGAATACGTCAAAGAACTCGCTCAGCATCACGTCGGCGGATACCTGAAGATCGCCCCGGAGGCGATCGGCGAGGGGCCGCTATCGAAGATGATGAAGCCGGGGGTGGGTACCTATTACCGATTCAAGGAGCTATTCGACCGATACTCCAAAGAAGCGGGCAAAGAGCAGTACCTCATTCCTTATTTCATTGCCGCCCATCCGGGTACGACCGACGAAGACATGCTAGAGCTCGCGCTCTGGCTCAAGAAGAACGGGTTTCGTGCAGATCAAGTACAAGCCTTTCTTCCTTCGCCGATGGCGACTGCCACCGCGATGTACCACTCTGGTAAAAACCCGCTGCGGCGCGTGACACGACAAAGTGAAGAAGTGGTCATCCCTAAGGGGCTTAAAATACGTCGTTTGCACAAAGCATTCCTGCGCTATCACGATGCAAACAATTGGCCGATGCTTCGTGAGGCACTGCGTCGAATGGGTCGCGCCGATCTGATCGGCCCAAGCAAAAATCATCTGGTCCCGGCATGGCAACCGGCGGGAACCGGACTGACAGCCGAAGGTTCGCGCCGCGCACAACCGTTCCGTACTCAACACACTCGTCCGCGGCGAGGTGGCCGGCCGTGAGCGTGACCCACGAGTTCCGTCGTGGACTCGAGTTCGACGTTGCGGCGCTCGAACATTATTTGACCCAGCATCTGCAGGGGTTTGAGGGTTCGTTGCGTGTCCGTCAGTTCCCCGGTGGGCAATCGAACCCGACCTATCGGCTCGATGCGCCGAACGCGTCTTACGTTTTGAGAAGAAAGCCTCCGGGCGTGCTCTTGCCCTCGGCGCATGCGGTCGATCGCGAATATCGAGTGATGCATGCCTTGGCGACACACACCGACTTTCCGGTAGCGAAGCCCCTACTGCTGTGTGAAGACCCGACAGTCATCGGAACCGCCTTCTTCGTTATGCGGTATATCGATGGGCGTATCTTCTGGGATCCGGCATTACCCGAGCTCCCCCGCGAGTCGAGACGGACGGTGTTCTCGAACATGGTCGACACCTTGGCAGATTTACACGCCATCGATTATCGACAGATAGGTCTCGCCGACTACGGACGCCCAGAAGGTTACGTCGCTCGACAAGTTGGCCGATGGTCCAAGCAATATGCCGTCGATGCTGAAGCCGCGGGTCGCATCCCGGCAATGGAGCAACTCATCGAGTGGTTGCCTAAGCATGCTCCCGCTCGCGAGTCCGCGCCCTCACTCGTGCATGGGGACTACCGCCTCGACAATATGATGTTCAACGTCGATGCATCGCGTGTCGTGGCCGTACTCGATTGGGAGCTCTCGACTTTGGGCGATCCGATGGCGGACTTTGCTTACCACCTCATGATGTACCGAATGCCCTCTGGTGGTGTCCGTGGTCTGCAGGGCATCGATCTGAAAGAACTCGGAATCCCGACCGAAAAAGACTATGTCGCGAGGTACTGCGCGCGCCTAGGCCTCGAGGGTCTCCCTGACCTCGAGTACTACATGGCGTTCTGCTTGTTCCGTCTTGCCGGCATTTGCCACGGAATCGCAGGCCGCGTTCAACGCGGAACGGCGGTCAGTCCTGAGGCAAAGAAATATGCAGCGCAGGTTGCTCCGCTCGCTGAGCTTGCTTTGAAAACCGCACTCCGCGCTTAATTCTTCGGCACCGTATAGACCACCGTCGAGGGGTTCCGCTCGCGCTGCAATCTGGCCGCTACGGCCTCAGTCTTCTGCCAAGCACGAAGAACGTTTTCGCCTGCGAGTTTTTTGAGATCTTGATCAGACCAGCCGCGCCGCACGAGCTCGGCGAAAAGCTGTGGGTAGGTCGACACATCGTCGAGACCCTCCGGCCACCAATCGTTACCATCGAAGTCTCCGCCAATACCCACATGATCCACACCCGCCACATTGCGGATATGTTCGATGTGATCGGCCACCATCGCGATGGTTGTCGTCGGCAGCTTGATCGCTGCGTAGCCCTCGGCTCTGATTTTCGCAGCTTCTTCAGGCGTGGCGGCTGCTCGGGCGCGAAGTCCGATTTCTGCCATCGCCGGTTGCAGCACCTTACCCACTTCGCAGTTGATGAAGCTCGAAACGAAGGTGACCATGACGACGCCACCATTACGCGGAAGTTCGCGAAGAATATCGTCTGGCACATTGCGCGGTACGTTGCACAAAGCCTTTGCCGAAGAGTGCGAGAAAATCACCGGTGCTTCAGATATTCGCAGCGTATGCGCCATGGTGCTCGGTGCGGCGTGGGAGAGGTCGATCAGCATACCGAGACGATTCATTTCACGAACCACTTCTTCGCCGAAAGGCGTGAGCCCGTTGTTACGCGGTTGTAGTGGGGCCGCGGCATCTGCCCAATCTGTATGAGTGTTATGAGTGAGCGCCATGTATCGAACGCCGAGGTCATGGTAGGCGCGTAGAGCCCCGATAGAATTTTCGAGGCCATAGCCACCTTCCATCCCGAGCATTGAGGCGATTTTCCCTTTGCGCTTGGCTTTACGAACATCGGCAACAGATAGCGCGAGCGTAAACGTATCGGGATAAAGGGTGATGATTCGACGCGCGATATCGATCTGTTCGAGTTGTTGGCGCGCGTAAGGCCCAGAGCCTTCACCCGGGATATAAACCGACCAGAACTGCGCGCTCAGACCACCAGCCCGTAGCCGGGCAATATCCGTATCGCCCTTGGTGGGTTTTCTCAGATCGTACGCATGAACATCGCGCGGAGCATCGCGCCACTCGCGAATGGCATAAGGCAGATCGTTATGACCGTCGATGAGAATTCCCGATCGCAGCACGCGCTTGGCCCTCTCGAGGGCAGAGTCTGCGACAGACTTTTCGCCCGCGAGTCCGTGAGGGCTCAACGTTGCCAACACAAAGACCAGAGTGGACACAATCAATCGAGAGGTGAACATTCGGACGGCTCCCGCCGGTAAGATTGAGGGGAGTGTCGCGCCAGGCGACGGACCTTGCAAGCCGAGGACCCAAAATGAAAACGGACTCCACCACGAATCTTGCTTTGGCCGGTGTGCTCATTGCGACGGCGACCGCACTCGGAGCCTTTGGCACGCACGCGCTAAAGCCCGTTTTGCCGCCAGCGCGTTTCGACAGTTTTGAGATCGGGGTGACGTATCAGTTTTTTCACGCACTCGGTTTATTAGGTATTGCTCTCCTGCAGAGAAGTCATCCGGAGAGTGCGGGTCTTAGATGGAGTGTGAGACTCATCCTCGTCGGGCTATTGCTGTTTTGCGGCAGCATTTACGCGCTGACGTTCGGCGCGCCTCGATTCCTAGGGATGGTCGCGCCAATCGGCGGAACGTCTCTGATGGTCGCGTGGGGAGTGTTCGGCGCAACCTGCTGGAGACTCAGACTTCCGTCAGCCACTCCTTGATGGCGTTCGCAACGCCTTCGGCGGCTTCTTCGTGAACGTAATGCCCCGCGTTAGAAAACCGTATGAGCTTCGACCCGGGAATCATTGACTGCAATTCATCGGCTTCTTCGCGAGGCTTGTTCTTGTCTTGATCTCCCCAAGGAATCAGAGTCGGAACCTTGACTTGTCTCGCCAGAATGATTTCTTCGCCTTCGCGATACTGCGTCATCAAAGAAGTCATGCCGGCCATGTAGCCTTCTGTTCGCGCCCCTAGCATTACCTCATCGATCACCGACTCCGTGACGATGTCAGGATTCACATAAGACTTCTTCAAAAAATTTCCGCGAAACTCACGGCTACCAAACATTTTTGCGGACATACGCGGAAGAGGGGGCAAGGTCACCTGTACGATCTTTGGAACGCCGGTTCGGATAATGCCTGGGTTGAGTAACACGAGTCCGCGGGCATCGGTATCTTTGACTGCCGCTTGCAATGCCACGGCACCACCTAATGAGTGTCCGACGTAGATCACCCGACGCAAACCGATTTTTTTGGCTGCGGCGATGAGCACCTGTGCTTGTGGGCCATTGTGATAGTCGAAGTCTACGGGCTTCTCGGAGAGGCCGTAGCCGGCCATATCGATTGCCACGACATGGCAGCAGTCTGCGAGGCGAGGCGCAAGCTCTCTGAAGCTTTGTAGCGAGTTGCCAAATCCGTGAATCAAAAGCAGAGAGGGTCGAGTATCGTCGGCAGATCCCCATTCGCGGTAGCGCAGTCGTACTCCGTCGACTTCGACGAACTTGTCGTCCGCTGTCGCGAGGCTTGCGATGGGTACTTCTGGCTCGCCAGGCCAGTACGCCCATGCGGCAAGCCCTGCCCATAGCAAGACTACGAGGGAAATCAGGCCGATGGCGATACGCTTGAGGATCTTCATGGCTCCGATTGCATACAATTCCGGGGCGTCTGGCAACGACGCATCTTCGAGTCTGACCACGACGTGATTTCACTGCCTTCTCTTCCGATCGTCGAAGCGCTGCCTGCGCTCCGAGCCGCCTTGATCGGCGGTCGCTCGGCCGTGGTCGAAGCGCCACCCGGCGCCGGAAAAAGCACGGTGATACCGCTCGCCTTACTGGATGAACCCTGGGTCAAAGGCCGAAAGCTACTCATGCTCGAGCCCAGACGGCTGGCGGCGAGGGCGGTGGCCGAGCGTATGGCCAAGACCTTGGGTGAGTCTGTGGGAGGTACTGTCGGATACCGCATGCGTCTCGATACTCGAGTGAGTCGAACCACCCGTATTGAGGTCGTGACCGAGGGCATTCTCACCCGCATGCTTCAGCACGATCCGTCGCTCGAGGGGGTCGCGGCTATCCTCTTCGACGAGTTTCACGAACGCAGCCTGCAAGCCGATTTGGGCCTTGCACTGTGTATCGATGCTCGTCAGACCCTCGATCTCGATCTGCGATTGATCGTGATGTCCGCGACGCTAGACGGAAAAGCAGTCGCCAGGCTCTTGGATGACGCCCCAGTCGTCACCTCGGCTGGCCGAATGTATTCGGTCGAGAGTCATTATTTAGGGAAAGGATTTCCCGCTCTCCCAGGTGATGTGGACTCGCCCGAACGCCTAACCACATTGGCCGTGCAGCGAGCCATTCGTGAAACCGAGGGAGATATTCTCGTGTTTCTTCCGGGCGCAGGTGAGATCCGACGTGTGCAGGATATGCTCTCCGGCCCTGGCGAGTGCTCTGATCGAGAAATCAAAATATTTCCTTTATTCGGAGAGTTGTCGCCTGCCGAACAGGATGCCGCACTCGATGACGACCCACGTCTTCCTCGTCGGGTGATTCTCGCGACCAACATCGCCGAGACGAGTCTCACACTCCCGCGAATTCGGGTCGTCATTGATAGCGGACTCGTTCGCCGTGCGGTATTCGACCCTGTCACCGGCATGAGTCGTCTTGATACCTGCCGCATATCGAGAGCTTCGGCCGAGCAGCGTTCGGGACGCGCGGGACGCGTCGCTGCCGGACACTGTTATCGATTATGGAGCGAGGGTGCGCACCGCAGTCTCGCACCGCAGACCCCCGCCGAAATGCTAGAAGCCGACCTCGCGCCGCTGGCACTGGAGCTTGCCCAATGGGGCGCTGCAGACGCCAATACGCTGCGTTGGTTAGACCCGCCTCCCGCCGCGATGCTCTCCGCCGCCTGCGAGCTCTTACGCCGTCTTGAGTTGATGAACGACACCAATCAAATCTCGAGTCGTGGAAAAGAGGTTTCCGGATGGCCGATGCATCCGAGACTTGCGCTCATGCTTCTCGAAGCGGCCGATCGCGGAGAGTCGAAACTCGGTGCGCGTCTTGCGGCGTTGCTCAGTGAGCGTGATGTGCTGCGCGCCTCGGGCGAGCGCGATACCGACATCATGACGCGGCTCGACGTTCTCGACGAGAAAGTGCCTATCGGAGCAGTGGTCGATCGCGCATCGCTTAGTAGAGTCCGTAAGTCAGCCTCGATTTTCGAGAGACGATTGGCTGATTATCCGATCGGGAAGAACCATACGTCGATCGACGCCGCGGGGCTTCTCGCGTGCGCTTACCCAGACCGAATCGGGCGACGTCGATCGTCCGGCGACGGGCGATATCTGCTCGCCAATGGAAGAGGTGCTGCATTTCGCGGGGCCGACCGTCTTGCACGTAGCGAGTATCTCGTCGCCCTCGATCTCGATGACCGAGACCGCGAGGCGCGTATTTTGCTCGCTGCCGCGCTCGACCGATCAGCACTCGATCAGATCGCTGGTCATCGTATGAAACGAGAGTCAGAAGTAGTTTGGTCATCGACCGAAGAGGCCGTCATCGCCCGCGACATTCTTAGACTGGATGAGCTCGTTCTCGAAGAAAAAGCCTTGTCTCCGATACCGCCCGAGAAAGCTGTTCCGGCCATCATCGCCGGAATCCGAGCCATGGGGCTCAACAGTCTGCCTTGGGATCAGGAAGCCCGATCTTTCTGTGCGCGTATCGAGCTCGCAAGGCGGCGCCAGTTGAGTCGGGCCGATCAATGGCCGTCTTTCGACGAGGCCTCATTGCTGCTCACACTCGAAGACTGGTTGTCGCCTTGGCTAGAAGGCGTGACTCGACGATCGCACTTCTCCCGCGTTTCTTTGATCGATGCGCTGCGGTTTAGGCTCGGCGATCGCGCCGTACGTGAGCTCGACGAGTTGATGCCGAGCCATCTGACGGTTCCGACGGGTTCGCGAATCCGCATCGATTACGAAGATGATCTCGCGCCCTGCGCCTCGATGCGGATGCAGGAGGTGTTCGGTCTTGCGAGCACCCCCCGCATTGGTGGCGGCAAGATTCCAGTGACGTTCAAATTATTGTCACCCGCACAGCGTCCGTTGCAGATTACTTCCGACCTCGAGAGCTTTTGGCGGAACGCCTACGCTGATGTTCGCAAGGACATGCGTGGACGCTATCCGAGACACTATTGGCCAGAAGATCCATTGCAAGCGGAACCGACGCGGAGAGTTCGTCCCCGCTCGTGATGAGAAGAGAACGGCGCGCCTTCGCGACCTCTCAGCGTCGCTTGAATCTCGGCAACGATTGCTAAGGCAATTTCCTCAGGCGTCCGTGCGCCGAGATCAAGCCCGATCGGCGCTCGTAAGCGTGAAACCAGCTTTTTCGAGGTGGTGCCCAGGCTTGCGAATAATCTCTCGCGTCGTGCCGATGGACCGAGCAAGCCAACGTAGGGAATAGAGGTATCCGCCAGCATCCGAAGGTAATGCTCATCCGCAATCAGGTGATGACTCATGACGACCGCTGCATCGAAGTCTCCAAACTTGAAGGTTGAAGGTAGAGCGAAGCCGTCTGCATGAACGAGATGAGTTCGTGGATTAAAGCGCTGAGCTTCGAGGTAAGCGGGTCGATGATCGACGGCCGTCACTCGCCAGCCGAGAAAATGCGCTAACGAAATGACGGGCTCTGCATCAGGCCCGGCACCGCAAACGAGAAGACGGATTGTGCTTTCGGCTGCGATCGTGAAGATGACCCCTGACAGTGATGTCGCGAGTTTTTGGCTTGTCGACACCGCTCCTGTTTCGATATTGATATCGAAAGCGATTTGTTGTTTGTCCTCATCCGCTTCGATAAGGCCGGACAGAGGTTGGTAACCGTTGGTCTGATCGACTCGCAGCAGCAAAATATTCATTGCGCCTTCACAACCCAGACCGAGTCCCCAAATGGCGTCGTCCGACCCACGGCTGTCGTAGTGCCGCACCAGAGCTCTTTCATCGCCGTCTAACAACGCAAGCGCGTGATCTTGAAGATCACCTTCCAGGCAGCCGCCACTCAACAATCCACAGCGAGTTCCAGATTCGGAAAACAACATGAACGCGCCCGGCTTGCGGTAGGTCGAGCCTTCCGTAGAGATGACGAAGGCGACGACGAGGGGGCGCTGCGCCGAACACTCGGTGTCAAAGAATTCCCGAATCAAGTGTCGACCTTACAAGGGCGAGCCATCATCACGGCTGATGGCGATGACAGCAGATCGGGCAGGCAAACCTCGACCGTCTGGCCAGTGGCTTACGGGCTGATCGACTGTCCCGCCTTCACCGGGATGCTGAATGCTGAGAAACAACGTGGTTCCATCTGGCGTGAATTCGCACCCGCACACTTCGGCACCGACTGGCGCACTCATGATCTGCTTGAGCAAGCCGCGATCGGGACCGGTCGTCGGCACGACGAAACACCCGTTGTTACCGATGAGTTCCTCGTCCGCATCGGTGACGACCCATAAGCGGCCGGTCGGATCGAAGCCGAGATTATCTGGGCAGGCAATCGGGCTGACTTGGGACCGATCGGTGAAACCGCCGTAGAACACATCCTCTCGTGCGAGGCGTCCAGGAAGAATTTGTTCGGCCTGCGTCAGGAATTTTGCATTCGCATTTCGTGGGTCGCCCGCGAGCAGGAACACGTTCCATGAGAAGCGTCTGCTGCTGGCGTCGTCGTTGTCCTCAATGAGTTCGACGATATGTCCGAAGTCGTTTTGCGGCCGCGGATTTGCAAAGTTAGGGCCCAAGTCGATTTCGCGCCCCATGAAATCAGCCCGGCGTATCGCGCGGTCGCCGTTTTTGGTGAGCGCCATATACACCCGACCCGTGACGGGGCTCGGTTCGACATCTTCCGGGCGATCCATCGGAGTTGCACCCAAGATATCGGCGGCAGCGCGGCATTTGATGACGACTTCTGCCTGACTGCGAAAACCGTTACGGCTGTTGAGCGGACCTTTTTCGTCGTGAACGAGCGGCAGCCACTCGCCACGACCTTCAGCATCGAATCGAGCAACGTACAACGTACCATGATCAAGCAGATCAAGATTGGCAGCGCGATCCTTGGGGTTGAATCTATCGCGGGTGACGAACTTGTAAACGTACTCAAACTTCGTATCGTCACCCATGTAAGCGGCGACCCGACCGTCCGCCGTCAAAATCGTATTGGCGCCTTCGTGGCAAAAGCGTCCTAGAGCCGTGCGTTTTTTAGGAGTTGATGAGGGGTCTAGCGGATCGATCTCGACAATCCACCCGTGACGCAGAGCCTCGCGTGGTTCACGCCGCACATCGAAGCGCTTATCGGTCGAGTCCCAGGCAAAAGCGGAACGTTCGCGTAAAGGCCAGCGCTGATAGGCGAGCTTAGTGGCCTCATCGGCGGAGTTTTCTGCCCAGCTTCGCGCGCCGCCAAAGTAATCCTGAATGTTTTCTTCGGCAGTGAGGTAGGTGCCCCATGGTGTTTTTCCGCCCGCGCAATTGGCGAAGGTGCCGAGTACAGTCGTACCGCTGGGGTCGGCATTCGTTCGTAGAAGCGCATCGCCACGGGCAGGTCCCATGATCTGCATCGGTGTATTGGCTGTGATACGTCGAGTCGATGGCCCACCACGAACTACTCGCCAACCGCGCATGCCGCGTTCCAGATCGAGAACGCTCACGCCATGTGCAGCCTGCATCCAAGGGACGGCTTCGGGGTGCGCACGAACCCAGGCCTCTCTGTCTTTCTGAAAGCCGGCGAAAGAGAGCTCGGGAACGACATATTCGTGGTTGACGCAGAGCACCCCCGACGATCGCTTTTTCGGAGAGGCGAAGAATGCGAGCGCATCGTTGTTGGTACCGAAGCGCTTTTCTTGCTTCGCGGCAGCCTCAGCATCAAGCCAATCAAGAGAGCGGATATCCCGAGCCGTGAGACCTGCGTCATCTTTGAAGAGCGGGTCGCCCCAACCAATCAGCACGTCATGGCGTAAGCCCGGAGAAAGAAGAATCCGATCTTCACGCGTCGGGCCGACCGCTTTGAAAGTGTGTTGATCATTCAGTGAAGATCCGGCGGCGCCGGCGGGCAACGCTCCGGCCACTGCGGCCGCCACACTACCGGCCGCAACAAAGCCACGACGCGTCATCCGCCTCGCGAGTAGTTCACCAAAGTAGGTCAGTGTCTGATGAGCAGAGTCTTCCATGACGGTTTAGCCCCGATGTTGAGTGTCTGCCCGATCAGGTGCCGGGAAAGCCTTCGAGCACGGTGACGTAAAACTCACCCTTGCCTTCGCGGAGCTTCTTTGCAGCCTGATATTCCGCTGAATTCCAAAAGCCCCAGGCCGCTTCTTTAGAGGGAAACTTGGCTATGAGGATGCTTTCGTTTCGCGCTTCGCCCTCGGCAATCTCGACTTTAGGCGCAGGTGCCACCGTAATGTAGTGGCCACCGAACGTTTTGTAGATCGGTGGCAATGCGGCGTTGTACGCCTTGAAGCCTTCGAGATCGGTGACTTTTCCCTGAACGACCAGATACGCCGGAGTACTCATTTAATGAGCCCCTCTGCTTTCAGCGCCGCTTGCACGGCGGGACGACTCGCGATGCGACCGTGATAGGCCTTTAGGCCCGGCCATTGTCCCAGATCGATTCCGACGAAAGAGCACCAGCCCAAAACCGTAAAGAGATAAGCATCTGCGACCGTAAAGGTGTCGCCCATCAGGAACTGTTTGCTACCGAGCTCCGACTGTGCGAAATCAAAACGACGTGCGAGGTTCGTCTTCGCCGAAGCTTTCTGTTCTTCCGTCGTTCCGGGAATGAAGAACGGCCCGAACTTCGCATGCAGTTCAGAGTTGATATAGCCCAGCCACTCGTGAAGGCGATAGCGCGCCATGGTGCCAGCCGCCGGTGCCAGACCCGAAGCAGGATTTTGATCGCCAACGAAGGGGAGGATCGCCGTGCCTTCCGTCAGCACCGACCCATCGTCGAGGCGTAGCGCCGGGACATAGCCTTTGGCTGTTACTTTCGAATAATCCTCGCCACCCGCCATTTTCGGCCCGCGACCTTCGACCTTAACGGCTTCGAAGGAAAGACCCGCCTCACGCAGGGCGATGTGGGAGGCAAGCGAGCAGGCGCCTGGGGAGTAATAAAGCTTCATGGAATACCCTCTGAAAATTGATCCGATGATCGATCGGAAGTCCCATGCTATCTACAGCCGACAGGCCCGGGAAGGGATTGCTAAACTCTCGTCCACCGGCGGGCCCGTAGCACAGCGGTTAGTGCAGGGGACTCATAATCCCTTGGTCCTTGGTTCGAATCCAAGCGGGCCCAGTCTTACAAATCAACGAGTTAGATTTCTATTGATTTGGATTTTTTACTCAAGTGGCAAAGCAGTCCCTTGAAGTGTGTTCGAAGCTCCGATCAATCAACTAGTTACGATCGTATGCAGCTTGCACACCTGCGTACACACCGGGCCTCATCAAGCTGCATGTAAGACAATCGATCAATTAGAGATCGAGAGGTTGTACTCTCTACTTTGGAGTTTTCTCTTTAGCCGCCTGAATTGCTTTGGCTGCGGCAGCTGCAATCCGTACAGCTTCAGCTGCTGCTTCGGTGGCTCTCTGTGTCGCCGCCGCCGCTTCTGCAGCAGCTTGCATCGCGATCTCTTCGGCCTGTCGAGCGGCTGCCTCAGAGGCGGCAGCAGACGCTGCTGACGCCGCTGCTGCCGCTTCCATAGCGATTTGAGCAGATGTGAAAGCCGCCTCAGCAGCTTTTTCCGCAGCATTGATGATGTCGGCTTCAGCAGAGAGTCGAGCCGTCTCGGCAGAGAGCGCAGCCGATTTTGCCGCCAGCTCTGCTGCCCGCGACGCACGCCGAGCTGCTTCTGCCGACTGATGGGTCAAAATCTTGAGCGACTCGAGTGTTTCCGAATATTTTTTATTGACGACGAGATGACGGTCTCGAAGCTGCATGACCTCTTCGCGCAGGAGTCGAATCTCCGTCCGGATGTCCGCTATGTCAGAGGTCATTGGCTGTGCGCCTTTTAGTCGTGCTGTCAACGTCAGTGTACCCGAGATATCCGCAGATTATCGGGTAACAGCTGCATGCTTGGATTTCCAGAGCTTTTTCGTCGAGCATGTGAATATGACATCTCCTTTGATCGATCAGCCGCAAGCTCTGTAGCCGCTTAAGCGCTGTAGAGACTCCCTCCCGACGAATGCCTAGCGCCGTCGCGATGAGCTGGTGACTGATCTCAATGTCCGGACGTCGAGTACGTTTGGTTGTGAGCAATAGCATCTTAATAACCTGTTGCTCGATGGAGTGGTGCCGATAGCAGTAGCAGGTCTGCGTTGCGTACTTAATAGTTAATGCGGCGTGATCAAGAAGGGCGGACCGAAACGCTGAGGAGTCGCGAAATACAACGCGTAAGAAGTCCTTCGGAATTGCGAGGACATATCCCGTTGTTTGCAACTGGGTGGCGATATGACTCGGGCTTGAGTCGCAAAGTGACCACATCCCCACGCATCCTTCGTGACCGATCAAACTCGCCTCGGCGAACTCACCGGTCGATGAGCTGCTTGAAACCGAAAAAATGGCAGAGGTAGGAAACAAAACACTCTGGGTTGTCTCAGAAAAGGAACGTGTAGCTCCCGCCGCCTCGAAATAGATCAGCTTACATTGGAGTCGCCAGG
>JACCDG010733520.1_pt1 | contig 18055 bp, 13 predicted proteins | sample 7442471 | NCBI WGS metagenome assembly JACCDG01 (sample SAMN15323444, study PRJNA562643) | freshwater metagenome | isolation source: river surface water | place: USA:Blue River Watershed | collected 2017-08-17 | reverse complement strand
TTTTACTGCTTCTTTTGCAAGCTGAGATGATTTTTGTATTGAGGCTAGTGCGGATAAGTTGAATAATATATCTGGGCGAGTCCTGACTCCTATATACATTAACCTCATTATCCTGGACTTGATGTCTGATATGTAACTGTTGCACCTATCATGAGTAGGGCAAGAAGAAGTAAGAATATTGATAGCAATTTCTGTAGGACGGCGACAGGCCTGGAATTCTAAATCAATCGATCGAGCTGAGGCAAACTTTAATCGAGCGTGCCAAAAATGGAATTTCGCTTCATCTGAATTTGAGGGTAAGCCAGTCAATTTGTACATGAGTACTCCTATCAGAAAAACATTTGCTTAATTAATCCACACTAAAATCGCCGAATCTGATATAATTAATGTGATCTACAATTTCTATAAATTTCTTATTTATTACTTAAAACATAGCAAGTTATATCTAGTAAATACCATTTTCTATCATCTTCCTAATTTTTCATCCACAGCAGTTTTAACTTGTTATGTTTTCACTTACCCCATACCTTTGCCTTTGTAATAACATACAAGTGTATATACTTTTGATACACTGATAACAATCTTCTTGGGTCTTCCCAATTCCCTCAACTTAATTTCATCCCGATTTTTTCGGTATTGCCATGCTGAAATACTGATCCCAAACGGAGATAAAAAGAGTAGATCATTTCAAAAATACTGATATAATGATATAATATTTTATGATGCAGCCAATAGACAAAAATATTATTACTACAATAAAAAGTATTTTCCTAGACGAGGTCATAGTAAATTGGTTATATGGAATCCCGGCCCTATTTTTTTTTTTATTTGTATTGCTTAGGAGTTCTAAAAGCCTCAAATATGAATATTCAAAGAAGGGCAGCAGAGTTTCAGATTTATTAGCATACGAGCTCACTTGCTTACTCATTATACTTTATTTAGTAACAGCTGGAATCATCGGTTGGTTTGAATTGTTTGACGTTAATATTGAAGAAGCGAAATCAGACCCTTTCTTTGGGCGATCAACTTATGTTATCTCTCATTTAATTTCCCCATTGGCAGCATATCAGTGGTGGAATTTCTTGTTTTGTTTGATTTACAGAGATGTGAGAACCGCTCAAATGTTAATGCATCATTTTTTAGCATTTATTTTATCATTATGCGGGCTAGATGGCTTTTTGAATTACTGGGCCATATTCTTTTTTGGTATAACTGAAATTAGCAGTGTCCCATTAACAATTATGAATATATTGAAATATTGCAACAGACAATACGAATCAAGTGCGGCTTATAAATCGAGTCAAATTGTTTTTGCATTTTCTTTTATTTGTGTGCGCCTCCTTTTCTGGCCATATTACTACATACACTGTATACTCCAAGCAACTGGATACTTTATCAAAGGCGACCTTTGCCCTCTTTACTTTTATGTTTTCGCAACTATTAGTACAACACTTACAATATTACAATTATTTTGGGGATCGAAGCTTATTAAGAAGATTTTGTTCAAGCGAAAGTCAGAATGATTATACCCATTAGTTTGAATGAGATCGCAGTCAGTATTTTTCTCTGGAGAAGGCCTTTAACTAGGGTGTTTGAGAATGTTCAGCACATTGGTGGCCTTGTGTAGATCAATACATAAACTAGTATTGGAGAACTTGTAGTTAATAATTGTCAAATGGATCTTTCTGTTATGCGTCGACAATGGTTTTGAAGGCCTTTTCCGTGCTCATGCGACCAGAACAGTCGAAACTTGGAAAGGGTGGTATAATACGGTCTTGGAAAAGTTAGCTGCCCGCAGCTTCTAGAAGATGACTGCTTTGGTAGATATGGGCGGGCGGAGGAATCGGAGAAGGTGTGTTAGTTTTGCTTGGAAGACATAGTGAAACATGACCCACGTGGATTGCTTTTCCCTTTTTGAAAAGCGAGCTCCGAGGAATGTCAATGCCGCTGTTGGCGATCACGGGGGAGGAGATGGAAGTCGGGTTCTCTTTTTTAAATTTAATTTATTAAATTGACATAAGTTTCCACATTAGATGTCTTTATACTTAAAATATATGTTGTAATCAAAAATGGAAGTAGTAATCCTCGTAATTTGCTTTTAATATGCTCATAACCAGATTTAAATACGACCTTTTCCTAGTTGATTGCGGATCGTTACATAGACCCTTTTCGCTTTAAAATACTGTAATTGAGAGCCCACATAGCAGCTCCTGTGATCAGACTAATAAAATGGTAAATCTCATGAAAGGTTGCTAATTTAGGATTAAACCACGAAGGGGTCAATTCCTTTACAAATATATAACCCGCAATACACTGAGAAATAATTGCAACCCAATTGCAAATCCACTCTATAGGTGTCATGTACTTATAATAAAAATATAGAAACGGGACTTGGGCGCCTGCTAGAAGGGCTAATCTCATCGAATTTGGCCTTGAGTGCCAAATGTTGTAGTTGTTCCAAATACAAATGATTACAGCCAAAGCAAAATGCACAGAACCAATATACGATGGCAATAAGAGTAATGCCATTGGCATATACTTCGACGTAACATAAACAGCGACGAAGCAATGATCCACTTTCTGAATGAAAATTTCATTGGATTTACTCCATGTACCCAAATGAAATGCAGCACTGACTCCATAAGCAATAAAATTCATTAATAGATATAGCCACCCAATAACAATAGCAGTTACATTTCCGTTCCCAGCATTGTAGTACAGCCAGAACAGAATTGGAAAAACAAACAGACACGCTAGGTGCAATTTCCCTCGAAAATAACATTTATCTCTGCCCTCACAATATAAGATTTCGTTGGAAAACAGTCTACCATCAAACTTCCTGCCATCGATAGTCTGCGATATATGTTTATGGTCTTCGCCATCTGCCTCATTCATTTTCCTCATTTTGCGCGCAAGTACACTATTATTATTGATCATTAGTCTCGAAGGTCGTTTTTTTATGAATAAGAGATGCCCAAAAAAGTTTCTATACACCCCGATTTTAGAGGTCGTTTTACATAAGTTGCCTTTCTATTGTAACAACAGTTACTTGAAATTGATATTATATGAATATTACACATATGCTGTGACAAATTTTCATTAATAAAAATAACTTAGCTACAAGCTCAATGTATCTATTGAATTGCTTTCGAGCTTTAACACAGCCTTAAATGATGCGAAGTGTCATTCCCTTATCCCAGGGCTGCCAAAATAGTAGTAGCAACAGGGATCATGATAATAATTGCACCATCGAAATGGAAGCAAGACAAGAATATTCGCTAGGCGCCGCTAAAATTGATTCGAGGGTTTCTAATGTTACCTCAGCTAGTAATAAGTTTTCGGATGCCAAAGAGGCATACGAAGACTTTATAAACGAAAGAAATCGGTTTAAAAAGGCACTATACTATAAAATAAGCCTTGTAGGCATTATTTTATTCTCTATTGGGTTTATAACCTACGTGCTTTGTAAAATATTAGCAAGCTACAAAGATCCGCATTCAATCTTTCCAGTTGCATCAGCTGCTGGACTAATAATTTTAATGGTAGGAATGCTATGCATTTCTTTTGTTCCATTCGATGAAGTTGATATTGAAGAAAGTGCGTCGACGCCTGTAAAAGTTCTTTTGCTATTAATTTGGGGAAGTACCCATTGTTATATGGCTGTTATTCCTCCTTATTTAGAGTTCATTTCTGTTGCTTGCTGCGTTGCAGAGATCATCTCACAACTTATTTTAAAACCGCGGAATCCGTTGCCATTCTTTAATATCAAATTTTCATTTCTTCTCGGATTATCATTGTTCGGTGTGATCCCTAGTCTTTATATGCTTACATTTGACGTGAAATATCTCAGTAGAAAAGCTCTTTTAAATGGAATATCATGGCTAAAGATGCCAATATGGGTTGGAATTTTAATGGGTACTAGCTTTTTGTTACTGTCGCTTTGGATATTTTACCATGTAGCACTGGAAGTTAAACTGTTTTTGCGAAATAATTGCACTCCAATTTTGCAAAATAACTTCCCTTTATTTATACATTGTGCATACTTATACATTGGCGGAGCAGGATTGTATCACTTGTGCATTGGTATATCAAGTCTACAAATAAGCGATGAAACTGTTAATGCTAAGTGTTTTGTCGGGATTGGAATCATTTTTGTTATATCAGTAGCTACAGTTAATTATTTGACTCCCTCCGTAATTTACACATTTTTATCACGACAATTTGATTATTCTAGTGGGCGCATGGATATAGATTGTTCTTTTCTAGCCGAACTTGTTTTAACAAACTACTTTCAAATTGGAGCAACGTACTACATACAGAGAGTATCGGATTCAAAACTGAATGAAATATTTTTTGAAGAAGGTAGAATAGTTGGCGTTTTCAACGATTGCATCGAAGTAGTTCCGATTACTGTGCAATCAGGAATCATTCATAAAGTGCCACTATCACAAAATCTATTGAATCGATCTGATCTATTAGAATGGGCGAAGCAAAATATTCGTTTATTGCAATGGAAAGATTTTAAGAATGAGTTTCTTTTCTCCAGTCCACGTGAACTCAAATCCGATGAAGAAAAGTCTATTATGTATTCATTTTCACAGCCGTTAGAACAAGGTAAAAAAATAGACTATTTTATATCACATTCTTGGAACGACGATAGAGTTGTAAAAGTGAACAAATTGCGCGAATACATGGATGCTCAAAATAATTGTAAAACTATTACATTATGGCTTGACAAAATTTGTATTGATCAAAAGAACCCAACACAGTCGCTACAAGTTTTGCCAATAAATATTTCTTCGTGTGAGAAATTCCTTATTCTCTGGGGAGAAAGCTATATTAACCGCTTATGGTGTGTTTGGGAACTTTATACTTTGTTTGCGTTTTGTAGGCCGGAAGTTGCTATGGAGAGATTAGAAGTTATTGTATTGAATGATTCTATGGGGAATAGTAACGATCGTTTAATTTTACTGGCCGAGAAATTAGAACATTTTACCTTGGATGATGCTCATTGCTTTGATCCGAATGAAGAAAATAAGTTGAGGCATTTAATATCTACTGTTGGCAAAGAAAAATTCGAGTTTTCTGTCCATTGCATAGGGAATCGTTTGAAAAAGAAACATAGTAAGGCCCATAGTCTTAATTAAGCATGCGGGGTATGCATGTTTTCGGTACTCTTGTCTTTGCGCTGAGTTAGATAGTAATTATATTTTGCAACTCTTTGGGACGACCAACTTACAATTCACTGTAGAAACCAATTTGGTGCATATTCTGCTTCGAAAGATGCGTACCGCACAAATAATAAAATAATGGATGGAAAAATAGATAAATACTAGATCGCAATTGTTATCAAACTTATGAACAAGGAGATTTAGATGATAGCACGCAGCTCAGCCTATTTACCGTCTGATTTAAAGATGTGTTGACCAGACCAAGTGAAGTACACCTGGTGATGATAACGAAAGGAAGCCAGTATTAATGGATTTTGACAAGAAAATGGGGTTTTCATCCCTCGTCTTTTCGCTGTTTTATAAGGAGAGAATGTTTCCGATGTCGATGGAATGTCATATATTGAACTTCTTTCTAAAAGACTTGAAGCTAAGATACTATTCAGATATTAGGTATGATATTTATTTGGGCATAGTATCAATTTATTTGAAGCTGTTGTGTTTGCCTCAAGATCAGCTCGAAGAATATCAGGATCTGTATGGTTGAAATCCGTATTACAACTTTGCAAGTTTTCCAACTTAAGAGTGTCGAGGAGAAGGCCAGCGGCGTCCATCAGCTCTTTTGTCACTTGCAATGCAGAATGGCAATAGAAATCGTGTTCCAACTTTTTGATCATTTGCAATGCACTTTCTGGCTTTTTTTCATTCTTTTTTTTTGTCACTTTTGCATTGCAGAATGGCAGTAGATCCTCAAATCCTCGCTCTCAAAGTTAATTAAAATGGCATTCAAGGCATTCTGGGATTCTATAAGTGAAAAATAAAAAAATTCTGTGTAAAATTTCAGGACAAATTTCTAACCAGCAAATTAACGTCGGTTCATATTTTATCAACGTATGTTGTAAATGGAACTAAATACATACTTTCTGTTCGTACAAGACATTGCACATATGAACCCCAGTGCTTCGGTGATACTATTTTGAGGCTCCACGGCATACCACAATACAAAGTATAAAGTGACGTCCATTGAAAGATACTTTTCATCTCATCTTTGAAGGTTGGTATAAGAGGGTATTAATGCCACTATAATTGATGCACTGCGACAGTTGGAGTATCTAGCCGGTTCAAGTTAACGCCGCAGTAGGATGTAGAGCGAAGCTAAAAGTCAATTTGTGAAAAAATGTATTGTCTTACTGCACTACCTCAATAGTGACTTCAATCAACTGCAATAACCATTCAGATCAAATAGTAGATACGCGCTTATTATGCAAATCTTTCTACTTTTGCGGGCATCTAAAATTGCACATTTCTAGCGTTTGTGTCACTGAAGAGGAAAGAGTATTCGATAGATAGACATGCCCACAAGTGTTTTCGCAGTCACCGTCCTAGAGAAATTAACTTGATATCCCTCGAAAACTCCTGCGAAAAAATGGAATCTCGTTTGCACGTGGTGGACTGATCGCTATAGATCATAGTGGGCTTAAAGGGGTAATTGGCTTGAACGAGTTATGGCCATGAAGCCCTTCACTATCATAATAACTAATTATTTTCCTCAAAAGTAAATCGAGATTTTATCCAGTTTGGACATTTATTTTGTCCATTTTTGTGTCCAACAGAAAGAACTTTGGATTTTCGATTATCCAACTTTTTCAACTTTTATATAATAATTTTCTTTTCTTCGTTGCTTGGTAGGAAAATTTCAAAAGTAATTTCGACTATATGTTATTTTATTTCTAGATATAACTTGTTATGTTTACAATTTCTTCGGTAATAAATAAATAATAATTTTTATACATGTTTTTTAATCGATTTTTATTTATTTATTTTATGACATTGGTTTAGGCATTGCTGAAGGCAAAGCAGACATGGACGAAACTGGACTTTAAAATGCGCAAAAATGCGTCGAAACTTTTGAATGCAAAAATTGCTTATTTATTACATCACGAAAATACGATCTTGACAGACATAGCTTGTCACAAAACATAATAAAACGCATTTGGACCTCTTTTGGAACCTGGGATTTGCGTTGATCCTGTTAAAGCGAGCTATAAATGTGGCAAGTGTGAACGTAATATGAGACTTCTTCTGGGCTACGAAAACATGCACAGAAATGTCTAGATCAAAAGGACGTCTTAGTGAATCTTCTCTTAAAGGAAAACAATGAATTGAAGACGACAATGCTGACGAATATAAAAGACTTATTATTTAAGTCTGTAAAAACACACAAGCTATTACTAATAATACACAAAATGCAATGATTAACAGCAATAGTAACTACGCTCAAAATAACACATTCAGCTTGCATTTCTTTTTAAATGAGATGTGCAAAGATGCGCTAAATCTTTCAGAATTCATTCAAACTATCAAGTCGAGTTTAGAAGACCTTGAGAAAATTGGCAACATGGGTTATGTAGAAGGATCAACTGAATTTATTATTAAACAATTAAATGCTTTGGGAGTGGAGAAGAGGCCCATTCATTGCACTGACGCCAAAAGACAAACTTTGTACATTAAAGAAGCTGATCAATGGACAATTTTATTATTATTACAAACAGAAAAAAATTATACACAAAGACAATACTAACAAAAAATAATATGAGTAAATTCTTCATGGATTATTGATTATTATTATTTAAATCTACATATTTGACAGCAATTTGACAAGGGCGTGGAGTATCGGGGCAGTAAGTCGCAAAATACTTTAGATACCTGAAGACTTGAGTAATACTACCGCGCGATCGGTCAGTGCAGAAATAAAGCCGAGTCGCTTTTCTGTTGAACATTTTGAAGAAACGTTGATATTGATAATTGGTTTGTTGACGACATCATTGCGGATTATGCTCCTGATTTTGACACAAGCTCGCCAATATATGTACTCAGTATGAAATAAGGCGAAGTGGTCTGACAAATATGCAATGGATTGTGGTGACAAAATACCAGTCAATTGCTTTGTGAAGTTGGTTGAAGTCACCACGCGAAAATCGAATTGAAATGAAAGAGATTTATACTTTGACTTTTTTTGCGACAATACAGTACTCTCGGCGGAACCAGAGTAAATATCGATAATAGTGGTCTTTCGGTCCTTTGATGACTGTACAATGAGGTCAGGCGTAAGTCCAAAGAACAATTCTAAAATCGGCGGATATTCTTTGATCTCGTTTTCTGATATATAAGAAACCTGTTCATGGTCTAATAAGTCCATGATCATGTAGTGCAAATAATCATGAACCATCTTTTGATTATCATCTAAATATCCTTCAGCTTCTAAAGTGGTTCTTACGAAGTCAAATGTCTCATTTGCGTTGCGAACTAGGTACCGGTGCTCAAAAAGCGCATTCAAGGAATCATTACGGATCCACATTTGAGGTACATGAAAGATTTTACGAAAAACACTGTACGCAGTCACTGTCTCTGCCTCTACAATGCCCCTGCTGAGCTTATCATCAGTCTCGGATACTTCGGACTTTGAAGTGGAATCATCCTCAGTCACAGCCGCAGACGACGAGAGCATTTATTTTAAAAGCATGAACTCGTTTTCAACGGGTTATTTTTTGTTTTGTTTTCACTGTTTTCAAAACAAAAAAGACTGTCCTCCAACACAAGTCCAAGGAAGTGTTTTCATTTTCTTCTTCTTTCTGGGAAATTCGCTTTTAAACTTAACTAAAAATTAATTTTAAAAGTTAATGATTTCCGAAGATCAGAAAAAAAGGAAACCGAGAAGTATTTTTTTCATTAATTAATTGCGAAAATCATGTTGGCACCAACACATGACTTGAGGTTAGGAAACAAAACCAGTGAAGATTCACAAGAAGTGGCTTACTCGGAAGTTGTGACCTCGGTTCTACTTCAAACTGGTACTGTTAATTATAATAATAGTCGAATTATCGAATGCTTAATGTCGTGGAACATCCACGATGGAAAAGCATCAGATCGTAAGGTAGTCTTAGGCCATATATTTAGTGGATCGTTTATGCATATGGGTTTAATTTGTCTTCAAGAGTGCACTTGGATGCCTCATCGCAAAAAGAAGTCGCCACGGGCTAAAGTTTCGAAAGAATTTCAAAATAATACCAATATTTCAGCAAATTCGTCTCCAGTTTCAAGAAAGACGGCAGCGGCAGCTACTTGGTTACTTTGTACAATTCCGATATGTTTCAGTGTGCAAATATGGACAAGATCATGAACGAGAAAAAATCTGAATACTTAGAGGCGAAGGACTACGAAAACATATTGATTTTGAAATTGAAGCACAAGCACAGTCAAAGCAGTGTTTACCTCTTCAATATACACTCGGCTCGGAGGGGCAGTCGCAGATTTACAGAAAAAATATGTAAATTAGCATCTGCTGTTTACGGCGCTAATGACGAATATGGAGTCAGGATTTGCGACGGCATCGTCATTTGTGGCGATTTCAACTGCAACATATATTCAGAGTTGGATAATGAAAAATTAAAGTTACCTGATAACATCTCTATCATACGGTTAGATGACGATACATATCGGCCAAAGCGCCCTATTGACTATTTCCTTTTCGCCGGCAATCCACTCCGGTCTTCTGTGACTCTACATGGAGCTTCATTATTTGGAATTAGTCACGATTTATCACAATTATTCAGCAGCGAAGTGAATAGCAAAGTATCTGCCTTGTTAAAGAGCGACAAGAGACTTTTGAATCATCCAATCACGTGCGCAATTATTAAATTTTCGTAATAACTTGAGTTGACAGGGCCTTTTGAAAAATAAAATTTGGCCAAGATAATGTTTTTCAAGCTGGCTGCCTACTTCCGATCAAAGCAATATACATATGCTAGTTAGCATGCATAATAAACAATTTTCAGTCGAAAACAGTATTAGTCGAGTAAAGCGATCACTTAGATATCCTAGATTGACAAAAAAAACAAAGATCAATGAAAGAAACATCTCGGGCATTCTGCACTGAAAAAGTGAAAACAAGTGAACAAAGAAAGAAACATCTCCGATCGAATCTAAATAAAAAGTGTTGCAACAAGATTTTTAGTGTCATTTCCGCCTTGGAAGTGACAAAAAAAAGATCAAAGAAGGAATCTGTCATTCTGCAATGAAAAAGTGAGTAAAAAAATGAACTAAGGAAGCAACATCTCCGATCGAGATCTAAAAGCCGCAACCAGATTTCTTTTGTCATTCTGCATTCAAATTACGCTCATTTGCTATTCAAGCACAATATATCTATTTATTTTTCTGCCAGGTGAAATTGGTCTCCGATTACAATTAATAATAGTGTATTCTTGAAGAAAAGTACGTCCTATTTACTTATAATAATAAAAATCAGTGATGATCGAACGTTTAGTGATGCTGTTCGAGATACACTAATCTTAACAAAACGTCAAAACAAGATAGGCTTGACCAGTATGAAGTTTGAAGCTTATTTATTCTTGAGACCGAACTTTATGAATTTCTTGTTTGCCGCATTACGTGGGAAGTACTGTCATTGTGCGATGTTTGACCGTTGCATATCAATTTCCTTGCAATCATTACTACTAAATGCAAAAATGAATTACAAGCGCATGACAGATCCCACTGCAAGACCATTTATTGAGAACATTGGTGAACCAGTGGATATTTCACCGTTTTCAAACTGAGATCCTGTAATCCAATGCACTTAAATCAACTATTATCAGTGTCTACAACAATCACATCGCCAATATATATTTTTTATTTTTCAAAATATCGAAATAACCAAATAACCAAATAACCAAATAACATGGATTCCAAAACTTTCTCAGAAATGTTTCATATTTGCGACATTTTTATAAAATTCGTTTTCAGTGGAATGATCAGAAAATACAACAACTTGATTATTTATTATTTATTATTTCAGAAAATGTCATCTCCAATAACTTGGATTTCTTTGTTATTACTGAAGATATTATTATTATTATTACTATTATTAAGTGAAAAGTAAAAATAGAAAAATCGGAAAGAAGGGGGTGAAGAAATAGAATATAAAATAAAAATAAAAATAAAAATCGGTACAAGTACTAAATGAATGCAATCTTACTTTAGATCCTCCGATTCGCTTTTATTCTTTTTCAACGATTCTCTTTGTCAGGTAAGTGAGATGTTATCCTCTGGAATTATTCGCGAGTGTTCTGATCCCGTCACCGGGTGGAGTCAAAAATGCCGCAAACGAATGCTTCTGAATAATTAGTATGTGACAGACTCCCACTATTAAATTTGCCAAATAACCAAATAACCAAATAACCAAATAACCAAATAACATGGATTCCAAAACTTTCTCAGAAATGTTTCATATTTGCGACATTTTCGTAAAATGCGTTTTCAGTGGAACGATCATACACTTTTGATTATTTATTTCATAATCAAATAACTTGGATTTTTGTTTTATATAAATCATGTCAGCAGTCGAATCGGCATTGTATTAATGCTACTCTGTCAATTCTATAATATTCTAATTATTTACTTCGTATTTTTAGTTAATTAAGTAGGAATGGACTCCTACCGCCATACGACAGCGAGCCACTCATTAAGAAGAAAAGGGGCAATAAATTGCCTTTTTATATATAACTTTAACTTTCATGAACCTCACGTATATTTAATTATAACTTGTTATGTTTTCACTTTCCCTTTGTAATAATAACTAATAATAAACGCTGATCACTAAAAAAGAGTCTTTTCTATTTCTTTTCGAGCAAGTAGAAAGTCTGTAGGTATTTAACTTGACTAAAATAGCGGAAGCAAGAATGAACTTAAAGGTAACGAAATGTAATAAATAATTCAAATGTTTTATTATGTTATACAGCAATTCTATTTTATTTCATCTTTTTCATAGAATATATTCAAATACGCTTCACCTATTTTCGTCGCTCAAGAGTCGATTGGACTCCGAGGACATAATTGTAGCATTAACTCGAAGTGGTTCAAGGTTCTGGATACCACTCGCATATTAATTGCCCATTGCTCTATCCTCGATGATCAACGCAAAATTATTTTGGAAATAATTTCAAACAATATTCGCAATTTGTACAGGCTCTTTGGAATTGATATAGGAACTAAGGAAGGTTGGGACGGTATTTCAAGTGATACCTCAAGCTATCATGAAGGGCAATGGTTGAGTTTAAACGTGAATGATATCCCAGATTCAACCGTTAATTTCGATGACATGCTTGCAGAGTTCGAGGGTGAAGTTGACAAAAGTGCACTGAGACTCTTCGGCCATTGCATTTATAAATTAGTCGCCACCAGAGACAACCAATGGAAGTCTGAAATGAAAGATTACAGATTATTATCTTAAATGGAGCTCTAAACTGAGGCACTAAAATGATTTTGAGTTAAATTAAATACCTTTTTTGTTTGTTTAATGCGGTTTGGGTTTTAGAAAATATTTCGGCAATATTAAAATGAAAAGTGATTCACTTATTCCAGGTTTAGGTTTAGGGTCAGAGTGATGCAAAATGAACATATATACACACAAGCATACACACACATAGATACGTCTCCCCACAACCAATTAATAATTCAGCAGATCAATGAAAGATCCAAGTTTTCTGCCTATGAATGTCATGACTTGCAACAAGATGTTAATGCTTGGAGGAGCAAATTAATCTTGCTTTCACAGGGTACCCTTTTCTCGAAAATCTAGATAACTCAACAGCTTTAGACGAGTCGCTAAAACTGGACGTTAAGTTTTGCAAATGTTTCGATCTTAGCGAAGAAAGAAAGCTCTTGAAAATTATTCGTCAAAAGCGAGGATTATTTATGTAGTCAAAGCCATCCGCTGGCAAATATTAATCTTTCATTTTGAAGTTATGATCAGCCTCGTTGAACTATTATTGGGTTACTATAAATTGTTGAGATGTAATCAATCGTACTATTACATCCGATACAGTTTCTGGTTTTCGAACCTTCGTTTTGCTGTGGATATTGATACCTTATTGCTAACAGTCTTCTAGATCTGCGTTAACTGTTAGGAAATCTATTATATTATTCAGTTACTTGCTTACACTAAGCTTATTGAGGATAATTAAATATATTGGCTGTTATATCATATGTTTGTAATTATCGAGCAATAGATTCCTGCATGAAATAGGCATAAACTGAATCTAACCAACAAATACCCAGTCATAACGAAGAGAATTTCAATGTTGGCGATGGGTTACTATCATTCGCCTTCTGTTTTTGTGATCTTATGAAAAATCATAGTACATTGTGATCCAGAGCATTTTTATTTATTATTAATTATGTTTTATGATTAATAATAATCTATTTCCCTGTTTCCCTGAACATTTGTAAGTAAATTTTATTTTATCCACACAGAACAAAGTAATCTATTATAAAATACTAGGCCACTTGCAGCGTACTATGGTATCGTCTAAACAAAGTTATTAAAAATACAGCAAGACATGCAAAGTATTCATTTCGCAGTTTTGGCGACAAAACTATCTGCAACCACGAAATCTTCACCGTGGAATTGTTGGCTGGTAAATTTAAGGGTATCGAGTACAATCTATATGATGCTCTTGGCGAAGAAACTTTATACAAAGGGGCGTGCGTCATAAGCTAAAATGGCTATCCCACATTTCACGAGGACGGGTATTCTTAGGTCAGAGCTCGTCAAGTCTGTCCAGAAGGATATCCAATATTAAAGGCAAGACGGTGCTGCCTTCGCAATGGGATTTGATTTCTTAATCCAATAGATCTTTGGCATGATATGCGCACTGTCGTTCTTCAGCGCAATAAGTTACTCTCATACGATGGCTTCGATAATTCTGATCTTACCATCTGATGTATCCTCTTTTTGCAAAGTTTGAGGTCTCTCAAGTCGATCTTTTGAAAGACTCATTCCTCTCGAAGTTAAGAAGCGAATATATATATATTCAGCTTAGGCAGGATGCAGTGTTTGATTTGAACTCCAATTTTACAAAATAATAGTTGGTGTTTTCGACGATTACAGCTTCCGTCTACTGCGCAATCAAGACTCATTCATAAAGTGCCATTATCGCAAAAAATATTGAATCGATCTGCACTATAAGATTGGGCGAAGCGAAATATTCGTCAATTGATTTCAAGAATGAAAAACGATTGGACAAAATTTGTATAGATAAGAAAAAAACTATACAGTCGCTGCAAGGTTTGCCAATAAATATTTCTTCATGAAACTTTTATGGTGTGTTTGGGAAAATTTTACCTAGTTTGCGTTTTATCATTTTGAATGATTCAATTACGAAAATTACTGCAAACGATCGCTTAAATATATGGGTGTATTAATTAGAACAAATTACATTAGATAATGCCCATTGCTTTGATCCAAATGAGGATAATAAGTTTTGTACCAGAGGTTCTTCATTCAAACAATAAGATCAAACCCATATCTACTCGCAAAATTATGTGCTAACTGGATCATGAGAAAAATTGTGGGTAGCGTAGTTGAACTTTTATTGAACATTTTCATATGAACTGTAAGGATAACTATATCTGTTCATTCGTATTAAGTAAAGTTGGGATACTATGCCGACCCCCGAAGTAATATTCCGAATTGTCTTTTCTTCGGTATAATGTGTTCATGCTTTTCTGTGTTAATTATGTTAATGTAGATATTAACGTTAACGTTCTTATCACAATTGAAATGTTTCTTCGATATGTCGGCATTTGAGTCGGAAATTGTTGCGAAATTCACTTTTACAGCTGAGGAGGACGGTGAGGTGTCGTTGTCCGAGGGCGAACGAGTGAAATTAACAATAGATGATTTTCGACATCATGAGATGCAAACTGCGTCGATCCTATGAATGTTCTACAAAATGAACTTATATATAATATATATATATATATATATATAACGAAGGCTTTGTCAAGAATACATATTTATTTTCAGATATGCAGATAAATATATAAGCTATTAATATCATCAGTTATTGAGTCGAACAAGACAATATAGTATTCATAAAAATGACGCAATATGTATTTCATTTACTTAGATTCTATGCTTACAAATAATAATAATATCAAACCAAAGGCACTTCAACAACATCCTTCTCCAGCGAAAGGTAGGATTTACATATCTTTTTCTTGACGCTGGAGTCTCGAATTCTCGAATAGGGGGGGAAGTGTTGTGATCCGTAACTGATCTGAGTCTTGCCGTGCTTCACATTAATACAATGCATACATGACTTCATATTATTTTAGGTCCGCGCTGCTAATCTACATTCTGCATTGGAATGTCACTCAAATCTTCGATCATCACTCATTACTTTAAAAATTATCGAGAGGAACTAGAATCTGCAAATTATAGAAGTAATGGTCGAATAATCAAATGCTTGATGTTACAAAATATTGTGTAAATGATTCACAAATGTTGATCGATTATCTCGGAGAGGGATTTAAAAGTTAATCGTCCACATCCACTTAATACTTTGTAGGTACGCAGACACATGGTGATCCTCCATGAACTCAATTACCTCCGCCTTTCAGGTGTTGTTACCGCTGAGATTGAAATATATAAAGTTATAATAAATTAATCTCACCCTTAACTACTCTCGAGGGACATAGTAATTCTGCAGAATCTGTGTGTGTGTCTTCCGATGGATCTTGGATCGTATCGGGCTCTTCGGACAATACGATAAAGGTGTGGAAATTATCTTCTTTGCATGTGTCAAATATTTTACATGCACAAAAGGACCAAGAGCACAGAATTGATATTGCCTTGCAACAGAAACTTCTTTTGTTACTAAGACATCCTCATTAAGGTTGTCCTCTATGTGCTAACATGAAATTACTTTGGCAACATATTATGAGCGGAGCGCTCTTTATCATAATTGGAAATGCAAGGATCAAGACTGTCCTATTTGCCTACCCGTTCAAAAAGCTATTAAAAGAACAGCATTGAATCCTGTAGGAAATGCAAGTGCTCAGCGAGAACTCTCGCAAGTAGTAATAGTGGAGACAACTCAACAATCGATGTGTTACAGAATCAATATCAAAGTCTGATGAATTGGAGCAACTTAGATCACGAGCCAGTACAAAAGCTTCCCTCGCTTATAAAGAAAAAATTGATTAGTTAACAAAATTCAGAGCTTGCTTCCCGACAAATTTACCGAAATCGCCAATATTATAAAGGAAGAGTTCCTCTCAACTTCGCGTTTACTGGCGACTTCACATCCGAGGCTTCGGGTATTCATGAAAATTACAACGATGAAAACCTGTAGATTGAAGAAAATGCTAGCAAGAAGGAAACCTATATCCCAGACGAACCCAGGTTCTCATGAAGAATTGAGTTAAATTTAAGTTGCTTTATTTGTTTAGATTTTTAGAAACAATGCACTTTACAACCCAAGTCGATTTCCATGCCCAACTCGGAATGTTCTATATAACATCTTAAAGTCTTTTTCTGTCAGGATTGTTAACATATGAGATTTTGAGTACTGATGTTGCGCACCCAATATTGGACTAGCGCACCTACTGAAATTTAAATTAAACAATGAATATGTTATGTTTTCAAATACTGATACCTCATGAAGTTGAGAATACTATTTTGGATCAACAGCATGTAGAACTAAGTAAACAATCCAACAATCATGGTCTCTGGTAGGCACTCTCCCACGTGTGTTATAGACAGGATGCAATTTTGAATGAAACTCATATCTGCCAAGCAGTAACTTTTCCTGATCCAAACACATGTCTTCATCATAATAGAAGCCTAAAACAATAAATCTATCCATGTTGTACATTTTGTACTTGCCTAATCGAGATTGAAGTCCCTTGTATAATTTATTTGCATCGCCATAAGTTTTACCGATACAAAACAACTTCGTAGATACGTGATCCACAATCCTGTTTACAAAGGAAATGATGGTATTCAGATCTGTCCAATACGAATCAATAACTTCTTCATATTTGTCCGCGGAAAGAGCCGATAATGCTTTAAGGGAAACTTGATTGGGCGCTGTAAAATTAATGTAAGAATAGTATCCGAATCCGTTTGGACGAATAGATCCAAACAATGATTTCGCAGGTATAGATTTTCTATCCTTGACGCAGTCGGCAATTCTGCTGCGTGGTACTCTAGAGAGCAAATTCACTTCCTCCAAAGACAGTTTTCCTAGTAGACAAATCAACAATCTTTCTTCATCGACTGTCAGTTCAGTTTCTGCACTCGCGCCGGCTTTGACCGCAACTGGATGCGCAACATCTGCTATTGCACTCGTATCTGCTTTGACTGCAGCGCCGGCTTTGACCGCAACCGGATGCGCAACATCTGCTACTGCACTCGTATCTGCTTTGACTGCAACTTTATGTGCAGCCTCTGTACTTGCGTCCGCGCCGGCTGCCACCGGATGCGCAACATCTGCTACTGCACTCGTATCTGCTTTGACTGCAACTTTATGTGCAGCCTCTGTACTTGCGTCCGCGTCGGCTGCCACCGGATGCGCAACATCTGCTACTGCACTCGTATCTGCTTTGACTGCAACATTATGTGCAGCCTCTGTACTTGCGTCCGCGTCGGCTGCCACCGGGTTTACAGCTTCAGACATTTTTATTATTTTTTAATAACTTTCTATGAGTTCAATTTCTTTAGTAATAAAATAAATTAGTAGATCAGTAATTGTGTTTTATATCTATATTAGTTAATAGTGGTCAATTTAACTTTGAAACAGAGGGTTTGGGGAAATTTTCTAACATTTGATTTCCCTTCACTTTTCATTTTTCTAAATGTCCCGTCAGTATTCGTCCTCTATAGAGGACATTTTGCCTACATAGAGTACGAAAAAATTGGAGGCCGCAGAACTTCACTATTTTTGTTCTGTGTGTTCGATTTGAGTAAAAGACGTCATTTTCGATAGAAAAAAAGATCGAAAAGTTGCAATAAGATTTTTTTGTCATTCTGCGATGAAAGTGTA
>JACCDG011133229.1_pt1 | contig 18056 bp, 18 predicted proteins | sample 7442471 | NCBI WGS metagenome assembly JACCDG01 (sample SAMN15323444, study PRJNA562643) | freshwater metagenome | isolation source: river surface water | place: USA:Blue River Watershed | collected 2017-08-17 | reverse complement strand
TTGACGCTGCCGGGGTCTGCGACCCCGGCAGCGTCTAAGATAGCAGCTTTTTATACCAATTTCCCGATAAATGACATATCTTAAAACAAATCGGCTCCTATTACGCCCAATAGCCCTTGAAGATGCAGATTTTATGCTTAAGCTGATAAACTGCCCCGGCTTTTTGAGGTTCATTGGTGATCGTAATATCAGAACCCTAGAACAATCAGAAGCATACATTGAGAATTTGATAAAAAACCCAGATATCACATATTGGGTGATTCAAAATAAAATATCGAATGCAAGTTATGGCGTTGTGACATGGGTAAAACGAGATTACCTACCATCACCCGATTTAGGTTACGCCATTTTGCCTGAATTTGAAGGAAATGGATTTGCACTAGAGGCCAGTTCAACCTGGTTAACTCACCACAAACAAAACCATAAAAGGGTACTCGCCATTTGTCAGGCGGACAATGTCGCCTCCATCCATTTACTTCTTAAGTTGGGCTTCATCCTTGAAGAAAAGTTCGAAAAAGAAGGCATTCCGATGCAGCAATATACCCACGATTAATGACCATGAAACTGCTCGCCAGCACGAATCTCAACAGCTAATTTATTGGCCGCAGTCGGAAGGGGACAAGTAGCAAATGGCGTAAATGCACAGGGTGGATTATAAGCCTTATTAAAATCAATGACCACTTTTCCATGCGCATCAGGCAAAGCCGTGTCAATAAATCGACCCGCCCCATAGGTCTGTTTTTTATTCGTCAAATCACCAAAAACCACGAATAAACTATTCCCTTCTTGACTTGTTTCCAATTCGAATTTTTTCTTACCAATACTAAAACGCAACAATCCCGGCGATTCTAATTGATATGAGCGGCCAGTCACGTCAATAATGGTCATCATTTTACCCCTTGTTGGAACAAAATCGGCAACAATTCGATAAGTTGAGTCCGTCTGAAAACAATCGATTCCTCGGAAAGCCATCAAATATTCTCCTTCCAAATCGCGCAATCTGACTGCATATTTATCCCCGCGTTTGATGATAAACCAACGTAAAGATCGATGAGCAATAGTCCGTGGCTTCACCCCATCTTGATAAACGAGTACCGTATCTTTTTGAGTTTGATAAAATACTTTCCCATTCTTTAACAAGAGCTCTCCCAAAAATGGATCTGAATGATCCGAAGGGAAAACAAAATCGTTTTTCTCATCTCCCCCTAGCGTATTTCTCCCCTCATTCAACCAAAACAAACCAGCTAAATTTAGCCAGCCATTTTCGGATTTCAGGCATTCGATCCGCGCATTCCTAAACGCCACTATTTCTTGAAAATATGAATTATCAGCGCGCAAACTCATGCAAGCAATCGCCACCGACGTATATACTAAAAATCGTACCATAGCTAAAAAAAATTGTGACGCTGCCGGGGTCTGAAGACCCCGGCAGCGTCTACCTGAAATCACAAATTCAGAATTTTACTACTTAAATCACATACCATTCGTCACTTTATTACTAAATTGATGAAAACCCTTCCCAAAAACATGAAAAAAGCAATTCTAAGCCTCCTATTCATTCTCATCGTCATTCAATTCATTCACCCGGATAGAAACGAAAGCAAAGATGATACCTACGCTATTTCCACCAAGTATAGCATCCCCGAACCCGTTCAAGCAACCTTAAAAAATGCCTGCAACGATTGCCACTCAAACCTAAGTACCTATCCCTGGTATTCAAATATCCAACCCGTCGGATTTTGGCTGAATCATCACATCGAAGAGGGTAAAGAACACCTAAATTTTTCAACGTTCACGAAACTTCCCATAGCCGTTCAAAACCACAAATTAGAAGAGGTCATCGAAACGGTGGAAGAAGGCGAAATGCCCATGCCGTCCTATACGTATTTTGGCCTACACCCAAAAGCAAATCTCAGCCCAGTGGAAAAAGAGGCACTCATTGCTTGGGCGAAGGCTCAAATGGATACCTTAAAAACAAATTATCCCGCAGATAGCTTAAAATTAAAACCGCGAAAAAAAGTATAATAATACCACGACGCCCAAACCTACGCCCAACCATATTAACCCATTAAGCCGCTTTTTCTTCAGATAAAGCAATAAAATGATGCCCGTCAAGGAAATGACACTCATGAAAATGGCCGAAAAATCAATCACCCATTTCCAGCCTTGACCCGTATCTCGCCCCTTGTGCAAATCATTCATCCACGCCACAAAACCCAGGGATCTTTCCGTTAAATGAAAGGTCCCCGTGGCTCGGTCTATAAACCCAACCGCCGTGTATCCCGGCCCCTGAAAGGACACGGAAACCTCCGTTTCATCGATCCGAAAATCGTTCAACAAACCCTTCACCCCATATTTCGAACGAAATAATTCCACAATTTCAAGCTTTTTGACCCGTGATGTATCGGCCACATTTACCCATATCGGATTGACTTTTCCCTCCGCTTCCGCCAAAAACTCCTGCTCCGGAAACCATTCCAAATGATTCAAGGTCAAGCCCGTCACCGCGAAAAAAAACACAATCACGAAACTGAACATCGACAAATAAATATGTAACCACCGTGACCACTCCGCCAATTTCCGCTTCATCCTATTTCGTTTTATAGACCAAATTTGCCCCAGCAATTTCCTCGTTGCCCGACAAAGCCTGAGTCTTCGCCTTGCCATCAAACTTCATCGTCTGCTTCATTAATTGATAAGTTCCATGCTCACGCGCCGCCTCAATGTACACCGTGTAATTTCCCAAAGCGACATATTCCCCTTGATCATTTTTACCATCCCAAATCAAGGAATAATTCCCAGCATTCCGTGTCGCAGAGGCGATCGACATCAAATCAATGGGCACCTCACGCTGTGCCTCCGAAAAGGAACGTAAATCCGGCAGCCAACGCGGCTTGCGGTACCATAATGCCAAACGGCGAACCGGTTTATGTTGTTCATCTTCAATCCATACTGCCACATACGGTCGGCGCGCATAACCTCCCAAATTTGCCAATTCAACATTGATCAACAATTCTTGGCCCGCCGTCCAAGTCTTTTCTTTAATATTAACTAGATTAATCGGCAAGTCCGAAGCAATCGTACGACCCGACCAATTATCACTTGCATGCTGAACACCCGAAGCGTCCACCAACAAATATGCTACCCCAGAATGCTTAGCAGCCAAGGCTTTTGATTCGTCCACCGACAAGACATTAAAGGCCGTTGCCAATGCCCCCGCCGTCACCGCATCCGAGTGAATAACCGTCGCTGAAACGGCACCTTTCGCAACATCCCCCGTACGTGGATCCACAATATGTGCCCCTCTTCGGGTATTTGCACTCGTCGCAATCGCCTGATTTTCAATAGATACCATGCCCAATGATTGACCATTTTCCGCATCAGCCAACGGATCTGAAATACGAACCATCTCTTGATGGGATCCTTTGGCCAATATATCTCCACCCACGTTCAACATCACCCCAGAAACGCCCGGCTCGCCCATCACTGCATCCGCCACCTGTTCCATGATATAGCCCTTCGTAAAGGTGTGCAAACGCAATGCCGCATCACTCACATGTGTCGCCGTACCTTCGCCAAGCTTCCAATGTGTCTGATTTACTTTGTCCGAAATACCATTCAACCGAATCTCCTCCGCCGCCGCATTCAAGGCACCATCTGTCCGCACTTTCCAGGTATCAAACAGACTTAAAACTTCCATAATCTCGGGAGAAACTGCCATTGCCTCCCCTTTGGTTTGCATCCAACGACCAAATTCATGCGTATCACCGCCTCCTAAAATACCTTGCAAACGACGAAATTCTGCCAAGACTTTGGCTTCCGCCTTTTCCGCTAGTTCAAAAGAACTAGCTATAATTTTCAAGTCGAAGGAAGTCCCCAATACTTGCTCAAAATGAGCCGCTAAAATACCTGATTGAGTTGGAACGAAGGCCGACAAAGCAGCAAGAGGTAGTGTAAACGAATGCATAAAATTATCAGTTTTTTGGAACCCCAAATTAATTTTTCTCACATAAAAATGAAAAACATATAGACCAAACCGTGTTTTTTCTCTACTTAAATCGAGCAAAAAAAAGTGACGCGGCCGTGGTCGCAGACCCCGGCAGCGTCTACCGCAAAGCTACCTCGAATTCCGAAAAGTTTCCTGATAATCTACAAGGTCTTCATATCAATCACAAAGCGATATTTCACGTCCGACTTAATCACACGCTCATAAGCTGCATTGATTTCCTCCATCGAAATCAATTCGATGTCCGATAAAATCCCATGTTCCGCACAATAATCCAACATCTCCTGCGTCTCCGCAATTCCCCCAATCATCGAACCCACAATACTCCGACGTTTCGAAATCAACGTCGACGCACCAAACGCATTATCCTCCGGCGGAATGCCCACCAAAAGCATTTGGCCCTCCACTTTCAATAAACCCAAAAATGCATTCAAATCATGCTTCGCCGCCACCGTATTCAATATAAAATCAAATGAACCCTGCAAGGCTTTCATCTGCTCAGGATCCGTCGATAAAGCAAAATGATGCGCACCCAACGAACGAGCATCCGCCTCCTTCGATGGCGTGGTAGACAACATCGTCACCTCCGCTCCAAACGAAGCCGCAAATTTCACTGCCATGTGTCCCAAACCGCCCAGGCCCAAGACCGCCACTTTGTGTCCCTTTCCTACCCCCGCAAAACGCAAAGGCGAATACGTTGTAATCCCCGCACACAACAAGGGTGCCACGCGCGCTAAATCCCCCTCCTCAAAATTCACATGCAAGGCATACTTCTCATCAATCACATAATTCGCCGAATAACCCCCAAATGTCTGTGTCTTCCCATCCCGGTAATAATCATTGTAGGTCGCCGTCATATTCTCATCGCAATATTGCTCTTGGCCTTTTTGGCAAGAAGGACATTCCCGACAAGAATCCACAAATACCCCAACACCCGCCGTTTGGCCTACTTTAAATTTCGTCACATGGGAACCGATGGCCACCACTTTCCCGACAATCTCATGCCCCGGAACGATGGGATAAATCGAAGGCCCCCATTCACTGCGAACCATGTGAATATCTGAGTGACAAACCCCACAATATTCGATATCGATCTGAATATCATGCGGCCCCACCTCCCGGCGTTCAAAAACAATGGGTGCGACCGGCACCTCCGCGCTCGTAGCGCCATATCCTTTAACTTGCATCTGCTAATGTTTGGTTTAATGTATCAATAAAAACTTGAATCGGCTCCGCGCCAGATATCCCATATTTACGGTCAAACACAAAAAAGGGCACACCCCGAACTCCTAAATTAACCCCCTCTTGTATATCCTGACTCACCCGATACGCCAATTCCTCACTCGAAATCGCCGCACGAATCGCTGATTCCTCCAAACCCGCCTGTTTCCCCAATAAAATCAATTCATCAGCTGAGGCCAAATTCCTCCCTTCCGTAAAATAGGCCCGGAAAAAAATCTCCTCCATTGCATCTCCCAATCCCTGCTCCTTCGCCAATTGAATCACCCGATGCGCATACAACGAATTTGCGATGACCGCACGGTCAAATCGATAATCCAAACCAACACTAGCCGCCATCTCCACCACACGATCGTGCATCTGCTCCGACTGCTCCATGGACCAACCCTTACGTTCCGCCAAATACGCATAAACACCTACCGGTTCCTCAAATTCCATCGGAATCGTTGGATCTAATTGGTAACTCTTCCACTCAATCTCCACCTGGTCCCGCGCCTCAAATGTTTCCAAGGCCTTTTCCAAATGCCGCTTCCCGATGTAACAAAACGGACACATAATATCACTCCAAATTTCTATTTTCATGTCAGCAATTTAATGTAATTTCGGCAGATTATTAGCCTATCTTATGTTACGTATACTCGGTCTATTTTTACTGCTTAGCGCATCCCTACACGCTCAAACGCTTAGCGAACTTGTCAAAACCCTACCCCACATCGAAGGGAAAACAACATACCTCAACTCCCCTTTTGCTACGACAGGCGACCGCCTTTATTTAATCGGTCACCAAAATGGGCAATTCCCTGATCTCGGTTGGCACATCAACGGCGAAATGGGTGGCATCTGGGCGCACCCCATTAAGCTCTTAGACGGCTTTATTGTTTCCCTCGATGGACAAGATTTAACAAACGCCGAAGCCTTTATCAATTTCCCGATGGCGAACCAACACCGCTTTCAAACGAAAAACTTCATCATCAACCGCACCCAATTTGTCCCAGATGGCATCGCTGGGTGTGTTATCGAATTCGAAATCGAAAACAAAACGAATCAAGCGATCCAAAGCCCATTTATTTTTCAAGCTAAATCCGATTTGCGCCCCACTTGGCTCGGCGAACGAACGCACATGATTGACCAGGCAGATCAGGCTGAATTTACACATGACAAATGGATTTTCAATGACGAAAAAAATCCCTGGTTTGCAATCGTTGGTGCGGACCAAAATGGCATTCCCGGCGCAGCTCCCATCCCCTTTGCATCAATGGGAAAAGGACTCGCAAAATCCATCAATTACCAACTAAAAATTTCCGCCAAAGGCAAATGCCACATCCAATTTTTCATCGCTGGATCAGCGAAATCAAAACCTGACGCGGAAAAAACCTATCGTTTGTTAAGCCAAAATTCCACGCGATTATTCCAACAAAAATGGGCGCGATTAAACGCATTGGCACAAAAAAGTAAGATTAGCATTCCCGACAAACAAGTCGAGGAAGCCTATCAATGGCTACAATATAACACCGATGGCCTCACCCGGGATGTACCCGGAATCGGTCGGGGCATTAGTGCCGGATTACCCGATTATCCCTGGTGGTTTGGGGCCGATAGCGAATATGCGCTGCAAGGAGCCTTGGCGATTGGGCAAAAAGCATTGAGTTTACGATCGATTGATTTGATTCACCAACTCTCTCAAAAAACCAACAAGAACGGTCGAGTTGTCCACGAAGTATCCACAAATGGCGCAGTTTACAATCCCGGAAACTTGAATGAAACGCCCCAATTTGTTTCCTTAGTTTGGTCGGCATTCCGATGGACAGGAGATAAAAATCTCCTAAAAAAATACTTCCCAAGTCTGAAAAAAGGCTTGAACTGGATGTTGACTGAAAACGACAAAGACCAAAATGGCTTCCCGGACGGCTCCGGCATGATGGAAATTCAAGGGCTTCACAGCGAAATGATCGACGTGGCTTGCTATACGCAAAAAGCCCTGGAAGATGCCTCAGAAATGGCTGGTATTTTGGGTGAAAAGGTCCTACAAAAAACCTATCAAACAAAAGCGAGAGCCCTCAAAAAACAAATCAACGAACGGTTTTGGAATGAGGATTTTGGTTCATATGCCGACTTCCTTAGCAAAGACCCAGAAGCAATCGACTTAATCAAACAAGCCATTGTTCGGGCGGATACCCTGGGAAAACCTTGGGCCGTAAAGGAGCTACAGCAGACCCAAAAATACATCGAATCACACCCGAGTGAACAAGCGAGGCCATTTGTGGTACACCATAATTGGGTGGTCAACACGCCCATGGAATTGAATATTGCAGATTCCACCAAAGCGATCAAGGCCCTTGAAACAGCAAAAAAATTCACCAATCCGTTTGGCTTATTCGTAACCGGAATAGACCGCGACGCCTCCGCAGGTGCGGACGCGGGAGCCTACAAAGCCCCCCAAATATTTACGTATACAGGTGCGGTCATGACCTTGCCTTCGGGCGTCATGGCCGTGGCCGAAAATCAATACGGTCGGCCCGATCAAGCCCTCGAATACATCCAAAAAATGACACGCTCATTCAGTTATGCCTTACCAGGAAGCATGTATGAGGTTTCCCCGGATTTTGGCATGATGACACAAGCCTGGAATATTTATGGCTACGCAGTCCCCATCGTGGAATATTTCTTTGGAATCAAGCCGCGGGCAGACTTAAAAGAAATCACCATCGCACCACGCATGCCTACGACGTGGAAAGAGGCAAGCATTGAGAATGTAGAAATCGGCGATAATCGAATAAATGTGTATTACAAACAAGGACAACGCGCGCGCGTGACACAGACGAAAAATTGGAAAATAATCCTAAATAACTAAATGAAAATACCTCCCAATTTCAGGGAGGTATTTTTGTTTCGAATGACCAAAGTCATATTTAGTGTCAATATTGGCCCCGACCTTTGTCGCGTTAAAAATTGTACAATTCTCCGAATATGATCAATCAAGCCGCGCATACATTCCACATTCCAGTCATGGGTTTAGGTTTCACCATCGATACGCCCATTAAAGTCGGGCCCTATGGCATATCTTCCGTCATTTCCATTGTCGACGACTACCTAGTCGAAGAAATGCGCATGGCGTACAGCAAAGAATACCAAATGGCGTACGAAGCCATCGATAAAAAGGCAGAAGATTCCCGTGCCAAGCGCATCACGGCTTACTTAAATTTGGTTCAGAGCATCGTCCAAGACAAAACGACCTGTATCCGCAATCAAGCCTTTGAACCGGGCTCAGATATTTGTCGGTATTTTGAATTATTACCCGAAAATTCGGCCCCTAAATTGGCCTATTTAGAGATGTTGGCGACCGAAGATGTTTGCCAAAAATTCATCAAACAGGGTAATCTTCGAAAATACGTATTGGCGGGATCCATTGATGTCAACATCATGGCTAAGGTGAATAAAACGCATTATGACAAAAAGGGGAATGCCTTAGAAAAAGAATTTGCGGATGCCCTTTCGGCCTTACGGGGCTATGCAAATAGTGACCTAAGTTCTTCGATTATCCTTTCGGCTGGCTACAATCCCATGTTGTACGGCTACCTCGAGGCCTTTCCAGATTTCTTTCCCAATGTTGCAGGCAAACTCAAAAAGAAAATCATTCTGAAGGTCAGTGATTTCCGAAGCGCGGTTACCCAAGGAAAAATCTTGGCCAAAAAAGGCATTTGGGTTTCGGAATTTCGCATCGAATCCGGTTTGAATTGCGGAGGGCATGCATTCGCGACAGATGGTTTATTAATTGGTCCCATTTTGGAGGAATTCAAAACAAACCGTCAGGCCTTAATGAACGAACTCTTCGAAATGTGCCAAAAAGCATTAGCGGAAAAAGGCCAACATGTCTATTTGGAATATCCGGAGATGCGTGTCACGGTTCAAGGGGGAATCGGAACACATGAAGAAGATTCGCTGCTGCGTAACTATTACCAAACACAGGGAACGGGCTGGGGTAGCCCCTTTTTGCTCGTACCCGAAGCAACGCAAGTTGACCCGACGACCCGACAAGCCTTATCGGAAGCTGAAGAATCAGATTATTATTTGAGTCATGCCTCTCCACTAGGTATCGCTTTCAACAATTTTCGGAAAAGCAGTTCAGAAAAGTTGCGTTTGGAACGAATCGCTAAAGGTCGCCCAGGTAGCCCTTGTACGCTCGAATATTTAGCTACCAATTCGGAATTCACGGAGAAGCCTATTTGTACTGCCTCCCGAAAATACCAGCATGCGAAATTAAAACAGCTGGAAGAAAAAGCGCTTCCGGCGGAGGAATACCAAAAATCCTTTGATGAAATAACAGAAAAAGTCTGCTTGTGCACGGGTCTTGGAACTTCGGCATTGCAAAACTTTGACATCAAACCTGCGCATCACCAACATGCTGTTTCGATATGTCCAGGTCCCAATTTGGCCTATTTTTCAGGCACCTTTTCGCTGAATGAAATGGTCGATCATATTTATGGTCGCGCGAATGTGCTCAACAACCGACTCCGTCCTAATATATTCGTGAAAGAGCTTAGCTTGTATGTTGACTACCTCAAAAAAGAAGTTGAAAAAAGCGTGGATAGCATGAACACGAAACAGGAGCGTTATTTAAAGACCTTCCGCGATAACTTGTTAGCAGGCGTGAGCTATTATCAAAATTTGAGCCTCCCAAGCATACAATCCATGAAAGACGAGCTTCGGATTTGGGAAGAAAAAATTAATGGATTGGTCATTCCTTCCATCAGCATTAGCTAAAATCAAAGCCCTAGCCAAACTAGGGCTTTTGTTTTCTGCCACAATAATTCCGTAAATTCGAAAAAAATCTACCTATGCGCCCATTCATCTTCGGCCTGTTCGCTCTTTATATTTGTTTCCAGGGGTATGGTCAAGACACAACTCAAATTGTCCAAACAGGAAGAACAAATACCTTGGCTCAACAAGCTAAACCCTATGTCATCTTAATCTCGGCTGACGGTTTCCGTTCGGATTTTTCAGTGAAATACGGCGCTAAATTTTTACAAAGTCGGGAGGCCCAAGGCGTGAAAGCCGAAGCGATGATTCCAGCGTATCCCACACTCACGTTTCCAAACCACTACAGTATTGTTACGGGACTATATCCGGCGCACCACGGTTTGGTGGACAACCGCTATTTCGATGTGAATTCGAAAACAGAATATAGCATGGGAAACAAAAAGATGGTTGCGGATGGGAAATGGTATGGAGGGACACCCTTATGGGTATTAGCTGAGCAACAAGGCATGTTAAGTGCGAGTTTTTATTGGGTTGCATCTGAGGCGGCGATCCAAGGGATATTGCCCACCTATCATTATGTTTACAATGAACGTATTTCCATCGAACAACGTATCCAAGCCGTCAAAAACTGGCTGTCTCTGCCGGCAGATAAACGCCCCCACATCATTACCTTTTATTTTCCTCAAGTCGATCATGATGCGCACGCCTATGGTCCCGAAGACCCACGCGTAGGTGATGCCGTCAAATGGGTCGATCAAAGTATATCCCAACTGCAAGCGGCCTTAGATCCCTTACAACTGCCTATCAATTATGTGTTTGTTTCTGACCATGGCATGACGACCGTGGATACGGAACATACGCTGGGAAAGCCTGCCGCAATTGACACAAGCTTTTTTAGAGTTCCATCAGGCGATGCTTTGTTACATCTCTATGCCAAAAACCCAGAGGCCATTGCGAGAACCTATACTGCCTTAAAGCAACAATCCGGTTTTCAAACCTATCTGATGGATGACACGCCTGAATATTGGCATTACCGTAAATCGGATGATTATTTCAATCGCTTGGGCGATATCCTGCTGGTACCCAATCACCCATCCATTTTTAATATAGGAAGCCGAAAAACAAGTCCCGGAAAACATGGCTACGACAACCATCATCCGCACATGCAGGCAAGTTTCCAGGCATGGGGTCCTGCATTCAAAAAAGGAGTTCGCATTCCTGCCTTTGAAAATGTAAACGTCTATCCGTTAGTTGGCAAGATTCTCGGTCTCCGCATCGAAGAAAGCCAAATCGACGGCAAACTAAAGGTATTGAAGTCGATACTCGACTAATTTACATCGAGGGTTTTAAGTGTTCCAATTTCAGCGAGATACCTTTCACACCGGTTACTTTCCATTGCTTGAATGTTTCCGATGGGAAATAACAGGTCGTCAGGGATGTCAAACCGCCATCTGCAAAAAACTCAGCAGAGGCAACATCCGTAATGAGCGTGAAATCGATGGTTTTCGCTTTCGACAAGCGAGGTGCATAGGCTTTCCCAGCAAATTTGGGACTAAAACTCAAATCGCCTGAGGCATCCCGGTCGACGAAATAGCGATTTTTAGCCGCTTCAAAACCAATAATGACACGTTCTCCTTGAGCATTCGATAAGGTAATCGAAAAATCTTGAGCAGGCACCTTACCCGACAAACGCTGTAAGGCTGATTTCGTTTCAATTTGCTGATTGGTTTTAATGTCTTGATAATCTGTCACATAGTTGGAGACTGCTGCGATTGGAGTCGATGCCAAGAAATATTTACCACCTAAAACCTGCAATTTCAAATCTCGCGGAATCGTATTCGCGCTGCGCCAGGTCGCAGTAGGAACCACCGTCCCATAATCCCAGTTGGACATCCAGCCCATGAAGATTCGCTTATCGTCTGTTTCATGAAAAGTCACCCCGGCGTAATTATCACGTCCGTAATCCACCCAGCGAGTTTCTTCGTCTTGTGCGATGAATTGGTGGCCGTCAAAATCTCCGACAAAATACTGCGCTCCGGAACCCCCATTGGGTGCGCCCGGATTAATATTCACGATTAATACCCATTTGGTTTTACCATCCACTTGCATGGGGAATAAATCTGGACATTCCCAAACACCTCCATGTGCTCCAATTTTTGCACCAAACTCACTCTCCTTCGTCCAGTTTTTCAAGTCGGGCGAAGAATAAAACGTCTCCCGGTCTTGTGTAGCCAAGGCCAAAATCCATTTTTTTCCCGGTGCATACCAGGTCACATTGGGATCACGAAAATCGGCCACACCTGGATTTTTAATCACGGGGTTTCCTGCAAATTTGGTAAATGTCTGACCACCATCTAAACTGTAAGCAATGCTTTGATTCTCGCGATCAATGCGTCCCGCTTTTTCCCAAGCCATGTTGTGGCTTGTGTAAATGGCTACCAAAGGCGCAACACCAGGCTTCCCAAAACCCGATGTATTCTGATGATCAACCACCGCCGAACCCGAGAAGATTAAACCCAAACTATCTGGGTATAAAGCAATGGGCTGGTGTTCCCAATGCATCAAATCCTTGCTCGTCGCATGGCCCCAGTGCATGGGCCCCCAAACCGTACTTTCCGGATGATGTTGGTAATACAAATGATAGACACCATTCGCATAAAACATCCCGTTCGGATCATTCATCCAGTTTTTAGGTGGCGTGAAATGCAATTGAGGACGATGTTTTTCTTGAGCCATCAAGGAAAAACTAAACAAAAAGAATAAGACGATGTATTTCATAAATCAAAAAAATAGGTGGCCCAACGGAGCCACCTAACAAAAGTACGGGAATTCGTTACAAGTTCCTCAAAAATTCGATGCTGCGCGGAACAAAATCAAGTTCTTGATTACTTTCATCCTCAATAAAACAATGTGCGATGCCGATTTTCTTGGCAAGTTTGATGATTTCCTTCCAGTTTCCTTGGCCTGTCCCTACGGGAACATCGTTTTCTGCCGGTGTGCCACCCGTTAAGTTGCCTTGAACACCCTTGCGAAGGTCTTTCACGTGCATCAACTTCCAGCGGTTTGGATATTTCTTTAATAATTTCTCCGGCATCTCCGCGCCTCCACCGTGCATGGTCCACAACACATCCATCTCGAAGGAAACATATTCTGGATTCGTATTTTTGATGATGTAGTCCATCAATGTTCCATCTTCGTACGCATGAAATTCATAGCCATGGTCATGGTAACAGAAAGTAATTCCATTTTCCTTGAAAATTTTACCTGCGCTGTTGAAAAGTGCAACCGCTTTTTGGGCATCTTCCAACGTGAAATCCGTGCCTTTGTGAGGAATCCATGCACACATGATAAATTTAGAACCTAAGGCTTTCGCCTTCCGCACAGCCTCCATCGGATTCGCTAACTCCTCGAATCCCACGCCCGTAGACGGGATGCTAATACCCCGTTCCGCACACAATTTCTTGAATTGCTCCTCGGTATATCCTTTCGTTGCCCCTCCCTCCAATTCCGTGATACCCATCTTTTGAATGATATCCAAGGTGTTTTCAGTGCTTTTCGGGAAATGATTCCGGAAGGTATAGGCCTGCACGCCCATCGGGTACGTGTACAGTTTTTGAGCCAAAACGGGAAGCGTTAACAAGAACGCCAATGCAAATAGAGTCTGTTTCATATCAAATAGGTTTGTCTGTAAAAATGATTTATTTTTCGCAATTATGCTAATTTTACAAGATGGAAAAACCCTACAGTGCCGACCAAGTTTTTGATAAAATGCATGAGCTCCCTTTTGGGGAATACGAAGCCTGCACCTTCCGAAATGGTATGTTTGAATCGGCCGACTTCAAGAATTATCAATTTGTTGATTGCACGTTTGAGGCATGTAATTTGAGTTTAATCAAACTGAGTGGCGCATCCTTGCAAAAAGTACATTTTAAAGATTGCAAAATGCAGGGCTTGCGTTTCGAAGCCTGCAACCCTTTTTTATTGGAGCTGCATTTTCAAAATTGTGTGTTAAACCTTTCTTCCTTTTATCAAATCAACGGCAAAGGCATGTCGCTTCATGGCTGCACGCTCCACGAAGTTGATTTTACCGAGGCTAATTTCACAGAAGCCCTATTCGACGATTGCGATTTGGCAGGCGCTTTGTTTGATCGGACGAATCTGGAGAAGGCCGATTTTCGTACGGCTTTCAATTACCGAATTTCGCCCACGATCAACCGACTAAAAAAGGCCAAGTTTTCACAGGAAGGGCTCGCGGGACTACTCACTGATTTTGGTATTCAAATCAGCTAAGAATCTCCCGAACGATTTTCAGGTGGTGCTCCGTATGAATCCACAAAAAGCGTTGGGTGAGTCGGGTATTTAAATCCCCAAAAATCGGATGAGGGAAAAACTGCTTTGGCGATTGATTCAATAAATTCAGGATACTTAAACTTGCTTGATCCAAAGCTAAATCCAATTCGGCTGGATCAATTTGCGTCGGGTTAACCGCTTGCGGTGCGCGTGCCTTACCTCGGGGAATGCGCTTCCGCAATAGGACAGACCACTTGGCAACAGATTGCTTCGGAGCAAATTCAGCCGGGTTCGATGCCGCTAAACGAGCAACAACGCTGTTGATCACTTTCAAGCTATGCAACAGATGCCAGCCCACAGATTCGGCGGATACCTGGGGATTTTTTACCTCCCATTTTTCCAACAAGTCTTGCATTTCCCGAATTTGAACGGCTAATTGATTGATCATAAACGCATTTGGAAAAATAATCCGTGGTTTGACTTTTCAAATTTCATCGGGCCGTAAGCATCCAAATTGGAACCTATGCCCACCGTAAATTTATCAAAAGTTAAGCCTGCCCGCAAGCTAGTGCCGCTACGCGCATGGGTTCCCACTTCGATATCACGCACCAATAGACCTTGTAAACGCGTATATAAACGAACTTTATCGGATAATTTAGGCTTATACTCAGCTAAGGCAACCGTTTCGAATGCATATCCCGGTTTGAAATTGAGTGTCGGGAAAACAACAATCAGGTAATCTGGACTCGCTTTTAAGAATTGAAAGCCCAGCGTAGGTACAAAACCCAATTTATAATGCCATTGCAATCCCGATGCCGCGCTGAAACCTTTACCTAATCCATACGTAATGGAATTATTGATAACCATTTCCGTTTCTGCCGGGGTGTTTTGGTAATCCGCCGCGCCGACGGTCACATTAAAGAAATTGAATTTTCCTGCCGCATCAATGGGTCGATTAATGATAATAAGCAAATTGGCTCGGTTATTTCCAGCCATCACCTCGACGGGGAGTGGCGCTTTTTGGGCAAATAGACTGTTGGAAATAACTAACAAACAAAGAATTCCTAATTTTTTCATGGACACAAAATTAGGCAAAACTTATTCAGTACGCTTTTTTTGAGACCAAAAAGCGAAAACTGCCGCCGTAATGAACATGATCAAGTAAAACCGTACGTACGCGGGGAATGCGTTTATCGACCAATCCCATGGTCTTCGAAAAGCGATTCAAGCTGTTACCTATTGATCATAAACGCAGCTGAATAAAGAGGCCATGGTTGATTTTCTCCATTTTGAACGGCCCATAATAATCCAAATTACTACCCAACCCTAAGGTAAATTGCGAAAAAGTTAACCCCACCCGCAAATTAACTCCACTTCGCGCATGTTCCCCCAACTCTATATCCTGGACTAACAAGCCTTGAAAGCGCGAATAAAAACGTACACGATTATTTATTTTGGGTTTATATTCCGCCAAAGCAATTGTTTCGATTGCATAACCTGGAAGTACATCCAAAGCCGGATAAAGGACTATTAAATAGTCAGGGCTTGCTTTCACATATTGCAGACCAACATTCGGAACAAACCCCACTTTATTATGCCATTGCAAGCCCGGCGCTATACCAAAACCCTTGCCCAAATCATAGGTAATTGAATTACTAACTACAATTTCCGTCTCTGAAGCCGTATTGCGGTAGTCGGCCTCCCCAACCGTCACATTAAAAAAACTCCACTTGCCAGCAGGGCCGATGGGCCGACTAACAATCATCCACAAATTGGCTCGGTCTTGACTAGCCATTAGCTCTATCGGTTGAGGGGCGTTTTGGGCCAACAAACTCGGAGAAATAAATAACAAACAAAGAATTCCTAATTTTTTCATGGATACAAAATTAGGCAATAACTTAATTAGCCAGCTTTTTTTGCGCCCCAAAAGCGAAAATTCCCGCCGTAATGAACATGATCAAGCTATATACCACCGCCGGAATCGTCATTTCACCACGATTCAAGACACTCAAAGCGATGTAGATCGCCAAAGAGCCATTGTGAATGCCCACCTCCATCGAAATGGCCACAGCTTGTTTCGGAGGCAGGCTGAAAATTCGAGGCAAAAAATAACCCACCAACAAGCACGCGAGGTTGAAAGTGAAAGCCGCAGCCCCTACCGTTCGGATGTCTTGTACCAGATGATCGATTTCCTTCAAACCCGCCAAAATTATTAGCAAAGCCAAAAACAAACCCGATACCACTTTCACCGGTCGGTCCATCCGCAAAGCAAAATCCGGATAGCGATGGCGAACCCACATCCCCAAACAAATAGGGCTAATGATCATCGCACAGACCTCCAGGACCTTTTGAAATTGCATGGGAACATAGGCCTCCGCCTTCATGAAATAAGCCAATGAAAAATTGACGATCCAAGCGATGGTGAAAATCGACAAAACGCTATTCATTGCTGTTAAACTCACATTTAAAGCAACATCTCCCCCCGCCATGTGACTGTATAAATTGGCCGATGGGCCGCCGGGCGCAGCGGCGAGTAACATGAGGCCAACAGCCAACGAGGGCGACAACTCGTAATACTGTGCAATCAACAAACAAATCCAGGGCAAAATCAACATTTGCGTGATTAAGCCAACGAGCATCGCTTTGGGGTATTGAAAAATCCGTTTAAAATCCGCAGGAGTTAGTGACAAGCCCAAACCTACCATGATGATGGCGATGGCCATAGGTAAGAGATAGATCGAGAGAAAACTTGCTTGCATCCAATAATTTTTAAACCTTGCTCAAAATATTGAAATTTTGCTTGTCATCCTAAAATTATTTGTCCGACTCGGGCTGTGGATCTTCGCTCCGCAGGTGCATATTCGAAACAAGCGCATCCTAGCAAAACGAGGGCCGCTGTTGGTCGTGGCTAATCACCCCGACTCCTTTTTGGACGCGGTCATCATTGGGGCCTATTACCCTCGAAAAATGCATTTTCTCGCACGAGGAGATGTCTTTCGGAAACCCATTTACGGTTTTTTATTACGATCCATCGGCATGATTCCCATCCATCGCGCACGGGAAGGCCGAGAACACCTTCATTTGAATCAGGGTACTTTTGACGAAGCCGTCCAAGTCCTCAAAAAAGGAGGTGCCGTATTAATCTTCATCGAGGGAATCTGCTTGTTGACCCATGAAATTCAAACCTTCAAGAAGGGGGCTACACGAATATTAGAAGCCGCCCACACGCGAGGCATTCAGCCCATGATTCAGGTGATTGGCATTGCCTACAACGACTTCCGCGCATTCGGCAAACTTGTCGAAATTCACGTCGAAGAGTTCGAACAGGAACAAGCCTTTGGACAGGCCAAACAGCGTTTGGATTTCAATGCGGCGGTGAGCCAACAAATGCAAGGTCTCATCCACATCCCCACCAAACGGGTCCGCATCCAACGAAGTTTATTCTACTATTTGAACCTCCCCTTTTACCGATTCATTCAATCCCGCGTGGATGCGAAAACAAAGGGAACGGTCTTTTATGATTCTGTATTGTTCGCAGCCCTGCTATTTACCTATCCTTTGTATCTGCTCGCCTGGGGAATCACCTTAACATGGATTGGAATTCCCATTTGGTATGTCGCATTTTTCTTGTTGATGCTTCCCCTTGGTATCAAGATCCAACAAAAAATGAGCTAAAAAAAGCCCCAGAAAATCCGGGGCTGAAATTTAGTCTTGTATCGATTGAATGGGTTTGGTCGCGTGGTATAACTCATACCAGTCTTCG